>Ga0256404_1006200_pt1 | contig 20090 bp, 15 predicted proteins | sample RumenRJG_01DNA_FD_185990 | JGI IMG/M metagenome (GOLD analysis project Ga0256404, IMG submission 185990) | Bovine rumen microbial communities from Lethbridge, Alberta, Canada - RJG_01 | ecosystem: Host-associated > Mammals > Digestive system > Stomach > Rumen | place: Canada: Alberta | collected...
CCGTCGTGCGTCCTGCACCAGCGGGTCCAGTACTCCACGGACGCGCTGGCGCGCTCGCCCTTCTGGACGTGCCAGCCGGCCTTGGCAGCCTGGCCGTACGTCACCCACCTGCCGTCCGGCGTGTCGAGTGAGGCGCCGGCCGCGGCCAGCGCGATGCGGTTGAGGCCGCGATATGGCCTGCCAGTGACGGCGTTCGCAGGCGTCCATCGCGAGTCCCACTCGCGTGACCACGAGAGGCCGTCCCTCTCCATCGCGGCAACCACCGCTTCGGCCACGGCGCGACGCGAATCCTCGACCTTCCTCACAGCCCGAGCTCCTCCCGCGCGTCGTCCTCATCATCGATGCCAACGTAGTCTGCGAGGGGCCTGCCGGAGGCGATGATGCGACGGAGGCGCTCGCCGAGCTCGCCGTCGATGGAGGCAGTGGCGCCTGCCTCCCTGGGTGCTGTCGCGCTCGATGCGGCCGCGGAGCCGATGCCAGGCGAAGCGTTGCCCGACCCGTGCCCGCCGGCATCGCCGGCAGCCATGGCAGGGCCGTCGCCGCCCCAGCCCGCATCCCCAGGGTCGTCCACGTCGACGCCGAGGGACTCGATCTCGTCCGCCGTCCTCAGGAGCTCCCGACGGATGTCGGCCGATGCCTGCGCATCCGTGCCGGATTCCGCAGGGAAGACCACGCCACCATCGACCCTGACCTCGGTCACATGCGCGGCCTCCTCCGGCGTGATGATGCAGACAGCCTCGTCCTCGGATGCCGCGACAGTCGCGGGGCCATCCTCGGCGAGCTCCCTGCCTGCCCAGGGGATGATCTGCCGCGAGACCGTGCCGCCCCTCTCGGGGTCGAAGGCGAACGCGACACCGATTGCAGCGACGTCGTCGACCGCTGCAAAGGTAGTCGTCACGCCCTCGCTGGCTTCGGTCGTGTATGACATCCCTGCATATGACGGCACCGCGTACTCCCTGATCGTTCCGTCGTCCATCCTGGCCATGATCTCCATCTGTCTGTCTCCAATCCCTATTCAGCTGTCAATGATCCTTGCCCTACAGCCCGAGCCCGCCGTGCCCGCGCTGCCTCGCCGGTGCCCTGCGCGGCCCATAGCGCGACCGGTAGGAGCCCCTGGGCGCCTCAACCCCGAGGATGTCATCCACCTCGCGCTGCCTCTGCTCCTCGTAGAGCTCGAGGAGCCGCACGAGCCTCCTCAGCAGGTACGCATAGCGCCTGTTCCGTTGGCGGACCCTCCTGTTGCGCATCCTCTTGGCCGTCCGTGCGTGCGGCCTCCGTCCATGCGCCCTGTCCCATGCCGCGCCCCTGCGCTCGGCCCACGTGACGCAGGGGCCCTCGTGCTCGGTGGGCAGGACCTCCCTGCCCTGCCTCGCGTAGCTCCTGTGGTCGACTCGCTCGGGGCGGCCGGCCGTCGCGAGAGCGTCGTTCTCAAGCTCGGCGATGTCGCGGCGCCATACTTCGGCCTTGCCCTTGTCATTCCACGAGACGAGGTACTCGGTCTTCTGGACCGGCGTCTTCGACTTCTTCTTGGCAAGCCCACGCCTCTTGGCCTCGGTAGGCGTCAGCTCCTCATCGGACCCCCGCCAGCGATAGATCTTCTCCCACCTTCCGGGCATTTCGGCGTTCGCGGCCGCCAGGACCTTGGCGTCCATCCACCTTTCCTCGCCGTCGGCGTCCCGCACGAGGTACACGTTCTTGGACTTTGGGAGGAAGCCGTTGGCATCGCACGGTCTCAGGGGCATGAGGAGGTGGACGTGAGGGTTGGACCCGTCGAGGGCGTCGTGCACGCACGCGTCGCAGACCATGCCCTGCGCCACGAAGTACCGCTGGATCCCGCGCGCGAGCTCGCGCTGCTGCTCGCGTGTCAGCTCGCGGGGCAGGGCCACCTCGACGCGTCTCGCCACGGCCGCGCGGCCTCCGCGCTCGGAGCGCTCGACCGCATCCCAGAGGGCCTGCCGGTCGTGCCATGCGGACGGGGCATGCTCGGGCAGCGCGACCCCGAGGTCTGCGACGAGCTCCTCGTGGGGGTGGACGCGGCGGTAGTCGTAGCGCCTGCCCGTGCGGGAGTCGACGAGCTCGCAGCGGGCGTCGTATGCCGCCGCGGCGGCGGCGCTCGTGGTGCGGCACCTGGGGCTCCTGCCCACGAGGCTGATCTCCATGTGCATCCAGCCGTCCATGTGCGCCTCCCTCCAGGGGCCGTGGGGGCATCCCCCCGCGCACGTCGCCCGACAGGGTGACATTAAGTGCGCCTTGAGTTCCTACTCCACCTCCTTATGCCCAATATAGTTGAACTTTAGTCTGATAAAGTACCAAATGTTGTGGGTATCATGAGATATAAAGGAATAAAAGCACCACATGTTGTGGTCAACGCGAGGGAGGATGCCACATGTCCAGCAAGGGATACGACAAGAGCATCGAGAGCATCGACAGGCGCATCGAGCAGCTGAGGGCCCGACGCCGTGACGAGGTCGCCAGGCACGAGAGGAGCGAGAGGCGTGCCGAGTCGGCCGCTTGCATGGCGTACGGGAGGGCGGTTATAGCCTGGGCCGGCGGTGACTGGAAGGCCATCGACCCCGAGGCGTTCGGTCAGCTCCTCGACAAGCTGGGGGCCTACGCCGGCCGCGTGACCAGGGACGAGCCGCCGACGACGTCCGACGCGCTGCGCGGGCTGCGCGCCTGGGAGTCCTCGCGCGAGCCCGACGGCGGGGAGGGCGACGACCCCGAGGCCAGCGAGAGCTAGGTGAGCACGGGCCGACCGTAGCCGACCGTAGCCGCTACATCCTATTCCCGGATACTTTGGGAGGAAGTAATAGAGAGGAGAGTGGGAAGTGGCGGCTACGGTCGGCTACGCGGCTACGGCCACCTTGTGGGTCGAGGCTCGTTGGCTATTCAGTCCTGGCCGGTTGCGCTAGGGGGCCGCCATTTCCCTCGATACCCTTGCGAAGCTCCGACGTCGTGATGGGGACGTACGAGCCTTTCTGGTAGAGGCTCCTCCCCAGGAGCAGCTCGAAGGCTGCCAGCTGCCCGTCGTCCAGGGGCTTCGCCTCCCCGGAGAGGATCCTGTTCACTCCGTCGACCAGGTTCTCCGACGTCAGGCGGTCGACGGTCTCCGACCAGACGAGCTGTCCCTCCTGCCCGTCGACGATGTTGGCGTTCTGAAGCCTCCTAACCTTCCCGGCGAGAAGCGAAGCAAGGACGGCGATTTCCAGGAGCTCTCGCTGCGCCTCGTCGCTGCTCATGTCCTCCTTGTAGTCGCGATAGGCCTTGTCGAGGGTCTCGGACACCATCGCCGGATGCCCTTCGGGGAACTCGGCCTCCAGCCCTTGGGTTGGTTTCTCAGGCTCCGCAGGAAGGACCTCCTTCCTGCCACTGCCCATTAGGCCGCCGATCGCGCCCGAGATCATCCCGGGTACGCCCTTGATCGCCGGCCAGGCGCTCTTGTGCCACCACTCCTCGGCATAGGGGGTCACGTCCTCGATCACCTCTATCGCCAGCTGGGCGAGGGCGTCCCCCACCGCCTTCACGAGCTCCTCCTGCATCGGCGTCAGGCCGCCCTCGCATTCCTCGGGGTCGTCATCGTAATCGTCTACCTCGGGCGACGGCTCCGAGTAGCGCTCCCGCAGCTCGTCCTCGTCGACCTCCCGCAGGTCGGCGTGGGCCCTCAGGTTGTTGGCGTCATCGTAGAGGAGCGCCCTCTTGCGCCCCGGCTTGCCCTTGTCGTCCGCGAAGTGGAGGTCGTCGTCGTACTCGACCTCGAATATCTTCTTTGCCATCGCTCACTCGCCCCGCATCTGCCCGTACATGGAGTGTAGGAACACGTCGAAGACCTGTCTCGCCCGCTCGTCGTCCTTGAGCAGCGTGCTGAAGAGCTCCTTGTTCTGCGAGTAGCTCCTGACCATTGCGCTCTTGATCTCGCTCTCGAAGGAGAGGCGGAACTCCTCCTCGGTGTTGGCCTTTGCGCTCCGCCTCAGCTTGTCGCTCCCCATCATGATGTTGATGACCTGCATCACGGCGGCCATCGCAACGTCGGTGTCGTAGTCGGTGCCCATGGCGCTGTTGATCTCGTCGATGACCTTGGACAGCTCGACCTCGTCCTCGTCCTTGGGGACGAACCTGTCGGCGGACGGCAGCTTGACGAACGGCTTGGACGTCAGCTTCTCGCCCTTGTGTTCGCCGACCTTGCGCTGCTTGAAGCCCATGGCGGCGATGAGGGCGGAGAGGTCCATTCCGGTGTCGCGCGCCGTCCTGGGGATGTAGCGCGCGAAGACCTTGTAGGTGACGTGCTTGCGGTAGAGACCCTCGTCGGAGAAGCCCGAGGCCTGGGAGAGGAACTCGTAGAAGCGCACGAACGCCCTGAGGTCCTTGGCGAACTCCCGCTTGTCCTTGTCGGTGCCCAGGGCCATGTAGTGCTTGAGGGTGCGCTTCATCACGTTGTCGAGCTTGCGCTTACCCTTGGCGTCCACGCCCTCGGGGTCGAGCAGTATCGAGGAGGCGCCGTCGACGTCGTCGGGGTCGAACACGGCCGCCGCGTCGATGCGCTTGTCCAGCTCCCAGATGTCCGACACGGTGACCGTGTTGGCGAGCATCGTTGCCTTGTAGTAGGGCGCGAAGGCCTTGCGCATGTCCTCGTAGGTGTTGGCGAAGTCCAGGACGAAGGTCTGCTTGTCGCGCCTCCCGCGCGGCACGCGGTTGAGCCGGGAGAGCGTCTGGACCGCGTTGACGCCGCGCAGCTTTTTCATGACGTACATGGCGCAGAGCTTGGGCTGGTCGTAGCCCGTCTGGTACTTGTCGGCCACGAGCATCACGTTGTAGCCGTCGCCATCGAAGCGATCGGGCGTCTGGCTCTCGGGAAAACCGTTCATCATGGGCTCGGTGTAGGTCGCGCCGTCGACCGTGACCTTGCCGGAGAACGCCACCAGTGCGTGGACGTCGTCGTAGCCGTGCTCGTCGATGTAGCGCTGGAAGGCCTGCATGTACCTCACCGCGGACTTGCGGGAGTCGGTCACCACCATGGCCTTGGCCACGCCTCCAAGGGTTCCCATGACGTTCTCGCGGAAGTGCTCCACGATGATCTCCACGCGCTGCGCCACGTTGGCGTCCTGCAGCTCAGCGAAGCGCAGGATCCTGCGGCGTGCGTCGCTCTGCTTGACCCTCGGGTCGTCGGCCACGGTCTTGGTGAGCTGGAAGTAGGTCTCGTACTCGGTGTAGTTGTCCAGCACGTCGAGGATGAAGCCCTCCTCGATGGCCTGCTTCATGGAGTAGAGGTGGAACGCCCGGTGGAAGCCGTGCTCGTCGGGCCGGCCGAAGAGCTGCAGCGTCGTGGGCTTTGGCGTCGCCGTGAAGGCGAACATCGAGACGTTCGGCAGCTTGCCGTTGGCCCGAAGCTCCGCGTCGATGACGTCCTGCTCTGTCGCCGCCTCACCGGGGTCGATCATGAGAGACGACCTCACGCTCGCCATCTCCGTGCCCGTCGTCGAGGAGTGGGCCTCGTCGATGATGACGGCGTAGGTCTTGGCGCTCCTCTTGATGAGGTCGGAGATGTACATGAACTTCTGTATCGTCGTGACGGTGATCTTGGTGTTGCCGTTGAGGGCGTCTGCGAGGTCTGCCGAGGTGCAGGAGGCGTCGAGCGTCCTGACCATGCCCGCCTTGGGGTCGAGCGCGAGCACGGCCGCCTGGAGCTGCCGGTCGACGTTGACGCGGTCGGTCATGATGACGACGTTGTCGAAGATCTGCTCATCGTTGGCGTCATGCAGAGAGGCCAGCCGGTATGCCAGCCACACGATGGTCTTGGTCTTGCCCGAGCCCGCCGAGTGCTGGACGAGGTAGTTCTCGCTGGTGCCGTTGACGTAGGCGTCGGCGAGGATGCGGCGCACGGCGTCCCTCTGGTGGTAGCGCGGGAAGATGAGCGCCTCGCGCCCCTCCTTGTCGCGCTCGTAGAACATGAACTGGGAGACGAGCTCTATCACGGAGTCCTTTTTCAGGACATCCTCCCACATGTATGCCACCGAGTAGTCGTCGTCGCGCAAGGGGTTCCCGGCGCCGGTGTCCACGTCGTCCGGCCCGTCGGCGCATCCCATGTTGAACGGCAGGAAGGCCGTCCTCTCCTTGGCAAGGCGCGTCGTCATGTAGACGTTGCTCGTGTCCATGGCGAAGAGGACCGCGCAGCCCGCCCGTTCGAGCAGCGCCCTGTCCTTGGGGTTTCTCTCCTGCCTCCACTGGTTCATGGCGTCGGTGTAGTCCTGCCCGTCGGCCTCGCACTTGAGTTCTATGGCGAAGAGGGCGAGGCCGTTCAGGAAGATAACCAGGTCGATGCGCTCCTCGTCTGAGACCCACACCTCGGGAGCCACCGAGAGCTTGTTCTGCTCGTACTTGGCCTCGAGGGCGGGGTTGAGCCCGGAGGCCGGCCGCCTGTACATGAGGTGCAGGTGGACGTGGCTCACGTCCACGCCGTTCTTGAGCACGTCGATGAGCGAGCGGCTCGGCTTCATGAGCTCCCTGTTGACGCAGTTGAGCACCGTCTCGGCGTACCTGTCGCCGAAGACGCGCCTGAGCGTCGCCACCTCGTCTGGCTGCGTGGCTTCGAGGAAGCCGAGGAGCATCTCGTCGTCCATGGCGCGGGCACGGTCGAAGTCCTTGTTGGTGCGACGGACGTAGTGGTCTTCCTTCTCAAGGTGGTCGAGGATCTCGCCCTCGAACTCAAGCTCCCCCAGCGTGCGCTTCTCCATCACGCGACCTCCCTCTTGCCGGTGACATATTCGTAGATGAGCGACTTGCGGTAGTCGGCCAGCACGTCCAACTGCTGGCGCTTCCTGGCGATGACCGCGTCGATGTCGGCGCAGCGGGCGTCGAGGTAGTCGGCGATGCGGCGCTGCTCGTCGAGGGGTGGGATTGGAACGACAAAGTTCTTGAACGTATCTGCCTGAAGTCTCCAACGGCCCTTGTTGGCTACGCCAGAGCCGAGGGAGTAGAAAATCTGGCATAGGTAGCAGCACTGCATGACGTACTTGAAGTAGCGTCGCTCGTTGGCAGTGCTGTCAATCAGCTTGAAGACCCTGTAATCAGGGCTCGTCACACCGAAGTACGGCGAGATGTCGATCCAGCCCGTCAATAGATCCATGTGATTCATCGCAAATTCGCCTGGATATAGGAGCTGGTAACCGCTGTAGTCGTCAGCCACTTGCGCGCCGACGCTGTCGAGGTCCTTCTTCTGTATGCCTCGCTGTGTGATTGAGAGGATGTCAAAGCCTTCGCGGCCCGCTATACGCTTTACTATCTCGAATACATACTTCACCTTCAGCAGGTCCCAGACTGCTGGTACCTCACCCCAGTAGGCTGTGGCGCTGTCCCGCATGGGGACGCCCTTGTCCAACCCCTTGGTGACCGCCTCGTAGATGACCGACTTGCGGTATTCGCCGAGCAGGTCGATCTCGGAGCGGACCTTCTGGGAGACGGCGTCGATGTCGGCGCAGCGGGCGTCGAGGTAGTCGGCGATGCGGCGCTGCTCGTCGAGGGGCGGGATGGGAAACGGCAGGTTCGCAAGCTTCTGCCAGCTGAGGTCGCAGGAGCGCACGCGAATGCCTGTGGAAAGCGCCTCGAACACCTTGCACATGGCCATACAGCGGATGTAGTACATCAGGTATCGCTTGTTCTGCTCGGAGTCCAGGACGATGAGGACCGGCGACCCCTTGCCGCGCGAGTCGGAGATACCGATCGCCCCGGCGAAGCCGTCCATGCCGTGGATGACGAGGTCGCCGGCGTTGATGCCCTGGTAGCCAATCTCCCTGTCTGACATGGTGAAGCCGTCCTCGCGGCGGTTGCTGCGAAGCGTGACCTCGCCGTCCCTGAAGCAAGTTATGACGCCATCATCGGGCCGCACGCTTCGCTGAAGCAGCGTCAGAACGTACTTGCCCTTGAGCGTGTCCCATCCATCGGGCATCTCACCAATCCACTCGACGCCGCTGTCGCGCATGGCCCTCATCGCGCGTCACCGCCGAAGAGCCTCGCCATGTCCTTGTCCAGCCCGGCCTCGATCTCCGCGAGCTCTGCCGCCAGCTCCTCGCTGGCCCTCGGCTTGACGTACTTGTAGAAGTAGCGCGTGAAGGGTATCTCGGCGCCGGTCTTGACGACGGGGCGCTTTGCGTCGGGCTTCTCCTCGAGCACCCACTTGGCGCCAGGCACGTAGGGCACGACCTCGCGCTCCATGTACTCGTCCACGTCCTGGTCGAGCCTCACGAGCTCCTTGTCCTTGTCGCGGTCCCACACGACGTTGCCGCGCCGGTCATGCTGCACCGGGGCCGAGAGGTCGTGGGTGCCGATGAGCTCAAGGACTCGCTTCTCGGCCTTGGCGTCGACGTCGAGGCCTCCCAGCATCTTATGGACGAACGCCTTGGCGCCCTCGGGCTCAAGGTACGCCTCGGAGTCCATGTGGGCACGAAGCGCCCCGCCCACGGCGTCTGCCAGCGCGTGCGTCTTCAGCAGCTTGGCGAGCTCCTTCTCCTCCTTGGCCGTCCTCGGCTCCTTGTCGGCAAGCTCCTGCTCGCGCTCGGGGTCGTAGGCGAACATGCGGTCGGCCATGACGCGCTCGCAGGTCTCCTGCGTCACCTGGTAGCGCTCCTGCAGCGGCCGGTACACGGTCCACTCCTGGTAGATGAACTCGCTCGTCGGGAAGATCTTCGAGTGCTCACTCTCCTCGAAGTCGGTGTAGAGCCTGACCACGGCCTGGCGATCCTCCGCCGTGATCTCGTTGCGCTTGGAGCCCATGGGCTTTCTCATCTTGGTGCAGAACGTCGACGCGTCGATGAGCTGCACCTTGCCAGTGCGCTCGGGCGACTTCCGCTTGGCTATGACCCAGATGTAGGTCGTGATGCCCGTGTCATAGAACATGTCGGTCGGGAGCTTCACGATGGCGTCCAACAGGTCGTTCTCCAAGAGCCAGCGCCTCACCTGCGAGGAGCCGTTGCTCACCGACCCCGCCGTGAGAGGCGTGCCGTCCGAGATGATGCCCGCGCGGCCGTCGTCCGCGAGCTTGGCGACGGCGCTCTGGAGAAAGATCAGCTGGGCGTCGCCGCCGTCTGGCAGCCCCGCTCCCCAGCGGCCGTCCATGCCCTTCTTGTATTCCTCCTCGACAGCCTCCCTCTGGCCGTCCTTGGCGTCGTCGCCCTTCCACGGCGTGCCGAACGGCGGGTTCTCCAGGACGAAGCGGGCCTTTACATCGGGAAAGCAGTCGTGCTTGAAGGTGTCCGTGTGCACGAAGTTTGAGGCGTCCTGGTGCTTGATGAGCATCTCCGCCTTGCCGACGGCATAGGTGACGTCGTTGAACTCCTGGCCGTAGAGCCTCACGTCCATGTCGGCGTTGAGATTCTGCAGAAGCTCGGCCGCCGTGAAGAGCATCCCGCCCGTGCCTGCCGCCTGGTCGAAGACGGTGACGATCCTGCCCGGCTTATAGATGTCGTCGCAGCCCTCGGCCGTCACGAGCGACACGTTGAGCTTGATGATGTCTCTGGCCGTGAAGTCCTCGCCCTGGCCCTCCTCGACGAACGAGCGACGGATCAGGTTCTCGAAGATGTGGCCCATGAGGACCGACGGCACCGTCTGCTCCGAGAGGTCCATCTCGGAATACTGCTTGACGATGGCATAGAGGCATCCGCCCTTGTCCATCTTGTCTATCTCGCCCTCGATCTTGAGGCCCCCACCGTCGAGGATGTCCTTGACGTTCTGCGAGAAGCCGTCGATGTAGGCCTTGAAGTTCTCGGCGAGGTTGTCAGCGTCGTTCAGAAGCTCGGATAGCGTGAAGCGGCTCGTGTTGTAGAAGTCGTAGCCGGATATGGAGCAGAGCACCTCGGGCGGCAGGTCCGGGTCGTCCTCGAAGGCCGCTACGACGGCGTCCTTGGTGGCCTCGAGCACACACTCGAAGCGCCTGAGCACGACCATCGGCAGCACGACGTTGCCGTTGTCCTTCTTCTGGTAGACGCCGCGAAGCTTGTTGGCGGATGCCCATATCTGGTTCGCGTACTCGTTGATGCTCGTCGAGCCCTCATCGGCCCATGTCTCGGTCACCATCTGTGCCCCTCGTTGCCGTTTTCGTCCCTACCGAACCTACAATATCCGAACCGGGCGAAATTAAAGGCGGGGATCACGAGGAGGTCCTCATAAGGTGGGTTCACGACACCCTTGTCGACAAAACGATTCTGGAATTCTACGCACGCGAGATGCCGACACGCACGACCTGGACGGCTTCTGTCGCGCAATAAACGCCCTCGACGGCTCAGAGAGGGAGCTCTCGAGGGCGTTCAGGGTCTCCGTCGACGTCCCGACGAGCGCGGATGACGCCTGGCTGCCCCGCCTCATCGTGGACCACGGCGACCGGCCGTCGCTCGACCGGATTCACTGCGTCAGGAGCGGGAGGCCTGAACCCCACCGCCACGACGTGTACGTCTGGGGCTCGGACATCAGCGAGTGTGAGACGACGGCGAGCGACGATGGGTCCTTGTCCTTCCTCCCGCCGCGCGCGTCAGGTGTCCCTGCGCGCGGCGGGAGCGACCGCGGGAGGGCTCGGCTGCGGCCGTGGCGGCTGGAAAAGGGCGACCGCCCGGGTCTCCCCGAGCGGTCGCCTTCCTGCCGTGGGCGGTATCGCTTTTTCTGTCCTAGGGTCGCGCTACTCCTCCCACAGGTAGGCCCCGACGAGGTGGCGGAGCTTGGCCTTCCCCTCCCCGACGATGACTATGGCGATGGCGTCGGCGCGTGCCGCGCACACGTCGTCGTGGTCGGCCGCGTAGCGGAGGCAGGCGCGGCGCATTGCGCTTACGTCCACCGGGGTCACGTCGAGCGCGGGCATCGCGTCGCCCGACTCCGCGTCGCGCGAGACGCGGACGGTCGCGAGCACCGCCTCGTCGCCCTCGTAGGCGACGACGTCGGCTCCTTCCGCCCCCTCGTCGGCGACCTCGTAGCCCCTGTGCTCGAGGTACCCGCGGGCTATCCTGAGCCCCTGCTCCCTGACCTCGTCCTCCGTCGCCTGCATGATGCTCTCGTTCTCGGTCATTGTTGACCTCCCTAGGACGTGGAAGGGCTTCTCCCTCCCTCGCCGGACGAAGCAGCAAGCCAGGCGCGGCAGAGCGGCGTGCCCTTGCGGGCGTGGCGCTGCGGCGCACGGCCGCGCCTGGCGCCGGGGAGCGGGAAGAGGTGCTTGCTCCCCGTGCTAGCGTGTCCTGCGAGGGAGGGCCAGACGGTCTGCACGCGACCCTCGCACGCAGTGGCCCGACGCCCTTGCACTTGCCTTCGGGTGGCCGTCCCCACGATTACGGCTACTCGCACATGTCTGCACGTCTGCGAAGCTTCTCGCCGAAAATCCCGCCGTTCCTGGGCCTTGTGGCGCCCGCATGGGCGCAGAATTCGTCTCACGTTCAGACCACGATGGATTGGAGATCCCATGGGCACCAAGACGTTCGACGACGGCGGCGAGACCAGGACGGTCGAGTGGGCCGAGGGGGCCGGCGGGGCCGCAACGATACGGGAGGTCACGAGAGGCGAGGTGACGGAGCTCGTCTACGACGCCGACGCGCACGAGACGGTCGTTACGGTCCCCGACGCCTCGGTCCTCGGAGCCGGCGGCATCGGGCGCCTGATCGACGGGCTCGGGGACTGGTGGCTGCTCGCCGACCTCACGGACGCCCTCGACCGGGCGGGCGTTGGTTATAAAGTCACCCGTAGCAAGACTGCAAATGGCAATGCGTAACAACTATCGCACAAGCCCATGATGTCTTCAGTCACTCTATCATCTGGTTCAAGCCATTTGAGATTAGCGGATGGGACCATCTAGGGACCACCAGAGCTGACAGGGACCACTATTAAGAAAAATCCCGGCCAACGTTTCCGCTGGTCGGGACATTAATTTTGGTCGCGGGGGCTGGATTTGAACCAACGACCTCCGGGTTATGAGCCCGGCGAGCTACCAGACTGCTCCACCCCGCAATGTCTGGGCGCAACCTGTGCGCAAGAAATAAATATAGGGACCCATCCCCCCTCTGTCAAAGGAAACCTTTCAATTGTGAAGACTCCTCCACAATTGCGGGCTATGAGGCAGCTTGTAGCATGGGCGGCGGCGCGGACGACTCGCGGGTTGCGCAGCAGGGTTGGCGTAGCGGTTGGCACGGGTGAGCGGCGCGACTAATCGGTGCGAGCGCCATGTGCCGCCACGTGCGATAATGGGCGAGAAAAACAACGCCCTCCCCCGCTGGGAGGCACATGGGTTTGACACCCCGGGCACCCCAGGTGCCGCGGGCATGGAGGTCTTGCATGACGGACGGCACGAGGCGGATGGCACCAGGGAGCGTGACGCGGCGCGAGGCCGTGGCACTTCTCGGCGGAGTCGCGCTTGGCGCGGCGACGTTGGAGCTCTGCGGCTGCGGAAGTGACGCCGGCGCGGGAGCGAAGGCGTCGGCCGGCGCCGCGAAGGCGGACGCGCGCAGGCGGCGCGGTGACTTTCGCATTGGCGTGCTGCAGATTGCAGACCACGCGGCGCTCGAGCGCACGCGCAGGGGCATCGCGCAGGCGCTGGACGCGGCCGGCGTGAGGTATCGCCTGGACGTGCAGGTTGCGAAGAACGACTTCCTTGCGTGTCAGGGCATGGCCGCGGGCTTTTCTGGCGGCGACCACGACCTGATTGTGGCCCTGGGCACGCCAGCGGCTCAGGCGGCCGTGGGCGCAACGTCCAACGTGCCCATCGTGGCTGCCGCCGTGACGGACCTGGCCGCCGCGGGGCTGCTGGACGATGCCCAGACGCCCGGCGGCAACGTGACGGGCGCGGCAGACCTGACACCGGTGAATCGGCAGTTTGACCTGCTGCGGCAGCTGGTGCCCGGCGCGGGACGCGTGGGAATCCTGTACTGCTCGCAGGAGAGCAACTCCGAGGTGCAGGCGTCCATGGTGGAGGACGCCGCAAGCGCCCGCGGGCTTGCGAGCGAGCGCTTTCGCGTGGCGGGCGCGGACGAACTCGAGGCGGCCGTGCGCTCCATGGCCGGCAAGGTGGACGCGTGCTACGTCCCGACGGACAACACCGTGGCCACGTCCATGGGCAAGGTCGCCACGCAGGCAACAGCCGCCAAGCTGCCGCTTGTGTGCGGCGAGGCGGGCATGGTGGAGGCCGGCGGCCTTGCAACCGTGGGCATCGACTACCTTGAGCTGGGCAAGGCCGCGGGAAGCATGGCGGCGCGCGTGCTGGGGCGCCTTCGGCGCGAGGCGCGGCGTCGCACGAGGGACGCGGCCACGCCTCAGCCCACCGCGGACATGGCGGTGTGGCACCCGAGCGGCGCGCCGAAGGTAGTGGTGAACCAGCAGACGGCACGCGCTCTGGGAATAGACGCGTCCGCGCTGGACACGGCGTCGCTGGAGCGCGCGTAACGGCATCGCGGCTAACCCGCACCCGGGGCGGCACGCGACGGCACGTACAGGCGCACAAGACTGACGGCGCGCACAGGGGCGCGCCCAAGAGCAGGGAGCACGATGGAAGACAAGATCTTCTCGCAAGAGCAGGAGCACCTGACGAAGATATACGCGCAGCTGGAAGAGATGCGCGACATCCTGACGGAAGAGATCGAGGTCAAGCACAAGCAGGCCGCGAAGGACCTGAAGGACCTTTCGGACGAGGTGCGCATCGACTTTGGCGGCGCGGACGAGACCATGGAGACGCTCGCCGCGATCGAGACGCTGAACTCCGTGATCGACACGTACAACCAGCAGCACGACTTCACGGTAGAGAAGCTGGGCCGCTGCATCATGCTGCTTGGGCAGCCGTACTTTGCGAAGGTGCGCCTGCAGATGCGCCCCGGCCGGCCCGCGCGCGACGTGTACATTGGCTCGGCCGGCATGACGGACAAGAACCGCATGCCGCTGATTGTGGACTGGCGCAACCCCGTGGCCGAGACGTACTACAACCAGGAGATGGGCCCCACCTCGTACAAGGTGGACGGTCGCGTGCGCACGGTGAACCTGGAGCTGCGCCGGCAGTTTGACATCACGCGCGACCACCTGAACGCGTACTTCGACACGACGGTCGCGATCGAGGACTCGCTGCTTCTGGGCGCGCTGAAGCGCCACCACTCGCAGAAGCTGCAGGCCATCACGGCGACCATCCAGCGTGAGCAGAACCGCGTGGTGCGCCACGACGACGTGCCGGTGCTCTTGGTGGACGGCATCGCGGGATCGGGCAAGACGTCCGTGCTGCTGCAGCGCATCGCGTTTCTGTTCTATCGCGAGCGCCAGACCCTCAGGCCCGACCAGGTGTACCTCTTCACGCCAAACAACGTGTTCGAGAAGTACATAGACACCGTCCTCCCCACCCTGGGCGAGTCCAATCCGCAGACGTTCACCTGGCGCGACTTTCTGGCGGGCATGGGCCTGGCCGACCGCGCGACCGGCGCGGACGACAGCCCGGAGTCGCTGGCGCGGCTTGAGCGCGGCCTTGAGGGCGCGACGCTTGACGAGGCGGACCTGCGCGACGTGCGCGTGGGCGACACCGTGCTGCTGCGCGCGGGATCGGTGGCGAGCGCGGTGCGCAAGTTCGAGCGCTTTGGGGTGGGGCCGCGCATGATGGCCCTGGTGAAGGACGAGCTGCACGACAGGCTGGACCGCCGCATCGCGACGATGGCCCACGACGAGGAGCTGCAGGAGCAGATGCTCGCCATGGACGTGGACGAGCAGGTCGAGGCGTTTGGCGAGGTCATCGCGCCGTCGAACGACGACGAGATCCTGGCCTACGCCAAGCGCCTGCTGGCGGCGCGCTTTGCCCCGGCGCACGACGACATCGAGAACCTCACGTGGCTGCGCCTGGACCGCCTGGGCTGCCGCATGCTGGGCAAGACCAACATGAGCGCGGCGGAGTGGCTGTTCCTGAAGATGCTCGTGACCGGCCACGGCGCGGACGACGCGCGCTACGTGATGATAGACGAGGTGCAGGACTACACGCAGACGCAGCTCATGGTGCTGGCGCGCCACTTTGGCCGCGCGCACTTCCTGCTGTTGGGCGACCGCAACCAGGCCATCCACGAGGGCACAGCCACGTTTGCGCAGATCCGGCAGATCTTCGAGTCAACCCACGGCAGCGTGGAGGAGTGCCAGCTGCTGACGAGCTACCGATCGAGCCCAGAGATCACGCGCCTGTTTGCGAGCCTGATGGACGCGGACGAGCGCGTGCAGCTGACCTCCGTGCAGCGCGAGGGCGTGGCACCCGGCTTCACGCAGGTGGCAGACGGCCAGGACGACCCGGACGCGTACCTGGACGCGTTGGCGCAGATCGTGAACGCCGCCGCTGCGGACGAGGGGCTCACGGCCGTGGTGGCCGCGGACCGGCGCCGCGTGGCATGGCTTTCCAAGCGCCTGGGCGAGAAGTGCCCGGCCCTGGTGACGATGAGGGGCTCGGAGGAGCTGCCGAGGGACGGCGTGGTGCTGATGGACCTGGCGCTTGCGAAGGGCCTGGAGTTTGACCACGTGATCGTGCCGGACGCCCAGGCGGACGCGTACCCGGACACGCCGCTTGCCCGCCGCCGCCTGTACACGGCGGTCTCGCGCGCGATGCACCGCGTGGACCTGGTGTCGCAGGGCGCGATGTCGTCGCTTCTGGCAGAGGCCGCGCAGGCGGACGCGGCCACGCAGGCGGACGCGGCCACGCAGGCGGACGCGGCTACGCAGGCGGACGCACGCTAGGCGCCTGCGGCCCCGCCGCCGCGGTGCGCCGTCACCCAACGTAAGGAGGAGGGCACCATGGACCAGTTCTTCTCGCTCTTGATAGGCTATGCGTTTGGCTGCTTTCTGACGGCGGACGTGGTGTGCCGGCGCCTGGCGGGCAAATCCGTGTTCCAGGTGGGCGTGGGCAATCCCGGCATGGCGAACGTGGGCCACGAGCTGGGCACGAGGGCGGCCGCGCTCGTGCTTGCCGGAGACATTGCCAAGACGCTCGCCGCGTGGCTGGTGGTGCGGGCGCTCTTTCCCGCGAACGCCGCGGTGTGCGGCCTTGCCGCCACCACGGGCGCCACGATCGGGCACAACTTTCCCGCGTGGCACCGCTTTCGCGGCGGCAAAGGCGTGACCACCACGTGCTCGGCCATCATACTGGCCGCGCCGGCGCTGGGGATCGGCTCGGCCGTGGTGGGCCTCGTGGTGGTGCTGCTGAGCGGCTACCTGTGCGTGGGCGCGGAGGCCATCACGCTCACGTTCTTGCTGACGTGCTGCGTGGCATACGGCCCCACCAGCGCGTACGCCGCGTATGCGCTGGTACTGGCCGCGCTCATGCTGTGGGCGCACTGGAGCGCCCTTGTGGCGGCCGCCCACGGCACGCAACCGCGCGCGAGCATCTCCGTCAAGTTCTGGAAGATGCTGCGCCGCGTGAGGTAGCGCTCCCCGGAGGGTGGTCCTTCTCGCCTGGGCGAGAAGGACGGCGGCGCCGGCCGCGGCACGGGCGGCTCTAGCGGCCGCCGTCCGGCCGGTCGGCCCCGGGAGAGGCGGCCAGCACGTCGAAGCGGTTGACGCCCATGAGAATCTGCTGCACGTCGAGCGTGCCCCAGATGGTGGAGCCGCGCTTCTGGCCGTGCACGTAGACGCGCACGTTCTGGCGGCTGCCGATGATGGAGCGCGACCACTCCATGCGCTCGATGTCGCGGTAGCGTATGGTGCGCTTGCGCCCCACGAATGGCGTGATCACCATGCGGTCGCGAAACGTCACCACGCTGTAGCGGCGCATCACGAACCACAGGCAGAACGTGGTCGCCACGAACGAGAGGAAGAACGAGAGCACCACCAGCGGGTTGGCCGCGAATGCGCCGAGCGAGCACAGCCACGTGAGCGCCGCTCCCAGCACCGCCATAAACAGCATCACGACGGAGAGCGTCCGCGTCAGCATGACGGGAACCACGTAGGTGTCGTGGTGGCGGTGGTGCCGCTCCGCCATGCCGGAATCCGCCACGCGCTGGCACACCAGGGCGACGACGGGCAGGGCGACCATCACGAGGCTCAGGGTGAGCCAGCTCATGCGGCCTCGCTCCCCGCGCCCCTATGGCACGCGCGCCATCGTATGCCCTTCATTCCCATTGCGCTTCCTCTTGTTCCAGATATAAACCCCCTACAGGATAGACGCACCACGGCGCCCCGCACGCCACGCTCTGGCATGCGGGCCGCTTGGCATCGCCTGCGGCACGGGCATCGTCCCAGCGGCACGAATGGGGCCGTGGGCGGCACCGCGCGCTACGCCTGGGGCACGGCGAACTTCGCAACCAGGCGCTCGAGCAGGTCCACCGTCAGCTCGAGGCTGCGCACGGGCACGAACTCCCTCACGGAGTGGCACGAGTAGCCGCCCGTCGCGATGTTGGGGCACGGCAGCCCGCGGAAGCTGAGCTCCGCGCCGTCGGTTCCGCCGCGCACCGCGACGACCTTGGGGTCGAGCCCCACCTCGCGGTTAGCCTCCAGCGCGTGGTCGATCAAGAACGGGCAGTCGCCAAAGCGCTCCGCCATGTTGCGGTACTGCTGGCGGATGTCCACGGTGACGGTGCCCTCGCCGTAGCGGCCGTTCAGGAACGCCGCTATGTCCCGCAGCACCTGCTGCCTGCGCGCGAAGGAGGTGGCGTCGAAGTCGCGGATGATGTAGCCCAGCTCGACCTCGCTCGCGGTGCCCCGCACGTCGATCGGGTGATAGAAGCCCTCGCGGCCCTCCGTGTGCTCCGGGCGCTCCGCCGCGGGCACCATCTGCTGGAACTCGCTCGCCACGGTGATGGCGTTCACCATGATGTCCTTCGCGCTGCCCGGATGCACCATCACGCCGCGCACGCGCACGGTTGCCTCCGCCGCGCTGAAGCACTCGTAGTTGAACTCGCCCAGCGCCTCGCCGTCCACGGTGTAGCACCACTTCGCGCCAAAGCGCTCCAGGTCAAGCAGGCGCGCGCCGTGGCCGATCTCCTCGTCCGGCACAAACGCGACCTTCAGCGTGGGGTGCGGCAGCTCCGGGTGCGCCGCAAGGCGCGCCACCAGCGCGCAGATCTCCGCGACGCCGGCCTTGTCGTCCGCCGAGAGGAGCGTGCTTCCGTCGCTCACGACGATGTCCTGGCCCACGAAGCCCGCCAGGTCCGGAACCTGGGCCGTCGTGGTGACGACGGGCTTTCCGTCCACGAGGCCGTGCACCAGGTCGCCACCCTCGTAGTGCACCACGTGCGGCTTCACGCCAGACGCGGGCGCGTCGAACGAGGTGTCGATGTGGGAGCACAGCCCCAGCGCGGGCAGGTCCTCGGCGCCGGCGGAGGCAGGCAGGCTCGCGGTCACGTACGCGTGCTCGTCCACGCGCACGTCCTCGCAGCCAAGGGCGGCAAGCTCTTCTCCCAGAAGCCTTGCCATGTCGTGCTGGGCGGGAGTCGAGGGTGTCTCGGCCTCGTTGTCGGGGTTGGACTGGGAGTCCACCTGCACGTAGCGCATGAAGCGCTCGAGCACGTCGGACTGCTTGGGCTGGTATGCCATGGGGTCTCCTCTTGTCGTGATGGCGGTGCGTCCGCGGGCCTTGGCCGCGCGGACGCCGGTCCCGGCGGCGTGTCCGCCGAGCGGTATCGCGTGTTGACCCTTGTATGGTACCCCGTGCGACGCGCGTCATTCCCGCGTATCCGGGGCCCCGCGGCCCCAAAGTGCTGCGCTAGGAAACCATGCGCAGGTCACGGGCCCCGTCGACCGCCGCGCACACCGCAAACGCACGCGCCCGCCACCACGCGGGCGTAAGACTGCTGCAAGGAGACTCCCTCACATGTCACTTCGTCGACGCTGGCTGCCCATCCTGCTCGCAGGAGTGTTCGTGATGGCGATGGTCGCCGCCGCGGGCGCGCTCCGCTGCCCGGAGGTCCTCTTCCCCGAGACGGCCGCCATCCTCTGCGGCGCGTGGATCCAGCCTCACCAAGCCTGGAACGTGAACCGCCCCCGCATGATCGCGCTCATGTGCGCAGGCGCCGTGTTCGGTACGGCCGTGAACCTGCTTCTGCCCTGGCCGCTGTGGCTGCGCGCCCCGCTCGGCTTCCTGTTCTGCGCGACCCTCATGAACGTCGCCGGCGCGGACATGACGCCCGTGCTCTCCGCGGCGATCCTGCCCATGGTCCTCGGCACCAGGGAGTGGGCGTACCCCGTCGCGGTCGCGGTGCTCGTGAGCCTCGTCTGCGCGGGACAGGTGGCCCTCGAGCACCTTGGCCTGCGCGAGAAGATCGACTTCCGTCCCTTCCGCCTCCCCCTGCGTCAGACCCTCCTTGGCTGGGGGCGCCGGTTCCTGGTGTTCTGCGTCCTGGCGTGCCCGGCCTTCGCCACCGGCAACGCGTTTCTGGCCGTGCCGCCGCTTTTGGTGGCGTACACGGAGCTCACGCGCCCGGACATGACGCTGCGCCTTCGCCCACGCCGCACGTGGTGCACGCTCGCGCTCGCGGCCGCCATCGGCTGCGTCGCCAGAAACGCCGTCGAGGCGCTCGGCGTTCCCACCTGGGTCGCGGCGGCCCTCGCATACGCGGCACTCGTCCTCGTGTGGGACCGCATGCGCGTGTGGATGCCGCCGGCGGGCGCCCTCGTCCTGCTGGCGCTTCTGGCGCCGTGGCCGGGACCGTGGCTGTACTTCGTTGAGGCCGCAATCGGTGCAGCCGTGTGGGTGGCCAGCGCCATCTGGCTCTTCCCCGGCATCCGCCCCGAACAGGACGGCGCCCCCGCGGAGGACTGAGCCACCCGAGCCCCGCACGCCACGCGCCCGAATCGCCCGCACGCGACACACAGGCGTCGCCCGGCGTCGCCTTCCGCCCCGCACCACAGAGCCCTCCTCAAGCGACATCGCTTGAGGAGGGCTCACTTGTACGCACATTCCCACGTACCCGCAGGTAAACACGGCAAAACAGCCGAGAAGGACACAATCTCAAACGACGTCGGTTGCGGCTCAGGCAACGTCGCTTGAGGCTCAGGCGACGTCGCCTGAGGAATTGGCCGCGTCGCCCGAGGCAACCCGCCGCGGTCCCGCCGCGGCGCCACCTCGGCGGTCCCGCCGCCGCCCCGCGCCGCTACCTCACACCAGCGCGGCGCTTCGCGTCCTCGATCGCGTC
>Ga0256404_1006202_pt1 | contig 20084 bp, 15 predicted proteins | sample RumenRJG_01DNA_FD_185990 | JGI IMG/M metagenome (GOLD analysis project Ga0256404, IMG submission 185990) | Bovine rumen microbial communities from Lethbridge, Alberta, Canada - RJG_01 | ecosystem: Host-associated > Mammals > Digestive system > Stomach > Rumen | place: Canada: Alberta | collected...
CTGAAGTTAAGCATTCTGACGCTGGCTATGGTTATCACCATGTGGTTCCTCTTCAAATACATTAACCGCACCGTTTTGCAGCTGATGCGCATGCACTTCCAGACCAAAGACCCAGACACGGCAGCCAGTCGCGAGGTGATGGGCAAGAACGTGCTGCAAGTAATAGTTTGGGGCTCATGGTTCCTGATTTCCATGACCATTCTCAATGTCTCTATGGAGTGGTTACTGGTAATCACAGGTGGTTTGTCAACTGGTATCGGTTTCGCTTCGAAAGACATCATCGAGAACATCTACTATGGCATCTCACTTATGACTGGTCGCATCAAGGTGGGCGACCTGATACAGATTGACGACACCACAGGTCGCGTGACCAGCATCAACTACACTTCAACGGTCATCGAGGCCCTAACGGGTGAGGTAATCACTTTCCAGAATGCACAATTGTTCTCGAAGAACTATAAGAACCTGACACGCAACCACGGCTATGTACTGCAAGTCATTCCATTCGGTGTGGCCTATGGTTCCAACATTGCACAGGTCAAGCGACTGATTGAAGATACCATCAACGATCTCCATCTGGACGGCACCGACTCCACGAAAGACGTCTTTACCCGTGTCTCTGAGCTGGGCGACAGCAGTGTCAACTTCAAACTGTATGTATGGACAGAGCCGCTGATGCGTAACACGGTTAACAGTCAGGTACTTACTACCATCTACGACACCCTGAACGAGAACAACATCGAGATTCCGTTCCCTCAGCAGGATGTGCATATCAAGAATTGAGAATTATATCATAATGCTGCAAAAGCCAGCCTAATAAGCACTCGTTACTAGGCTAATACAGAGTTGTATTAGGCTAATAAGTACTCGTTACTAGGCTAATACGAAGCTATATCAGACTAGTAAATAAAGATTCATGGAGTTTTCATAAAACAAAAAGGTGAGCCTTGCGACTCACCTTATTTATTTTGTTATAAACTAAACTCTCCGAATTAGAAGTTGTAGTAAACACCGAAGGTCAGAGAACCCAGAGTGAAACCACCGGTAGAGAGACCAGCGTTGATGCTAGATGGAGCATCGGGAGCACCATCAACGTCAGGAATTGCCTGCTTGCTGTAACCGAAGGTGAACATATCGTTCAGATGAGCAACGATGCTCCAAGTCTCGTTAACATTGTAAGCAATACCAGGAGATACGAACAAACCGAAATCCATAGCAGCCTTCATATCCTTCTGAGACTGTGTTGCAAAGTTCAGACCACCATCAACAAATACGTTGAACTTACCAGCGGTGAAGCACTGATAACGGAGGTAAGGCTTAATAGCGAAGGTAGTTACCTTGGCCTCAGTAGAAGTAGTGGGATTTGCAGTAGTGTTCTCAACCTTGTTATTGGTGTAACCAAAACCAAGAACGATACCAACACCCAGCTTGTCGTCCAGCTTGTAACCAAACTCAGGAGCAATAGAGAAACCTGTTCTTGTTACCTCAGCAGCAGGATTTGTCTTGTTTGTGCTGTTAACAAAACCGAGGTTACCACCAATGTAACCCTGAGCGTTCATTGTAGCTGCTACTGCGACTGCAGCCAGAGTCATCATAATCTTCTTCATAGTTTTTTCTTTTAATAGATTAATGAATAAAATGCGTTCAATTTCAATGTTGTCTTAACGATTTTTTCGTTTTGACGGTGCAAAGTTAAGTAAAAAAACTATACGGCGTATCAAATTTTCCTAAAAAGTTGCATTTTTAATAAAAAAAATTGACTAAAATCATGTAATAGGGGGGAAAAGTGCTAAAAAATTTGCATTTTTGGTAACTTCTTTGTACCTTTGCGTGGTATTATGTAAACACAAGAGACATGAGAAAGACGTTTATTGCAGGCCCATGCGTCATAGAATCTGCCGAGTTATTAGACACGGTGGCTTCTAAGTTGGTGGAAATCAACAAGAAATTGGGTACTGACATTATATTCAAGGCATCGTTTGACAAAGCGAACCGTACCTCACTGCGCTCGTTCCGTGGCCCAGGCATTGACAAAGGACTACAAATGCTGGGCGACGTGAAATCGAAATATGGTTTACGTATACTGACCGACATCCACGAAGCCTGGCAGGCAGAACCCGCTGGTCAGGTGTGTGACGTGCTGCAGATTCCCGCCTTTCTCTGCAGACAGACCGACTTACTGCTGGCTGCAGCCAAAACAGGCAAAACAGTAAACATCAAGAAAGCCCAGTTCCTGAGTGGTCAAGATATGAAGTACCCCGTAGAGAAAGCCCGTGACGGTGGCGCCAAGGAAGTATGGCTCACGGAGCGTGGCAACATGATGGGATACAACAATCTGGTAGTGGACTTCCGCAATATTCCCGATATGCTGGAGATTACTGATACCGTCATCATGGACTGCACACACAGTGTACAACGTCCTGGTGGAGCTGACGGCAAGACTGGCGGTGACCGTCGCTTCGTGCCCCAGATGGCAATGGCCGCCAAGGCTTTCGGTGCTACAGGCTGGTTCTTTGAGGTACACCCCACCCCAGACCAAGGACTCAGCGATGCCGCCAACATGCTGGAGCTGAATGCGCTTTGTGATTTAGTCGCAAAGCTATTGAAAAATGAAGACTAAGAAGAGATGACAACAAGAGAGATAGCTATACAATGTCTGAAAGATGAAGCACAGGCCATCCTCGATTTGATACCGAAGATGGACGAGGACTTCGACCGTGCCGTTGACATGATGTTGAACTGCAAGGGTAAAGTCATCGTAACTGGTGTTGGCAAGAGTGGCCATATCGGTGCCAAGATTGCCGCTACACTGGCTTCGACAGGAACGCCCTCGTTCTTCATCAATCCGCTGGACGTCTATCATGGCGATCTGGGCGTGATGTCACAAGGCGACGTGGTGGTAGCCATCTCTAACTCAGGCCAGACCGATGAGTTGTTGCGTTTCATCCCAATGGTCCTGCACATGCAGATACCTATTATCGGCATGAGTGGCAACCCACAGTCGCTGTTGGCCAAATACTCTACTTGCCACCTGAATGTCAGCGTAGAGAAAGAAGCTTGTCCGCTGAATCTGGCACCCACCAGCAGCACTACCGCCACCCTGGCGATGGGCGACGCACTGGCCATCGCACTGATGGAAAAGCGCCATTTCCGTCCACAGGACTTCGCACAGTTCCATCCTGGTGGAGAACTTGGCAAGCGTCTGCTGACCACAGCTCAAGACGTGATGATTACCGAGAACCTGCCCGTACTGTCTGCCGACATGCACTTAGGCAAGGCTATCATCAACGTCAGCAAAGGTAAGCTGGGACTGGGCGTAGCAATCGAAGACGGCAAGATTGCAGGACTCATTACCGACGGTGACATCCGTCGCGCTATGGAGAAATGGCAAGCAGAGTTCTTCAACCACACTGTGGAGGACATCATGACGCGAACTCCAAAAACAGTTGGTCCGCAGGCTAAGATATCGGACATTCAAAAGATAATGAACAAACATAAAATCCATAACGTGCTGGTAGTGGACGACGACAACCACCTCTTAGGTATTGTCGACCGCTACGCGTGCGTATTATAATATAAGGTATATGAAGATACTGAAAAGATTACTCATAGTTCTGATGCTGGCGTTGCCAATGGCTGCTGCCGGAGTCTATCTTTTTAAGACACTCGACGCCCATAATGGTTTGACAATCAGTCAGATTAACTGTATACTTAAAGATTCACGTGGATATGTCTGGCTGGGAACTCCTGCTGGTCTTTACCGCTATGACGGCTATACGTTCCATAACTTCCAATGCAATTCGCAGGACGGTTCATCACTGCCCGACAGCTATATCATCAGCATTCAGGAGACACTGGAGGGAACATTATGGATTGAGACGGCAGCAGGCTTCTGCATCTACCACCCACAAGGCGAGAACTTTGAGCGCGACATGAAGCAGGTCTACGGTCGCATGGGTATAGAAGGAACACCAAACGTCGTATATATCGACAGACACAAGAACTTCTGGGCAGCTATTCCCAATAAAGGTGTTGTAGCCTACAACATGCAACAGCAGTTGCTCTATGAGTTCGGATATACTGACGACGCCCATGGTGTGCCACAGGGCAATATAACCTCCATTAGCGAGTGTCGCGACGGTGCGTTGATAGTCTACGAAGACGGTCGCATCGTATGCTGCGATGTCATGCGTCAGCAACATACTGTATGGAAGAACGACTACATTGCGCAGCAACACTTACGCAAATCTTCCACTCTCAACGCTTTTGCCGACCAGATGGATAACATCTGGCTGTATGGACAGGGCACACTCATGCTCTACAACAAGAACACCAATACTTGGAACACCACTATTGGCGACCAGTTGGGTATGACAGGCAATAATACCGACAATAGCGTCAACGGCATGGCTGGCGACCGTAAGGGTAACATCTGGATAGGTACTGACCGTAACGGACTGATTCGAGCAAACGTGAATACCTTGGAAATGGAGCCGGTAGCACCGCGAGCCATCAACAACATAGCCCAGATGCCATCACAAGAAGTCATTGGTATCCAGAGTGTTTACATTGACGACACTGACCTGCTCTGGATTGGTACGGAGAAGTCGGGTCTGGCCTATTACGGTGACAACATCTATAAGTTCCAGTCACTGATAAACGGTGACATTACCGCCATTGCAGAAGACGAGGCTGGCAAGATATGGTATGGTACTGGCGACAAAGGTATCATCGACTACGATGGACCACTGGCCAGCTATAAGGTGACCTGCATGACCACCACTCCTGACGGTAGTCTGTGGGTAGGTTCCAAACAGAACGGTATTACACGCATTAAGGACGGTAACAGTACCTTCTATTCTACTGCCCGTGATAGCATGAAGACGGTTATTGACGACCATATCAACGCCCTCAGTAGTGATAAGAGCGGTAACTTGTGGATAGCTACCAATGGTGGTCTGCAGGTGTACAACCCCCAAATGAACACCTTCTCTTCATATACCAAGGAGAATGGTATGCTCAACACCAACAACATCACGTCGCTGTTCTACGGAACTAACAATAGCCTGCTGATAGGTACTGCCGAAGGGCTGGTGATTCTTAACCTGTCGAACCGCGAGAAGACCGTGCTAACAGGTAATTCCTCTAATGTAGAGTCGTTTACCAACAACTATATCACACAAGTTTACGAAGACTCCAGAGGACTACTATGGATTGGCACACGTGAGGGTATTAATATTCTTAATCCCGTCAACGATGATCTAAGCGTGTTAACAGAAAAAGACGGTCTGTGCAACAACTCTATCTGCGGTATTGCAGAAGACAAGAACCACAGTATCTGGATTACCACCAGCAATGGCGTCTGTCGTATTGTCGTACAACGCGACCATGAAGACGGCACCTTCAACTACGGTCTGTATAACTACAGCATCAGTGACGGTCTGCAGAGCAATGAGTTCAATATGGGGTCCATCCTCACCAAGAAAAATGGTGAAGTATTGTTTGGTGGACTGTATGGTGTCAACTGGGTACGTCACAGCAGTAAAGACGAGCAGGCCTCACTGCCTCGCGTCATGCTTACCCAGCTGTTTGTCGGTGAGCAAGAGATTCTGACCGGCGTCAACTACGATGGTAACATTATTCTGCCACAAGCGCTCAATGAAAGTAACAGAATTGAGTTGAAGAACAACCAGAGCACAATTACCATCAAATTTGCTGCCGGTAACTACAACCAAGGCGAGCGTCTGCAGTTCATGTACTGGATGGAAGGACTGGACAACGACTGGCGCAACGGTGACGCCCTACTCCACGGCGTTAGATTCAACGACCTGGGCAGTGGCGACTACAAACTACACGTCAAGGCCATCAGCGCCGAAGGTGCCGTCAGCAACCAAGAGCGTGTTCTGGAAATACATGTTGACCGTCCTTGGTGGCTGTCATGGTGGATGCTGACCTTCTATGTTATCATCTTGATTATCATCGTTATTATCTGGCGCTATGGTATCAACAAATACAAGAAAGCTTGGAAGAAACGTAACACCGTTATCGAAGAGCTGAAGCGTCAGCGTGAGGAAATCAAGCTTGCCAGTGACGAGCTCCGCCAACCAATGGCACGTATGACGACTATCATTGGCGATATGTCTATGAAAGAACAGTCGCTGGAAGGTCGTGAACAGCTGAACTCACTGCACTTCCAATTGTTGCAGGTCATCACACGCATCTCTGAAATGCAAAGCACACTGGAGAATCCGGAGAAGAAGGCGGAATCTACTGCCAAGGATCGTCTGGAACTGAACGAAGAGGGTGAAATCGAATTGGCTGTCACTACCGGACAACAGCTGGCACTCGATAATATTTCGCCACTGCGTGTGGAAGGACAGACTCAGAAGTTCTGCGTGGTATTCATCGACAACAACCGTGAGTTCTTGCAGTTCATGAAAGCTCACCTATGCGAAATCTACGATTTCCACGTCTATGACAATATTAAGGACGCGCTCCCTGACATCGATACGCTGAAAGCCGACCTCGTAGTCTGCAAGCACAATATGGGTGACAGCATTACGGGTAGTGAGCTCTGTAACCAGTTCAAGTCAAGTTACAGCAGAAACAAGATAAAGTTTGTGCTGATGACTGACACTGTGCTGAACCAGGATACCATGGACGATCAGAACATCACACTGGCAGCAGACGATTATCTGGCTAAGCCGTTCAACGTACAGGAGGCCGTGATGCGTTTCAACAAGGTGATGGGTCTGGCTCCTATTGAGATTAACCAGAACGTCATCGAGGGTAAGGAGACACGTATGCTGGAAGGTCAGAATGCAAGTATGACTACTGCCACCATGAGCTTCGAGGAATACGCGAACGTCGACGTCTCCGACAACGTGGAAACGCAGGAGAAACAGGAAGAGCAGGAAACTACAGAAGCTCAGGTGACTACAGACCAGCCTAACATGTTGGCCAAGTACTACAACGACAACACCATTGGCGACTACTCCATGAACAACATCATGGATCAGCAGTTGATGCGCAACGTCGAGCAGTTCGTTCTGCAGAACATGAGTCGTGGACAGATTAGCCTCGAGGATATGGCTGCAGCAATGGGTATGGGACGCGTACCGTTCTTCCACAAGATACGTGCTATTACCACCAAGACACCTGCTGAGGTTGTTCGTGAGATACGTCTGAAGCATGCCTGCACTCTGTTAGTTACTACCAACATCAACCTTAGCGAGTTGGCCATCAACGTTGGTTTCATGACAGCCGAGAACTTCATTAACATCTTCAAAGATAAGTACGGTATGACCCCATTGGAGTACCGACTAAAGAATAAGCGCTCATGACACTAAGACATATTCTTGCTACACTGACCGCTGCAACGAGCATGACTTGCTCTGCGCAGATTAGCGACTCTGTCATTGTCTATACACTACGCCAGAACGGCATCCACTTAACGAATAACAATAGCGTAACACTACTGATGTCTGGTCAGGAGAAGTTTGACGACATGTTTCATGCTATCCGACAGGCTAAGAGCAGTATTCATCTGGAATACTTCAACTTTCGCAACGACTCGATAGCATTTTTGCTATTCGACCTGCTGCGCGAGAAACGTAAGGAAGGTGTTGAAATACGCGCCATGTTTGATGGTTTCGGCAACGACTCCAACAACCAACCCTTGAAGAAGCGCCATCTGAAGCCCTTGCGTGAGGCGGGCATAGAGATTGTAGAATATAGTCCTATCCGTTTCCCGTGGGTAAACCACATCTACGGTCGCGACCATCGTAAGATTGTTGTTATCGATGGTAAGATTGCCTATACGGGAGGCATGAACGTAGCCGACTATTATATAAAAGGTACGGAACAGGTGGGCGAATGGCGCGACATGCACTGCCGTATAGAAGGTGACGCTGTCAACGAGTTGCAAAGCATCTTCCTCAGGATATGGAACCGCACAACAGGTCAGAACGTCGGAGGCATGAAATACTATAACGGTGGTACGCTGACCCATTTCGACGGACTGAAGCCTGACACCACCAGTACACATGGTAATAAAATGGTGGGCATCATCAATCGCGAACCAGGTGTGACACCCAAGATTATGCGTACTTTTTATATCAATGCCATCGACCAGGCCGAGGACTCTATACACATCATCAATCCCTACTTCACACTGATACCATCTGTTACGAAAGCCTTGACACGAGCCATCCAACGTGGTGTAAAGGTAGAAATTATGCTGTCGGCGAAGAGTGATATTCCCCTGACACCCGACTGCGCCTTGTATCAGGCTCACAAGTTGATGAAGCGTGGTGCCATCGTATGGCTATACATGCCCGGTTTTCACCACTCCAAGATCATGATGGTCGACGGACAATACTGCACTGTAGGTAGCACCAATCTGGACGCACGCAGTCTAAAATGTGACTTTGAGGAGAATGCCGTTATTGTAGACAAGCGCACCACCCGTGAGCTTGACGACATGTTTTGGCGTGACAAACAGCAGAGCTTCCGGATGACAGAAGAATCATGGAACGAGATTCGTACAGGATGGGAGAAATTCCGTGGATGGTTTGCGCACCTTCTCCAGCCGTTCCTTTAAAGCAACGAAAGCATCATATTGACTTCCACAGAATTTATTCCACGCACCTTCAACCACTCAATGTCAAAGAAGTCGGTCTGAAGAGATGGACTTTGTTGGAATCGCTGACAATACTGACGGAATAATTCTGACGCACGAAAGACCTGTCCTTGTAGCCACAGGCAGTAGCCATAATTCTTTAAGTCATCGTCCTTTTGTTGTTCGCGGCTGATTAACTGCTCATAGATATTTGCGGCCTGTTCCAGTTTACCTTGACAGGTCAGTGTCCATGCCAATACACGGTTCACAGCATCGTTGTCTGGTTGTTCGTAGTTCAATCGGTAAAGTGGCTTCAGTGCTTCCTCATAACGTTCCAACTGCACCAGACAGATAGCAACATACAACTGGTTGCTGGTCTTTTCAGGATAACACTCCGACAATTGCTCAAACCATGTCAGCGCCTCCTCATAACGAGCCTGATCATAGAGCTGTCGTCCCTTACCCAACAGTGCTCTCTCATGTTGCGGATTAAGTTGCAAAGCATGATCGTAGTCTTGCGTCCACAGGTAATACTGCATATCACGACAAGACTCAGTGAAGGTCTTCAGTAAGCGCTGCGCAGCATTATTCATCTGGTGTTTCTTCAACTGTCGTACAATCTGTACCTTGTATTTCTCAATAGGAGTATCACCCAACAAAGCCAGCGAGAAGAAGTCGCATCCACCCATTTCGTCCACAGTGGTATCGAAAGGATTTGCCAGTTCCGCACGGTGAGGATACAGACGGAAGAAACGATAGATATCCATCAGATAAAGACGACGTTCTAAGGCTGCAGACGACTCCATAGGCTCACCCAATTCATCTGCAGAGAATTCACCACGCTGCAGCATCTCACGCAGATGCTGGGGTAACTGATTTACCACATCATGAATGGCAACAACAAACGAATACTTGTCACTGTTACAGAACACATTGGCATCAAACACCTTCTTCACAAGATAACGGTTCTTGGAGTTAGTAATAAACTGTGTGATATCTGGATGCTGTTCATAAAATGGTACCAGCCAGTTACTGATGTCATAGAAGAAAGGATAACGTTTGATTTGAGAGAATCCATGGTAGAACACATCGACACCTTCTTTCTGCATGTCTTGCATACGACGCATAGAGGTCTCCAATTGTTCCATACGCTCCTCAGAGACTTCGGGGTGAAGCACCTCTTCCAATCGTTCTTCTTCCGTCTCTATGTTATTAGCCATCATCTCGGACGAGTTCTTCAACAGATCAGGCATAATTTCCTTCTGGATAGTACGACTGTCCTTCTCCTCGTTCAAGCAATAGATAAGTTGTATCTGCAACTCAGTAAGTTCCTGACATACCTCTTCAGACTGCAGCAGTGCAGCCAGCAGTTCACCTTGCTCAGGATATACGTTTCGATAGGTATCAGAAGCAGATAATGTCCACCCTACCAATGCACGTTGGCGAACAGCCTCATCCTGAGATAATCGATATACCTCTGTCAACATGCGGAACTTTGCCATATCAAACTGGTTAAGCAACGACAGGGTAACTGCAGCTATCAACAATTGCTGGTCAATGCTGTCGATTGTCGGCGAAGTCAGCATCTCAATAAAGTGGTTACCCACACCGTCAGACCACTGACGGGATGTCAGCACATATTCAAACAGTTGATTTATCTGCTTCTGGTGGTCTCGATACAAAGCCTCACTCTTGGTCTGTCGCTTATTATCGGGCTCCAATTGGAGCATGGCAACATTGCTAACAAACCCCTCCATTTCCTGACGGATAGCAGCTAGAGACCAGTCACGCTGTTCCTGACGTGCACGAGTATAAAGACTGTTCTGATAGGGTGAAGCCTTCATGCGGTGGTAGTGCATGACATTGGCATAGAGCACATACACCCGCTGCAATAGTCGTTGGTAGAGCGTTTTGCGCTGTGGGTCTTCACCACCCTGCTGCCAATAGCTCTCCATGCGGCTGTAATCCTCACGCACCTGCGCCAATTTCTCGGAAGTATGCTGTTCAGGCCATGCCGCCAGATAATTCTCCATATAACGGATAGCCCAGCCGCAGTTACCTGCTTGCAAAGCTTCATCGACCAGTTTTAGACTCTCATTTGTTGCCATTGCGCACATTCGTCTTTAGCGTATCAATCTTCTGCAACCACTGTTCTACATAGGAAATATCCTGCTGACGTGGACCACGGGCATGAACATATCGGACATCCTGTGACATTGAATCGACCAACTGCTTTTTCATCTTGTAGCGGTCAATGAAGATATCCCGATAATGGGCTATTCCATATTTAGTAATGGAGTCACAGGCCTGGTTATAGGCTTGGGTAAACAGCGCCAGCTGCTTAGCACGAGCGTAACGACGCATCTCCTGCTCACGGAAAGCAAGCACACCCAATTGGAGCTTCACATCACGGGAATCCAAGATGACAGGATTCTTCATCATGCGAGCCTGCGTAGCTTGGGGCTCCGGCAACCACAGAGCGTCAATCTCATTGTTTTGTAACATCTGCACACGGACGTTTAGGTCGTTTATCTGAACCTTAAACACCTGGTTTGGAGCTAACTTCACTGAGTCACGGGCACGGTCTGTCAACAAATCAGTAGCCGAGAAACGCGTCATTGCTACCATCTTATCATCCAACTGCTTCAGTTGGTGGATACGAGCATTGCGATTAGTCACCAGTTGCCAATAGGCATTGGTAGCAGCCACATAACGTAGCTTCAGACCTTGTTTCTCCATACGCTTGGCACGTACCAAATCTGTGACCGCACCCTCAACCCTACCACGCAGAATAGCGGTATCACAGTCCATCTGTGCATTATAGAACTTCAGGCGCACGCCACCATTTAGGGAGTCAAAGAGTTGATAATATTGTGCCACATACAAGGGTAGACAGTCTAACGTTGGCATCACGGCAACCTTTAGTGCTGCCGAGTCCTTACGCATAGCCTCACGACGCTGTTCTCGCGTGATGCGTTTTGTCTCCTCATACGACTGTCCGCAGGCTGCCAAAAGCAGCAGAGCGGCTATAATAGGAATCAGTTTCTTCATATTGCCTGCAAAATTACGAAATAATTATGAATTATGCATTATGAATTATGAATTTATTTTGTACCTTTGCAATCGTTATGGCAAAAGACAAAATTATGTACGTCTGCGACAACTGCGGACAGGAGTCGGCTAAATGGATAGGCAAATGTCCTGCCTGCGGCCAATGGAATACGTTCAAGGAAATCAAGGTGGCAGACACTCGTAAACAGGTAGCAGCCACCAGTGCTGCAGCGTCAGCTGGCCATCAGTTACGCCAGAATAAAGTGTTGCGTCTGAAGGACATCTCATCGCATGATGACCCACGCATCGACATGCACGATGCAGAGCTGAACCGTGTGCTGGGTGGCGGACTGGTACCTGGCAGCATTGTACTGCTGGGTGGTGAGCCAGGCATCGGCAAGTCAACACTATCCCTGCAGACCATGCTCGCTCTGACAGACAAGAAAGTGCTCTATGTGAGCGGTGAGGAAAGTGCTCACCAACTGAAAATGCGCGCCGAAAGGCTTGCGGTCAGCAATTCTCCCGCCGATGACAATTTTCTGCTGCTTTGCGAGAACTCCCTAGAGGCCATCTTCGACCACATCAAAGAGGTACAGCCAGAAGTGGTGGTCGTTGACTCCATACAGACCATCTCCACAGAAGATGTAGAAAGCAGTGCCGGCTCCATCGTCCAGGTTCGTGAGTGTGCCTCTGCCCTACTCCGCTTTGCCAAAACCAGCGGTGTACCTGTTATCCTGATTGGCCACATTACCAAGGAAGGTACACTGGCAGGTCCAAAGATTCTGGAACATATCGTCGATACCGTCATCCAGTTTGAGGGCGACCAACACTATATGTACCGCATTCTGCGAAGTATCAAGAACCGTTTTGGCTCCACATCGGAATTGGGTATCTATGAAATGCAACAGACTGGTCTGCGTCAAGTAAACAATCCTTCAGAACTATTACTGACTGACAATCACGACGGACTCTCTGGCGTGGCTATCAGCAGTGCCATAGAAGGTGTACGTCCCTTCTTGGTTGAGACACAGGCGCTGGTATCATCGGCAGCTTATGGTACACCACAACGCTCAGCAACGGGTTTTGACCAGCGACGTCTGAACATGTTGTTGGCAGTACTAGAGAAACGCGTGGGTTTCAAGTTGATGCAGAAGGACGTCTTCCTGAACATTGCCGGTGGACTGCGTGTTACCGATATGGCTATGGACCTAAGCGTCATCGCCGCCGTACTCAGCAGCAATGTAGACACACCCATTGAAGAAGGTTGGTGCATGGCTGGCGAAGTAGGACTTTCTGGCGAGGTACGCCCTGTAGCTCGCATTGAACAGCGTATCAGTGAGGCTGAGAAGCTGGGCTTCCAGCATATCATTATACCAAAATACAACCTCAGCGGTCTGAACCGTAAGAAGTTTAACATCGAACTCGTTCCCGTCCGTAAAGTAGAAGAAGCACTTAGAGCATTATTTGGATAATATGAAAGACTCAGTATTGATATTAAGCGGTGGCGTAGACAGTGTCACCTTGTTATATGATGAACAAGAGCGCATTGCCTTGGCCATCTCGTTCGACTACGGTTCCAAGCACAACAAGCGGGAGATTCCATTTGCCAAATGGCATTGTGAGCAGTTAGGTATCAAGCACATCACTATTCCTCTCGACTTTATGACAAAATATTTCGTCAGTTCGCTCTTAGAGGGTGGCGAGGAAATTCCTGAAGGCCACTATGCTGACGACAATATGAAATCGACCGTCGTCCCCTTCCGTAATGGCATTATGCTGTCCATTGCGGTAGGTATTGCTGAAAGCAATGGTTTGAAGTATGTCATGATGGCCAATCACGGTGGCGACCATACCATCTATCCAGACTGCCGTCCAGAGTTTGTAGATGCCTTCGACCAAGCTGCTTGTGCAGGCACCTATGTCAATGTCCACTTGCGCTCACCCTACACCAATATCACCAAGGCCGATATTGCCCGTCGCGGCAAGGCGCTGGGCATAGACTACTCGAAGACGTGGTCGTGTTACAAAGGCGGTGAGAAGCACTGTGGCAAGTGCGGCACCTGCGTGGAGCGTCGCGAGGCCTTCGCGCTGGCAGGTATCGATGACCAAACACAATATGAAGAATGATATCCATGAAACGACTCTGTAAACTAATTTCCGACTATATGGCGCTGCTAGTACTGTTAGCAGCAGTGGTAGCATTGGTGTTTCCCGATGCGTTCAACAGCGTGAAACCTACTGTTATCAATCCACTATTGGGTGTTATCATGTTCGGCATGGGAATGACACTCCACTTCGACGATTTCCGTGTGGTGTTCAGCCGTCCGCGCGATGTCCTCATTGGCTGTCTGGCTCAATTTACCGTCATGCCCTTGCTGGCTTGGACACTGGCACGATTCTTCGGTCTCGACGAGGCACTGACCGTTGGTGTGGTACTGGTAGGCTGTTGTCCTGGTGGTACGGCATCAAACGTTATTACCTATCTGGCCAAGGGCGATCTGGCGCTGAGCGTTGGTATGACGGGTGTCTCAACGCTGTTGGCCCCTATAATGACACCGTTATTGGTATGGCTGTTGGCTGGTAAGACGGTCGATGTCGATGTAGCGGCTATGTTCCTCAGCATTCTTTGGGTAGTTATCCTGCCCATTATTGCAGGTCTTATCGTCAAACAGCTATGGCCCAAGCAGACGGAGAAGGCGGTAGTCTACATGCCTGCGCTCTCCTCGCTGACCATTGCTACGATTGTACTTATTATTATTGCAGCTACGGCTCATCGCCTGATGGCTGGTGGTCTGATTATCGTTGCCGTCGTCATGCTCCACAACATGGGAGGTCTTGCAATTGGCTATCTCATTGGACGTCTGTTGCGTATCAGTACATCTAAGCGTAAAGCACTGAGCATCGAGGTGGGTATGCAGAACTCAGGACTGGCCTCGTCGCTGGCCACACTCCACTTTGCCACCTATCCGATGGCAGCCATCCCTGGCGCCATCTTCAGCGTCTGGCATAACATCAGCGGAGCCCTCGTTGCCCGCCTCTATCGCAGAACTACTTGACTGATATACACGATATCTTCAATAACTAACTTATCAACAAATGATGAAAAAACTGTTTTTGCCGCTTCTGCTCATGGTAGCAGTATCTGCTCAGGCCGCAGACAAAATTGCAACGCCACACTCTGACCAAGGGTCAGAGAATCCCGTGTTAACAATTGAGGATGGTCAGGTGCAAGGCATACTGGCCGACGACCATCCTGACGTGTTTGTCTATCGTGGCATTCCCTATGCAGCACCTCCCATTAAGGAGAACCGCTGGAAAGAGCCACAGCCCATTGTACCTTGGAAGGGTGTGAAGATTTGCGACACCTTTGGACATCCCAGCTATCAGGCTATTCAGTATCCTGGTGGTTACTTCACCGAGTGGGGGTATGGCAAAGAGGCTCCGTATAGTGAGGACTGCCTATATCTGAACGTGTGGACAAAGGCCTTCCCTTTATGCCAATGATTGACGGTTATGTCTGCGTAAAGAGTTTCGATGACGCTACACGTGAGGGTAACCTTGCCGATGTTCCTTATATGATTGGCTTCACGCTAAACGACATGGGTAATATGGCACCAAACATCGTTGAGTTCTGCAAGGTTCGTCAGCAGAAAGGCGGCAAGGCATGGGCCTACCAGTTTGCCCGTCCATTACCCGACGACGGTTCTCATCCTGAAGTGACACAGCGTCTGAAAGGTGCCTTCCACTCCTCAGACCTTTGGTTTGTCTTCAAGTCACTGAAGCATTGTTGGCGTCCTTGGACCAAGGGCGACTGGGACCTCTCTGAGAAGATGTTCACCGCATGGAGCAACTTCGTGAAGTACAGCGACCCCAACGGACCAAAGGGTGGCACATGGGCACCCTGCACAGAGAAGAACCCCAACTTCATGGTATTTAAGCTCGACGACAAAGATGCTGAGGCTTCTTTCTTCGGCACCCCCGAGAGAGCCCCACAACCCCAAGGCTTCGGTTTCCCAGGAAGATAAGCGCAAGGAAAACGATATATAACTGATAAATTCTCTAGAGAATTTTTTCTAATACAACTAATACAGAAATAGATTAGGCTAGTACAGACACAGATTAGCCTAATACAGCACTGGCTTAGCTGTTCCTGCATCTATTTTATGTGTAAAACAATTTGTTTCACGCGTAAAACAAAGTGTTTCTAGCAGTCTATTCAACATCAGAAAGGGTTCACGTCTAACGCAGTGTATCACAATGCATTAGACGTGAACGTGAACCTTAATTTAAAGAAAAGTATTCTTGAAAAGATTAGAATGGAGTTAGGTTATTAGTGGCCACAACCTTTCCATTTACTACATATACCGTATATTTCTGAGCATATTTATATCCGAGTGTTACCTCATAAACTCTCACGCCACGCCCGAAACGACCTTGTACTGCCAAAGATGGAACATATTCCTTCTTCCAGAAATTATACTTAACACATTTGCAATTAGGGGTATTCTCAACGATTCTATTTGTTTCAGCGACATCTTTTATTAATTCGTCAATAAAGGCAAATGAAAGCCCATTGGGGATTTTGAATTTGACGACTTCAGGAAAAAATAATTCTGCGTTACCCACAACTGCCGATACATTATTTGCCCCATACTTGGCAACGTATTTGGCTCTAAGTGTTTTGCATCTGTCCTTAATTATATTTTCTGCCTTTTGCTCTGCAGCATTTTTACTTGCTATTTTAGCATTACGTTCTTTCAACAAATCAGACAGCAAACTTCCTTGATAATATGTCACATCTTTACCATCGGGCATCTTGAGAATACCATGCAACTTGAGATTTAGTTCTTTAATACTATTGGCATATATAAGAGACGTGACTATTGATTTTGTTTGAAATACTTTTTTCTTTTTTTCATCCCATATACTTCCATCAAATTTTGATTTATCTTTATATTCTATGCATATGTGGCTAAGTCCGTCGATAGCATCTTCTCGGTCACCATATATTGTATTAATAGAAAGTGAATAATGTTCATCATCAAAACTCACAATACCATCACTATAATTTCTCTGGAACAATCCATCAGCAGGATAATAGTGATCGCCATTAGGCCACAAAATACCTTCTAAACTAGTGATTTGAGAGTCTTGCATTGTATAGGAGATCTTTTCTCCCTTGTCAAAAACAACATCAACGCTGAGATCGTAGTCTGCATCTCCTTTAAAAATATCATAAACATGATTACACTGTTTGATAGCTGTTTTAGGTTTGGAGCCTTGTAAATCTGTAATTACATGAGGATTGTCTTGAGGAATATTTAAATTGCCATATGGACAGGGATCTTTCTTGTATTTATAGGAGTAATGCAATTTCACTATTTTAAATAAACCAGCTGGATCTACAACGATTGAGACAGGATCAACTGATGACACTTTAACATCATTATCATTGTGTTTCAACGCTCCTTGACATAGAACAATGTAATACAAATCACCGAATTGTCCCCATAAAGCATCACCATTATAAGTAAGAGTATGTCCCTTATCTGTTGTCGCAGTTAAACGGCAATCCTTCACATCTGCTTGAAACATATTTCCATATATATCAGAGTTTAGATTATTCCTCTTTACTTTTGAAGGATTCAAGTAATTTGAAGGAATACCATATTTTCCCACCAATTTACTTTTTAAATTGATATAATTATCAGAACTAATGTATTCGCCTTTTAGCCATAATGTCCCTTTGGCTTCAAAGTAGCCAGTAAAAGTCAAGGAATTTCCACACGTAAGTGTAGCTTCTCCAGGAAACAATCCTTCAAGAATCAAGCCATTACCATACTTAATTGTTTTTGTTTTCCCTGCCCACACAGTTGCCGGCATCACCATCGCTACTATCAGGAGCAGCATAAAAAGATTCATTTTCTTCATAGCACCATCTTATTTTAAATATTAATCATGCCACAAAGTTACACAAAACAAAAGACTGACAAAGTAACATATACGGTTCTTTCGCCAGTTCAAATTGATTCAAATAAGTTCAAATCAGGTTTTGTCGATAAAATAGAGTGTTTCAGATATTCCTCAACTGCTCTATCTTGTCAAGATTACCTAAGTCGCACTCATCGGAAATGCGTTTCCAAACAGTCTTCTCTGTGGTAGATTGTTCTCGGTCCATGCGATAGATGCCGATGAATATATAAAATCCATCTACGAGATTCTTCATAAACGTTAGACGCAACTCGTCTTTCTCCAATCGTTCATAATAGAGTTTCTCGTTTGCAAGTCTGATATATTCCATATTCTGATATCCCTTTTCACCAACCAGTGGTGTCCAGTACTCAGTAATGGTGGGCAAGAGCAGAGTGCTGTCACCCTCGTTATGCCAAACAGGGTGCAGATATTCCGGTCCCCACAAATAGACATTTTTGCTATTGGGCAATGGACGAAAGTAGGCTGTATCAGTAGCCTCCATGCCAAACAGCACAAGATAGTCATCGATGGTACGGAAGCAGTCCTGTCCTTTTCGCAGCACTCGCTTACCAGAAGGGACAAAGAAGTCTGTTGCTGTCAAAGCATCAACCGGTTCAGTTGATGAATGGCGATTCAAGAGTAACCCATAACCAATAGCTACAATTAGGAGAACAAGGGCAGCAAAAACATAGATTCCTAAATGTCCGTTAGGCTTTTGTTTGGCTGGGGGAAGCGACTCGTTAGAAACGTCTTGTTCTTCATTGGAAGAACAATTGAGCGTGTATTCGTCCCAGTCACGGTAACCGACATAACGGGCAATAGGATTCAGAGAAGAGACGCGCGGTGTACCTTCATAGCGATTGTAGCCCCAGAGTCTTTTCAGCGTCGAAATACTAACCATCTCATGACACTCCTCGTAGATACTATCACGCAGGAGGTCAAAATCTTTGGGTGTATGCATCCGTCTGCCGACTTTCTTTTCAGCAGCTTCTCTCAATCGCTCAATATGTTCTGTCATGTCTGTCTGCACGACAAGAAGTTAGTTCATCAATATCTGAACGATACGTTCGGCAGTACGGCCGTCCCAACGGTCAGGCAAAGAGGAAGTCTTCCACTGACCTGTGACAAGATGCTGCAATTCCTCACGCAGGCGGTCAGCATTCTCTCCTACAAGTACATTAGTACCCTGCTTAACAGTCTCTATATGTTCGGTATAAGAGTTGAGGGTGATGCATGGCACATGGTTAAACGTGGCCTCCTCAGCAACATTTCCAGAGTCTGTAATGAGACCCATGGCATGGCTGGTGAGATAACCGAAGTCGAGGTAGCTGAGGGAAGAGGTCAGATGGAAAAGAGAACGTGGAAGATGGAACGTGGATACCACCTCGTAGGCACTTCCACGGAGAGGTGCGATGATAGGAATACCAGCTGTGGCAGCACTGATGGTAGTAAGCATACGCAACAGGTTCTCCTTATCAGCCAGCAAAGCCTTGCGATTGACCGTGAACACCAGATAGCGTCCGTCCTCGATACCGTCGAGACAGGCCGGACGCGTCCATCGGTCGTGGTTGTAGCGCAGGGTATCCATCAGGATGTTACCCACCATAAATATCTTATGATTCTCAGCACCTTCACGGGTGGCAATGCTACTGGAGCCTACACCTGCAGTAAACAACAGGTCGCTGAGTCCATCAATCACCAGACGATTGATTTCCTTGGGCATGGAGATATCAAACGAGCGTGTACCTGCCACGAGGTGAGCCAGGCGCAGTCCACGCTTCTTGGTGACGATAGCTGCAGCCATTGTCGAAGCGAGGTCGTCAACCACTATAACTGTATCGGTTGTGTTCTGTTCCAGATAGCATTCAAACTCAGCCATCACCCTACCCGTCAGTTCATTAAGGTTCTCACAATCGACACCTAAGAACACATCTGGGCGACGAATCTGCAGGTCATCGAACAGCGACGGTTCCAAAGTTGAATCGTCAGCAGTACCTGCATAGACCAGACGGTATGCGCAATTGTCAGTACGCTCGATAGCACGGATGAGTGGCGCTACCTTGATAAAATTGGGGCGAGCACCCGTAAATATGCAAATATTCTTCATAGAAACCACGAATTATACGAATGAAAAGTATTTATTGTTCTGTGGCCTGCCAGCCAATTTTTTTCTCATAAGCTGGTGACTCCTCTTTAAGCCGGAAGTCGTAAATCAGATTATCTCCATCAACCAGCAGAAAGTGTTTGGTGCCTTGAATCTCGTCGTCGGTCTTCTCCCAAATAACATCCTTCACAAGTTCAGCATCCTTAACCTCAGGAGTGCGCAGCAGACAGTTCTCGAAATAGTAGCCAGAATCCTCGTTAACATCTCCCATGACGACATCGTCTGCATAACCTGTTGCCAACGTATTGGTACACAATAGTTTAATGGGTTTCTTGT
>Ga0256404_1006203_pt1 | contig 20081 bp, 16 predicted proteins | sample RumenRJG_01DNA_FD_185990 | JGI IMG/M metagenome (GOLD analysis project Ga0256404, IMG submission 185990) | Bovine rumen microbial communities from Lethbridge, Alberta, Canada - RJG_01 | ecosystem: Host-associated > Mammals > Digestive system > Stomach > Rumen | place: Canada: Alberta | collected...
TGACTACAGCGACGCTCACTTCATGCGGGTCTTCCGCCGCGAGACGGGATTCACTTTCGGCGAATACCTGTCGGATTACCGGCTCAGATACGCGTCCTATCTGCTCAGGGAGCGCCCGGACTCTGTCAGTGCCATCGCCACCCTGTGCGGGTTCGACAACTTCTCTTATTTTATCCGGCGCTTCCGCCGCAAATACGGAATGTCCCCGAGGGAATACCGCTCCCACGGGCGCCAGAATACAAAAAGCCCGTAAATGAACTGCCCCACAAAAGTGGGACAGTCTAAAAAAGCCAGGGCTTAACTATTAAGGTATGCATTCCTATATTCCATAGGAGTCATACCTTTTAGTTTTCTCTGTGGTCTCTCATAGTTATAGAAATAAATGTATTGATCGATCATCTGTATTAGTTCTTCATTGGCTTTTGGCAGACTGTGTAATTCAAGACATTCACTTTTAAGATGTCCGAAAAAGTTCTCACAGCACGCATTGTCATAGCAGTTTGCTTTACGGGAATTGGAGACGGTAATACCATACTGTCGTTCGGCGAATTATTTGCGGCCAAGCCGTCACATTATTTGCCGCCTGTAATTCGTGATCTTATGTGGAATGTCACAATGGTGGCCGGTGGATAGCAGATTAAATACATATAAGTTGAAGGATTATTAAACGCCCAGTTCATGACTGGACGTTATTTTTTCGTTTACGCTTTGCGTATTCCTGCTGTTCGGGGAAATAGGCTTTGTGATCAATGATGACATATGTATGATCAAGCAGATCCTTTTCAAAGTGTATTCCATATACCTTGCATATCATATTCAGCGCCATGAGATCCTGAATTTCGCTATGTTGAAAAAGATGAGAACGATCGTATTTCAGCTGATCAGTTTAAGGCTCTTGAGATCTCACCAGAGCTTAAAGCCCAGTTAGATGCATATTTGCAGGCCAGTAAATAAGAGAAAGCAGTTGAAGATACTGTGCAGGCGACAGAGGCTGCTTCTTCGACAAGTAGTGTCAGTAACCTGATCGGCAGCTAACGAAACAAGGAGGTGATATTCGCATAAAATACAGGGTAAAATAAATTATGCACTTTTGGAGCTGAGGTGACAAGAATGGAGTGGCTCCTAATTGAATATGAATAGTAGGTTATCATCTGATTATATAAAAACAGACTGGGAGCACAAAAATGTGACCGCAGTCCAACGTCATTAAGTTAAGAAAGAGGTTTACAGAGTAAATTGACAATATTCTGTAAACCTCTTTTCGGAATCAAATATGCAAGCACTATGAAAAATACTATAGGATGTCATATTGTGAGCCGGATTATCAGTTATAATGATGTTGCTTAAGAAAAGCGATAGTTGAAGGGAATTACAGACTGAGCGCGGACTTTCCTAGGGTCGCTACGCCCAGGCCGTAATGGCAAGATCTCATTGGAGATCAATCCTTCAAGATCAGGTGGTGATGAGCCGCCTTTTCTTTTCATCAGAAGGTCACGAATGAGATGGATGGCCTTGGTCTTATTGATTACATACTCATATTTCCGTTTCTTCTTTGCCCTCCGCTTTGCCAGTTTCCGAATAATGACAAAAGAGAAATTATAGAGAATGGCTCTTGCCCAGATCTCCTGGAGAATGGAGGAACGTTTTCTGGCATGAACTGCAGAAAGATCTGCAGAATACTTCAAATGGCGAAAAGAGATTTCTTCCTGCCAGCGCCGACCGGAGGGAGGCGCCCGATTTTGATGATTCTGTCAATGCCTCTTTGAAAAAAGTTCAGAAAAAAACACCCATACTGTTTGCGAGTATGAGTGTATGCATCATCAGTTCAGCACAAGCTTAACTTAATGACGTTGGACCGCAGTCTGTTTTTCTGTAAGTACCATTTATGTAATCTATTTACCGGATACCTCACATGGAAGTATCTTTTGCCCGCAGTCTAATCTGTACAATATTGCTTCAAGTGGTTCAGGGCGGTGGAAGAAATACCCTTGAGAGAACTCACATCCTATATTTTGAAGAAACAGCCATTGGTTTTCGTTTTCTATTCCTTCGGCAAGGGTATGGATACCCATTTCATTCGCGATCGTGGTTATCGCATTCAGGATGCTTTTGTTTGCACCTCTTGCATCATCAATCTGATGCATGAATTCCATATCAAATTTGATCAGATCAACATCCATATGACTGAACATATTTAAGGATGAGTAGCCGCTTCCAAAATCATCCAGCCAAATCTTGAAACCATTTGCGCTAAGGTTTTGGAGCTGTGACTTGAAACTTTCTTTGGCAGTTGCCATATCCTGTTCGGTAATTTCAATAATCAGTTTTTTTGATTCTGTATCATCCGGATTATATTTACAGTATATTTCGGTTAGTGATGTGGCTATGTCATGGTATTCAAAATCTTGCGCTGAGAAATTGACAGAAACAGGAATAGTGGGAAGTCCTCTTTCTTTGCGGACTATCATTTCTTTACAAACCTGCTCAGCCATATACAGATCAAGCCTATACATTAAGTGATGTTTTTCCAGTACAGGTATAAACTCACCCGGGGACAGAAGTCCTCTTTTCGGATCATTCCAACGAGCCAGCGCTTCCAATGAAGCACCCTTACCGGTCTTAGTATTAACTATTCCCTGATAGTATACTTTTATCCATTCTTCAGATAGTGCCTGATCTACATGATTAATTATGTCACGCTGGTTCCATAGAATATCCTGAGTTATATGGGTATAGAAATGGCAGGTGCGACTAAGATCTGTACCGAGCCATTTTATCGCACTTTTGGCATGGTCCTCTGCTTCGGCAGCATTCATATCAGGTTCAACAATACATACACCGCATCTGATTCCTGAAGTGCGTCCATAGGCTTTTGCCCGTATCATATCTCCAATTGAGGAGAGGATGTCTTCAGTTACTGTGTTGTTCTCATACCTGTCAATTACAATAAAGTGATCGTCGGCGCCACGGCAAACAAGCGCAGTAGGAAACTTATCGTTTAACAAGTCTCTGATAAGGCAGAGAAGATCATTTCCTTTTTGATAACCATATTGGTTATTGTAATACTGCATGGCTATAACATCGATGTATATTATAATCGGGGTGTTGCCTTCCGTCCGTATGGCATGAAGTCTTTCGTCTGCAAATTTGTTCAGATAGTTCAGGTTAGGTAGACCGGTTAGTGAATCGGTGTAAAAGTGATCTTCTTTGAATAACTGGTATTTTTCTGTTGTGCTTGCAACAGCCTCTGCGTTTTCGGTAATATCAGCATAGGTGAGAAGCGCCAGCTCTGTTCCGTCAGGCATTGTCTGCCACTTTCCAACGGCATGAATAACATGATATCCATCAGAATGTCTGGTCCGAAAGATAATACATAACCACTTTCTTTGTTGGCGAAGATTTCACTTACATGATTGACAAGTCCTACATCATCCGGGTGAATGCGTTCAAATTGTCCTTTTTTGAACCATTCCATAGTATTCTCTCGGTTCATCCCGACAAGTTCACAAAAACCATCGGATACCAGTATTGGCAAAGCCTTGCCATCTACAAGCATATCGTAAACCAGTGCTATAGGCTGGGACTCGTATGCTTTTCTTATTTCTTCCGGGAAATGATACATGTTTTCTCCTCTGAAGAGCGTTTGATATGAAGCTTTCACAATAGAAATTCTGTCATTGGTTTATATTAGTATATTATATATTGTCGCCAAACAGTGATTTATAGCTGTTTTTTTAGAATGTCCTCGATTATTTTTGAAAGCGCCGGTTTGGCCATTCTTTTCGATGAAAGCCCCTGTTTTCGACAACTCCTGCTATTTCTCACTGGGAGTTTGAGGGCGAAGACCTCATTCGATCGGCTGACGGTCCTTTAGGACCTTGAAGCCGATCGACTTTTTCTTTTATCGTTCTGTTGTATGCGCCGGATGGTTTTAGAAAGGAGCTTATTATGACGTCCAGCAATTACAACCATATGAATCATGACGATCGTATTATGATGAGAACATAGATCCGATCTCATCAGATATCAGTCACAACAGACTGTCCCTGTTCAATATGAACAGATGCATCAGAGAAATACGGCAAATGACTGGGCGCCGATATGTGCTGTGTCAGCACTGCCGATCACAAAGACAGCTTTCTTTCCTGCCAGTTCTTCAAGAGACAGTGCTGCCCCGCTCTGCGAAGGATTGATGACAATCACCATCTCTCCCCTCTGATAAACAAACGGTCTGCCTTTTTCTCCGAGAATGACCTGGAAGTCTCCGTCTGCCTGCAGGTCCCTGTGGCTGTGACGGAAGGCAATCAGGGCTTTGTATGTATTGTAAAGAGAATCGGGATCTGCTTTCTGTGTGCTCAGTACCGGGGCATCTTCCGCAGAATCCTGCGGCAGGTATATCTGTTCCGGCTCTGCCTTTGAGAAACCGTAATTAGCAGAAGTATCCCACTGCATCGGGGTACGGCTGCCGGTCCGGTGGTAGCCGCCTTCCTTTGTTCTGACATCCAGATAGCGCATACCGATCTCATCTCCGTAATAGACAAACGGGACGCCGGGCATCGTCATCAGGAAACCGGCAAACAGTTTCATCTCCCTGTCCGAAAGCGTACAGGCCGGACGCGGTGTATCATGATTGCAGGTAAACATTGCAATATAGCCGTTTTCTTTTGTGGCATTGTATTTTGGCAGATAATCATTCAGGAAACGGGTAATATCCCCTTCGCCGTCTTTGCGGAAATAGCTGTTGTCCCCTCCTTCGGTTTCATAGTCACGAAGCAGGGTATTGTAGCCGTTTCCGTGATGGTCGAGATAGAAGTCCATATGGAACCCGCCGCCGTTGATGGCCTGTACGGGATTGGACCATTCGCTGACCAGGGCCGCTTCCGGATAGTCATGATCCAGCATATTGCGGATATCACGCCAGATGGCAGCTGTGGCACTTTTATTCTCATCATCGTTTTTGACAAGGGAGTCCGCCATGTCCACACGGTATCCGTCACAGCCCATATCCAGCCAGAAACGTATGATGTCCTTCAGAGCTTCCCTTGTCGCAAGAGCCTCTTTGGAATCCACCGCCGACATCCATTTTTCCGTCCGCTTCAGCCAGCCGTAATTCAGGGCCGGCTGGGAAGCGAAGAAGTTCAGCATATAGGCACCGCCTCTTGGCGTCATGCCGGAGATATACGGGTGATCTTTGATTCCTTCAAAGGCATGCCCTGTCCAGACATAGCGTCCGGAGTATTCGTTCTCCTCATCCTTTTTTGATTCCAGGAACCAGGGATGCCGGTCGGACGTATGCCCCGGCACCAGATCAAGAAGGACCCGGATGCCCATCGCATGTGCCTTTTCAAACAGTTCTTTCAGATCATCGTTTGTCCCATAGCGCGGGGCAACTTTTTTATAGTCACTGACATCATAGCCGCCGTCAAGAAACGGCGAATCAAAACAGGGATTGATCCACAGGGCATTGCATCCAAGTTCCCTGACCTCATCCAGTTTTGAGATGATTCCCTGCAGGTCGCCGATTCCATCATTGTTGCTGTCGTAATAGGACTGCGGATAGATTTCATAAAACACTGCATCTTTCAGCCATTCAGGCATTCGTCTTCCTCCTTCAGAATCTCTTCCAGATTCCTGCTGTATATGATCCTGACTTTTGCTGCAGGATCTGTTTCCTTCATCATTTCTGCTATTTTCCTGCGGCTGTATCCCCCGGTATTGATAAAGACACTGTCAATACCGCAGGCATCCGCAGTTCTGATATCACTGGCAAATTCATTGCCGATCATAACGGTATCTTCTTTCTGCAGATCATGCTTTTCCAGCAGCATCATCAGGAAGGCAGGATCCGGCTTTCTGATGCCGTAATCACTGGAAATAAAGATATCGTCAAAGTATTCCGGCAGACCGAAGGCTTCCATTTCCGGTATGGTGAAGACCCGCTGGGCATTGGACAGCAGCCAGGTCTTCTTTCCCTGCCGTTTCAGTTCTTGCAATACCTTCTTTGTTTTCCGGTAGGGATGACAATACACCCGTGCCGCATTGCGGAACTGTACAGCAGTTTCTTCTGCCCATGCGCGGTCAGCCTTCCCTTCTGCCAGTCTTTGAAAGACATTGCATATATCAATTTCCGGATACGGGACATCCATCCGTCCCATCTCTTCACGGCAGTACCGGACATACTGCCGGCGCAGTTCGGACGGTCTGGAAAAGACACCGGCATCACGAAAGCGTTTCTGCATCACATACCATACCCTGATCCCGGTTTCATCGGTATGAATATCCAGCAGTGTTCCGTACAGATCAAAAATGTAATTCTGATACATACGATTACTCTTTCAAAACGGCAATTCCGTACGGCGGTACTGTCAGCTTTCCCTCCTGCAGGGAAATTTCCTCTTCTCCCGCCAGCAATACACCGGCAAGGGTCTGCTGCTTCAGAGCGGAAACATCAACGGTTTCACTCTGCCCGCCAAGATTCATAACAATGCATACTTCCGGATGAATGCCATCGCTTTTTGTATAGATGGCAATCTCTTCATCGGAAAGATCATCCCGCAGGCTGACGGTTCCGAAAGCCAGGGATGGAAATGCATTGCGCAGCTTTATGGCATTGCGGTAATAGCTGTAGACAGAATACGGATCCTTCATCTGCTCATCAAGCGGGGCAAATTTCATGGCAATGGTATCCATATTCGGCGGACCTGTGCAGATACCTGTCTGAGCGGTATCAGACCAGTACATCGGAGCCCGCTTGTTTTCATCCTTTCCGGGCCGTTTCATAGTCATCAGTTGAAAAGGATGACAGGTTGTTATAGTCCAGTGTTTCGGCTGTTTCCGAAACAAGCACACTTGGCACATCGATTTCCGCAAAGCGTTCCTCAAAATAATGAAGATTGCCGCCCAGGAAAATGAAGCCCTTCGGTTTTGCCTCGTTCAGTGTCTGAATGGCCGCTTCCACTTCATCAGCCATTTCATCAAGGAAAAAGACATTCGCATCTTCCCCGTTTTCTTTCAGATTCTTCTGCACTTCTTCCAGAAGCGCCTCAAGAAAATAATTGTTGGTGCCCTTGACCACAATCGTAACTTCTGTTGCGGTCATTTTTTTATTGAGCAGATACATGCAGGCAGGTCATGGAAAGAACCGGAGATCAACCGGGCGACATGGTACTGGTATCCCAATCATCAATCATGTGACTGCTTTAACTCTTTTGATGCCAGGCAGAACTTCTATCTTCACGTTTAACATAAGGCCAAAACAATGTCTTGATAACAACGTGAGCCCGTGCAGTCATGAATCAGTAACAGCACCGGCTCCGTTTTTTAATGTACTTCAGTGAGTACCGCAATACTGTAGGCGGGCATATGCAGAATTCCCTGATCTATCGTAATAGACTGTTCATCGGTATTCAGCACTGCCGCAAGATTCAGCTCTTCATTCAGTACGGTAAGATCCGCATCCCGGCTCTCATCCCGAAGATTCATCACGATCAGAACCGGATCCTCCCCTTCCCGATAACGGATAAATGCCGCAATCGCATCATCACTGATCCCGCCGGCTTCCGCGGTTGTCCCGCTCGCAATGACAGGAAATGCCTTGCGTACTTTGATGACTTCCTTAAACCAGTTATAGATGGAAAGAGGATCACTCATCTGCTCGGAAAGCGGCGGGAACTTCATGTCGACCTGATCCATGTACGGAGGTCCTGCGCAAAGATCCGGGTCATTTGGATCATTGCTCCAGTACATCGGAGCACGCTTGTTTTCATCCTTCCCGGAGCCCTTCATTCCAATCTCTTCCCCATAGTAGACAAAGGAATTGCCGCTCATGAGAAGACTCATGGCATAGGCCATCTTGGTCTTTGGCCCGTTATCCTGCGGATAGAAGCCGGCGTTTCTTGCCATGTCATGGTTGGTATAGAAAGGCGCATCCACATAATTGGGATTGGATGCAGAGAAGGCTTCCTGGGTACTGAGCATCGCCTGCACATAATCCTTTGCGCTGTAAGCGTTGTTCAGAACAGAACGGATGATGCCTTCGGAATCCGCAAACGGGAAGTCAAACAGCGAATCGATCCCGCTTTCATAGAGGACCGCGATGGACCTTCGATCAGTCCAGGCTTCTCCCACGATATAGCAGTCCGGTTTGATCTCTTTGCAGGTATCGGTGAACCAGCGCATGAAATCCACATTGGATTCCGGATCGCCGGTATAGTAGCTTGTGACCGCATCGAGTCGGAAACCGTCTGCCCCTTTGTTCAGCCAGAAGGAGACGATATCTTTGATCTCATTGCGTACCGCTTCATTCGAAAGATTCAGATCCGGCATCTCGGACCAGAAGCGTGCCTCATAGTACCAGCTGGATCCGGCAAGCTGCGCATAGCCATCCTGCTGAGAATCTGAGAAGAGATAATACTCCGCATACGGGCAGACAGCTGGGTCCGGTTTACTGCCGGCAGGAAGCGAGCGGTAATAGGAAGCGGCTTCTTGGAACCAGGAATGCCCGGAAGCGGTATGGTTTACCGGAAGATCCAGGAGTACGCGCATTCCCCGTTCGTGACAGTCCTTCAGGAGTGCTTCATAGTCTTCCATTGTTCCAAACTGCGAATCAATCGCACAGTAGTCCTTCACATCGTATTTGTGATACGTATCGGAAGGATGGACCGGGGTCAGCCAGAGCTCATCAAAGCCAAGATCCTGAATGTAATCAAGCTTGGAGCGGATCCCGTTGAGATCCCCGATCCCGTCCCTGTTGGAGTCACAGAACGAATAGACAAAGATCTCATAGGTGGTACGGTAATGGTCTTCCCGGGTAACCGGTTCAAGATCCTGATTGAACGCAGCCATCTGCACAGAAGAAACAGCAGACTCACGTGTGTCTGCTGTTTGAATCGTGCATCCGGAAAGCATAAGAAGCATCGCTGCACCCGCAGCAATCACCCCTTTTTTCCGTGCGGTCATCATCCCTTGACCGCTCCGGACATGCCTTCGACGTAGAAGCGCTGCATGAAGATAAAGAGGATCGCGATCGGAATCGAGATCACGACCGCGCCAGCCGCGAAGCAGGTATACCACTGATAGATATACTCTTTCTGCAGCATGTTCCAAAGGCCGATGGCTACCGTGAACTGATCGGAGTTGGCACGGCATAATACCTTGGCGAAGATAAAGTCGACCCATGGTGCGATAAAGGAAGTCATGACGGTGTAGATGATGATCGGCTTGGCAAGCGGCATCGTGATCTTGGTGAATACCTGCCAGTTCGTCGCACCGTCGATCACCGCAGCTTCATCGATCGAGCGGGGAATCGTATCGAGATACCCTTTTGCGATCTGGAAGCCAAGACCCGCACAGGCGGAATAGACAATGATAAGACCGATGCGGATCGCGGATCCTTCTGTAAGACCCATCGCCTTTAAGATGAAGTACTGGGCGATCATCGTCATAAAGCCCGGGAAGAGTCCAAGGATCATGGCGAGGTTCATGTACGGCTTACGGAACTTGAAGCGCATCCGGCTCAGAGAATACGCAACCGACAGGACGAAGAAGGTGCTGATGATGCAGCAGACGATCGCGATGATCAGCGTATTCATGAACATCTTCGGGAAATTAAGCACGTTCCGATCCGTAAAGAGCTTGATGTAGTTGTTCAGCGTATAGCCCTGGGGAAGGAAAGTGTTCGTGTAAGCACCCGGCTCCGCCCTAAAGCTTGTCAGTACGATCCAGAAGATCGGAAGCAGCCAGATGAAGGCAAGCACCGCAAGCAGGATGTGGACCAGAAGATTCACGATGCGCTTGCGAAGACTTGGTTTGTTATACTTCTCGTTATTCATCACATGAACGCCTCCTCATTCTTGTAGGAACTGGAATTGCGGTAGGTAATCAGGGTCACGATCGTAAGGATCACGAAGGTCATGATTCCGATGACCGCACCAAGGTTGTAGTACTGCTGGTCGATCGTCAGCTTGTAGAGCCACGTGACTAAAAGATCGGTCTGACCTGCGGTATCTCCGACATACGTCGGTCCGCCTCCCGAAAGCAGGTAGATGACATTGAAGTTGTTGATGTTTCCGACAAAGCTTGCGATGAGATACGGGGTCGTGACAAACAGCATGTACGGAAGCGTAATGCTGAAGAAGGTCTTGACCGGACCTGCACCGTCCACTTTGGCCGCTTCATAGAGCTCAAGCGGAATGTTCTGCAGAATACCCGTGACCTGAAGCATCGTATACGGAATACCGACCCAGAGGTTGATCACGATGATCGTGATCCGAGCGAGCATCGCATTCGTCCAGAACGGAATCGGTGTCGTAATAAGACCGAGGTTCTTGAGCAGCACATTCACCGCGCCCGAAGGCTGCAGCATGATGTTCATGATCATGAGCGTGACAAACTGGGGAACCGCGATCGAAAGCACGAAGCAGAACCGCCAGAAACCTTTGGCCTTGGTGTCCTTGCGGTTAATGATCAACGCAAGGATCATGCCGAGGATGTAGTTCAGGAACGTTGCGAAGAACGCCCAGACTACCGTCCACGCCAGGACATGCCAGAACTGACGGCCGATATTGCCGTTCATGTTCAGGACACGGCCGAACTGATGGAGACCGTCCCAGTCAAACAGCATCAGATGCTCGTCTTCCTTGGAATAGGTCGTAAAGGCCATCGAGATCATGTATACAAGCGGAACGATGTTAAAGATGAGAATGCCAAGGCACGGCAACGTCATCAGGGTGATATGAAGGTTTCCGTCAAACAGTGCCGCGATGTCTTCTTTGAGACTGCGCACATGTTCGCCCCTCTCGATCATCTTCTGAAGCTTATAGGAATGACGCATCTGCAGAACCCAGAGCACAATGATCGCCGCAATGACAAACAGCGTAATGACCCCGGCAAGCAGGATCTGCTGGGAGTTCTCGCCCACGGTGTACTCATAGATCTGCTTGGCTTCATTCCAGACCTTGCCCTGCGCTTCGGTGCCTAGACTCGGCATCATAGAAAGATTATGAAAGCCGGTATTGATCATGTAGAAAAAGAAGGCAATCTCACACAGAAGAACCATGATTCCCTTGATTACCTGCCTGTGCATGATCATACCGATGCCCATCACAAGCGCGGAAAGCCGGGTCCAGAGGTCCCCTTTTTTCAGTGCATTGCCGATACTGATTGTTTCATCCATAAATGATTAGTTCCTTAATAACAGTCAGAGTGACGGAACGAATACGGCCGGACTGCTGGAGTCCGACCGCAGCCATTCCTGAAATGATGGTTGTGTTACTGAACCGCAGAGGTGTTCATGGCCTCGTTCATGGATTCTGTCTTTTCTGCCGCATTGTCATGCGTAACAGTTCCTGCAACGAGTTCCTTGCCCATGGACTCTGCCGGTCCCCAGTAGTTGCCCATATCAGCCTGGAGCGGCTGTACGACGGAAGCGTATCCCATGGTATTCATCTGTGCCTTTGCGAGAGCGTCATCACCGATGTTGATATTGGAATCGGTCGGGATGATGTTGCGCAGATCATAGTGATCCTGCTGAGCGGATGTGCTTCCGAGGTATGCCGCAAGTGCAACTGCAACTTCCGGATGCTCGCTGTAGAGCGCGGTTGCCGGGTTGACGCCGATTGCCTTGGAGCCTGCGAAGGACTTCATCTGCTTTCCATCCATGATGGTCGGTGCCGGTGCGATGCCGAGGTTATCGCCATAGGCATCCTGTGCCTTCTGGTAATCCCAGGTTCCGGAGAAGAATGCCGCAGCATCTGCGTTGTTGGAAACATCACCGTTGGAGAAGTTCGGGTTCGCCGCGAGATCAACGAGGTAGTTGGTAACTTCAACTGCCTTATCTCCGCTGAAGTCGATACCAGCAGCAGCGTCATTGCCGTCTGCGCCGAACAGTGTGCAGCCGTTGGCTACATACATTGCGGCAATGTACCAGGAGTTTTCAAGCGGGAATGCGACCTTGCCCTTTTCGAGCATTGCATCAAGAGACTTGACATCGTCTTCGGTGAATACGCTCTTGTCGTAGTACATGAACCAGGTATTGGCGGTAAACGGTACACCATAGACAGAGCCGTCATACATTACGGTATTAACGGTCGTCTCGGAGTTGTTTGCCTTGATCGCATCAACGGTCTTTCCGCCGAGTTCAGCGATTCCGCCAGCCTTCAGCAGATCAGGGATCTGGTCGTTCGCAAACATGTAGACATCTGCGGCAGCGCTCGGGTCAGTGGAGACGTTGGTCTTCGCATCACCTTCGGAGCAGACACCATAGTTGAATGTGAGTTCCCAGTCAGGATGTTCTGCAGCGAACTTCTCGCATTCGGTCTGAAGCCACTTGCCGTTGTCATCGGACTGATCTTCCTGCGGTCCCCAGACGGTTACGGTCGCAACGACCTTCTCGTCGGAAGTGCCCTCATCAGAGCCGCCGGATGTGGATGTGCCTGCGGAACTTCCTCCTCCGCAGCCAGCGAGCAGGCTTGCGCATAACAGTGCAGCGAGGCCTGTTCTGAAAATGTTGTTACTGTTCATCTTACTTTCCTCCCTTAAAACTAAACAGTATTTTTCGTTCCCGGGATACATTCTTCCCGGATAAAACCTTCATGTGGTGCAGCCTGTGTATTCCTCACACAGGTCGTTCCCTGCAAAACCATCACTTCTGTTAACGTTTCCAGCTAATTTCATGATAGCGCTTGCGAACAGAATGTCAATAAAGCACAAAAATCCGATAACTTAAGTCAACCCTCTTAGGCATAGTTTTTTTAAAGTGATATTTCATCAAAAAGCGCATGATGAAAACAGGAGACATACTCCCAATTCATTTTGAAATGATCTATACTTCAATCAGGAACGGTATAATTCGCCGCTTCTGGAAAGCGCATAGATTACGATCAATAATTTATGCGCCGCAGCGATATTGGCAGCTTTGGACCTCAATGGGCATTGGGACTGCTGCCTTTTCTTTTAAATAGTAATTACGCATGATAACCTGACAAACATGAAAAACAGCGATAATCATGCGGACTGAAGCCGCAGAAATCTGGCAAAACAGTAGATTTTTAAGATGAGATCAGTAACAGCACAGATCAAAGGCAAACATCGACAGGATGCTCCGATCTGTGCTTCTTATTTTGATCTTTTAGTTCCTCTCATGTTCTCACGGATCAGTTGATCGACATTCTTCCGGTTGAGGAGAGGCAATATGAGGGAAAGCATTTCCATGGGATCATCGTGATACCTGATTTTGGTGCGGTCCATTGTTTCATTATTGACTGCAGCTGCCAGCTTGTAGAGTGCAAAGACAATGTTGTTCAGTGTCGCCATTGTCTTCAAAGCGTTTGGATTCGTGAAAGTGCATTTATCTTCGTTGAGGAAGCTGTCCTTGAATCTGTGAAGGTCATCTTCGATTCCCCACCGGTTGTCAACCGTCTCCATGATCAGGTCTGTATTGATAGCAGACGAAACAAAGTACTGCGGCTCCGGATTGTAATCTTTCTGATGAATCCGCTTGTGAGAAATCATCTGAATGTAGGCTCTGGCGCCTGGCCAGTCAGCGCCGATATATGTCCTGGAGAGAATCAGTATTTTGTAATCGCAGCTGTTATGAGAAACAGAAACAGTTTTTCCGGCATGCTGGGCGAGCATGTGAATGATATCTTCTTTCAGCTCTTTCTGATTATCTTTGACTTTTATCGTATAGTTTCCTTTTCGCTCGAGGATGATAGAGCAGGTATCTTTCTGGCAGTGCAGTGCATCTGCAGTTACCATGCAGTTCTTCAGATTGAATTTCGGAAGAAGACGCTGGAATTCCGGGATCTCAGATTCCTTGTCAGACAACGGCGTACAGGAAAGGCATATTCCGTTGGAACAGCAGTAAATGTTAAACATATTGATGTTATAGAATCGACCGCTTCTTCCGGATCCTTTGATCTCTTTGCCATCACCGGAAATCAGCTTGTGCTTATCCTTTGCGGACTGGTCGATTTCAATCAGACGCTCTGTCAGGTATTTGATTTTGTTAAGAAATGTGTCCCGCAGGCCATTGGCATCAAGGTACTGAAAAATACGCATGAAGGTATCATGCGAAGGCAGCTCGCCTTCCTTCACCAGCCCTCGCTCAATAAACCATTCCTGCTTCACTTCCACATAGCTGGCGGCGTGATAGAAAGAAGTGAATTCGCCCTTCAATGCAAGGTAGAAACAGATAAACAGAAGATTCTCCAGCTTGTATTTGATCTTCATCGGATCCCGAAAATCGGGAACTCCTTTCAATAAAGCCAGGAAGGTGTCAACTGTCTTCGGGCCGCATTTAAAATCCTTCCCGATCGGCTGGAAAAACATCACAACAGAGTTCAGATCATCACGCAGACATTTCACATCATTCATACTTCAGTCCGTATTGATCAAAAAGTGTGAGAATCTCGTCTGTATACAGCAGCTTTGGAGAATCGATCGTATTCCTGCTGACGGTAACCTGACGGAGATAACTGATGAGATATAAGCGGTCCGATTCATCCGGGATCGCTGAAGCAAGGAACAAATCAATCTTTCCAGCCATGGAAGAGAGCCGCTTGATAGAACACCTCAGACTGCAGTTCTGCAGCTCTTCATCCCTGCAGGATAAGAACGATAATTTCAGGAAGCGCAGATCAACCGAACCATAGATGTAAAAAATGATTGCCAGACGTGAATAGATGAAGTTCCGATCCCCACCGAAGACCAGTCTCTGAAGATCACGGCGGAAATTGAGATAGATGAAATTACTCAGCCCGAACTCAAGAGAGTCAGCAGAAAGAGAGGGATAGGTCTTCTTCGGAATGAGACCTTTGTCCTTGTCGATAATACCGATGAACTCCTGCTGCAGAACAGGGTATTTTTTGCCGGGAACACGTTTGCTTGAAATTTTGATGAGACGGTAAACACCGTTCACGACCCGAACATCGTAGCCCTTAGTCTTATATGGTTTTGCATAATCAGGAAGAAGATCGATTCTCATGTATGTATTATACCAAGAAGCAATACATAACACCAGAATAGAAAACAGGCCTTTCAAAAGCCTGATAAAGTCATGCGTAATTACTATGTGTTCGATAGTAATTACGCATGATAACCTGACAAACATGAAAAACAGCGATAATCATGCGGACTGAAGCCGCAGAAATCTGGCAAAAAAATAGATTTTCAAGATGAGGTCAGTAACAGCACAGATCAAAGGCAAGCATCGACAGGATGCTCCGATCTGTGCTTCTTATTTTGATCTTTTGGTTCCTCTCATGTTCTCACGGATCAGTTGATTGACATTCTTCCGGTTGAGGAGAGGCAATATTAGGGAAAGCATTTCCATGGGATCATCGTGATACCGGATTCTGGTGCGGTCCATTGTTTCATTATTGACTGCAGCTGCCAGCTTGTAGAGTGCAAAGACAATGTTGTTCAGTGTCGCCATTGTCTTCAAAGCGTTTGGATTCGTGAAAGTGCATTTATCTTCGTTGAGGAAGCTGTCCTTGAATCTGTGAAGGTCATCTTCGATTCCCCACCGGTTGTCAACCGTCTCCATGATCAGGTCTGTATTGATAGCAGACGAAACAAAGTACTGCGGCTCCGGATTGTAATCTTTCTGATGAATCCGCTTGTGAGAAATCATCTGAATGTAGGCTCTGGCGCCTGGCCAGTCAGCGCCGATATATGTCCTGGAGAGAATCAGTATTTTGTAATCGCAGCTGTTATGAGAAACAGAAACAGTTTTTCCGGCATGCTGGGCGAGCATGTGAATGATATCTTCTTTCAGCTCTTTCTGATTATCTTTGACTTTTATCGTATAGTTTCCTTTTCGCTCGAGGATGATAGAGCAGGTATCTTTCTGGCAGTGCAGTGCATCTGCAGTTACCATGCAGTTCTTCAGATTGAATTTCGGAAGAAGACGCTGGAATTCCGGGATCTCAGATTCCTTGTCAGACAACGGCGTACAGGAAAGGCATATTCCGTTGGAACAGCAGTAAATGTTAAACATATTGATGTTATAGAATCGACCGCTTCTTCCGGATCCTTTGATCTCTTTGCCATCACCGGAAATCAGCTTGTGCTTATCCTTTGCGGACTGGTCGATTTCAATCAGACGCTCTGTCAGGTATTTGATTTTGTTAAGAAATGTGTCCCGCAGGCCATTGGCATCAAGGTACTGAAAAATACGCATGAAGGTATCATGCGAAGGCAGCTCGCCTTCCTTCACCAGCCCTCGCTCAATAAACCATTCCTGCTTCACTTCCACATAGCTGGCGGCGTGATAGAAAGAAGTGAATTCGCCCTTCAATGCAAGGTAGAAACAGATAAACAGAAGATTCTCCAGCTTGTATTTGATCTTCATCGGATCCCGAAAATCGGGAACTCCTTTCAATAAAGCCAGGAAGGTGTCAACTGTCTTCGGGCCGCATTTAAAATCCTTCCCGATCGGCTGGAAAAACATCACAACAGAGTTCAGATCATCACGCAGACATTTCACATCATTCATACTTCAGTCCGTATTGATCAAAAAGTGTGAGAATCTCGTCTGTATACAGCAGCTTTGGAGAATCGATCGTATTCCTGCTGACGGTAACCTGACGGAGATAACTGATGAGATATAAGCGGTCCGATTCATCCGGGATCGCTGAAGCAAGGAACAAATCAATCTTTCCAGCCATGGAAGAGAGCCGCTTGATAGAACACCTCAGACTGCAGTTCTGCAGCTCTTCATCCCTGCAGGATAAGAACGATAATTTCAGGAAGCGCAGATCAACCGAACCATAGATGTAAAAAATGATTGCCAGACGTGAATAGATGAAGTTCCGATCCCCACCGAAGACCAGTCTCTGAAGATCACGGCGGAAATTGAGATAGATGAAATTACTCAGCCCGAACTCAAGAGAGTCAGCAGAAAGAGAGGGATAGGTCTTCTTCGGAATGAGACCTTTGTCCTTGTCGATAATACCGATGAACTCCTGCTGCAGAACAGGGTATTTTTTGCCGGGAACACGTTTGCTTGAAATTTTGATGAGACGGTAAACACCGTTCACGACCCGAACATCGTAGCCCTTAGTCTTATATGGTTTTGCATAATCAGGAAGAAGATCGATTCTCATGTATGTATTATAGCAAGAAACAATACATAACACCAGAATAGAAAACAGGCCTTTCAAAAGCCTGATAAAGTCATGCGTAATTACTATCTTTTAAAGCCGTATTTGCACACGTGTGCTGGCTTCAATATACTGAAGAAGGTTCAGTAGAACCTAGAAAGTATATTCAGGCAGGCAACTAAGACTTGTGCGTGGTGGCCTGCTTAGTTGTCTGCCTGAGTACGGGCCACCACCCAATGAGTAAAATAACGTCGAAGTCCCGGCGTGCTACGCCATGGGACCATTCTGCGGAGCGCACTGCTTCACAGAATTTTATTCGTAATGAAACAAAGAAACATTACAAGCAACGACATCAAAAGCTGAGAGATACAAATGAAGCAACTTTGATTAATACAGTACAAGTAACGAAATGTCCATACTGCGGGTCTGAACGTATCAAGAAGAATGCCTAAAATGTTCAGGCTATCTTTATCCGACAGGAAATACAAGACCTGGGAAATATTTAGGAGACCTATGGCCGGATACCGAATATAAATGTGATAAATTGGGCCATGTCTTTTGGCTTTGAGTGAATTACATTTGATTTATTTCAAGTAACGTTCATAGCAAATTGGACACCATGCGCGCATGGCGTTTTTTTGACACTGAACTTTTTAACTAACTTCGCAGTTACTTAAAAACTTTCTCATTAAAAAGGTGTCTTAGTTTAATGAACAGATGTGCCGGCAGCCGCCTCATCATATAAAAAAGACCGCCCTTTACAGAGCGATCCCGGTTCTCGATTGTTAAGCATCAGCGGCGATTTGCTTTTACTACGTTATATTCCTCTTCTGTAACAAAGTACAGATCACCTTCATTAGGATACTGCCAGTAATAAACTACTTCACCACACCAGCGGCAAATAAATTTACCTACAGTTCTCGTTTCTTTAATCTCTGCTTCAAGGACCCTTGCCGGGGAATGATGACATGTCTTTCCATCTGTATAGTGAATAAAGTCATAATCTCCTCCACCACATATTTTTTCAAGTTCCTCAATGTTAATTTTCTTCATTTCTCCCATAATTTTTCCTCCATACTCCGGTTCTGATCATCTGCTATCAGAACTCCTTCCTTATCATTCTACGGGGCAAGATTCGTATATCCACACAGAGATTCCTTCCATAACAGGTCTGTAGCATCCGCTAAATGAAAAGACCCCGCATTACCTGCAGGGCCTTGAAGGTTTTTGAGGGGAAAAAACCTCGTTCATGTCTATATACGGAACAAGATACATATATCCACGCTGGAAACGATACTGCAAGCAGCCCTCTACCAAGCAAAACTTTCTGTCATGAACGACTATTCGAATACAGGAAAATGCAGCTGTATGCAGGGCTTTGGTGACAAAATTGTTCTACTTTGAAAACTTGTATTTTCCTTTACCCATTCCTTCTACCGGAACTATGATTTTCAGTTCATCATCCATCCTTTTCAAGTAGGAAGTTGCTGTCACTTCCGAACAGCCCAGGATTTCGACTACACGAGAATTTCCAAAGACCTCTGTACCGATTACGTCATATAACTTCAAAATGTTTTGTTTTATTTTATCTGTATATCTTGAATCCAAGATTTTCTGTTTAAAATCTTTGGTTTCGTTCTCAATCCAAACTTTTCCCTTTGGATTGGTGCCGTTTTTTATCTCATAATATTCCTCATTTACAGGTATAACGACAGAAGTGACGTTGTCATTTATGTCAAACGTCTTATAAAAAAGATCCGGCGAGCCGTTTTCTCGCATTGATCTTTTGGCTTCTCCTATTCCTGTTCCAAAGGACTCTATAATGCCTAATGCTTTAAACATATCCCTTATTTCAGGATTTTCTGTGTCGCGTTCATTAAAGAATGTTCTCTCATTCAAATCACTTATACGAATGGGTGGTAAAGGTTTGTTATAATTCACAATATTTATTTGTTTTTCAGATACGTATATTTGGATCGGTTTTCGATTTTCATAATTGTTATGAACAATAGCATTTGCAAGCAATTCTTCCAAAGCTATAAATGTAAAGTTCTGGATTTTTCGATTATCTGCACTTCCATCAACACGAATAACCAATTCATTTAAGAAATTGTTATTTATATACTCCAATGCAGAATGATACTGTTTCCATACCGCACCTTTAAAAACTTTGGATTCCATCTTTCTTTTTGTCCCAAACATATCAATAATCAATTCCGTGTATGCATATGGAATTCTTTCCTCCGGATGCTCGGAAAACATGAGGACAGCATAATTTTTCACGCGTCTATCCGTGGGGTCATTTTTATCAAGCAGATCCAAAGCTTTAGCCAGTTCTTTCTTTTCCATTCTGTCACTGATCTGTCTTGAACTTGTCTTAGAGAAGTATTCTCTGAGTAAATCTATACTTAAATCATCTATCGATGCGCCGGAACTCACAATCGAAGTGAAATGGAAATTGGAAAACTTTCGCAGCAGATCATATTCCTCATCTACTCTCGCAAGGCGGGTATCAGCTTCAATTCTTACATACCTTCCTGGCTTAAGCTTGATCTTTTTGTCCTTTTCAGCTTTCTCTGCCACCATAAACGGGCCTCCCGTCTGGCGTTTTACAATAATGAGGATATAGCTAACTCCATTAAATTCATTTGATACTATTTCAAACGCAACATTTGGATATAAAAAAGAACGCAATGAATTAATAGTATTCTTGCATTTTTCCAATCTCCCTGTTACCGCTAAATCAAAATGTCCAGAATCTGATCTGATCATATGTCCGGAAACTGCTCATCTTGGTGACTTTGAATGAATCTCAGAATTGATAAAACCCGGTTTTCCGGGCTTTACTGTTCTATCTGGATCTTTTCTTGATAGCTTCACGATAAATATTCGGATGATCACGTGTCATCTTTCCGGAAGCGTACTTCCTCATTTCTCGAATGTATCCGGCTTCATCAAATGGATCATTTCCACAGTAGA
>Ga0256404_1006204_pt1 | contig 20080 bp, 16 predicted proteins | sample RumenRJG_01DNA_FD_185990 | JGI IMG/M metagenome (GOLD analysis project Ga0256404, IMG submission 185990) | Bovine rumen microbial communities from Lethbridge, Alberta, Canada - RJG_01 | ecosystem: Host-associated > Mammals > Digestive system > Stomach > Rumen | place: Canada: Alberta | collected...
CCCATGTAAGATCACCTCTTCAAATATTTTACTACCAGGGATGCCGGATGGAAAGAAAAAGGAGAGGCCATTGAAAATGGGCTCTCCTGAGTGGACATGATTACTTGTAATCATGTCCTTTTTTTATCATTAAGCCATTCATGTTAATGCAATTCCATTAATGTAATGCTTATTGTTTTATTGAATAAAACTTGTAATATTAATGATAGTTGTAACAATGTGATTTGTATGGGAAAAGTTTAGAATTTTTTAAGAAATATCAACACTTTTTCTTAAAACTTAACAGGTAATATGCGATATGTAAAAGAAAATCCTATGCATGAAAATATTTCATGAATTCAGTTATTCGTGATTCATAGTGAACCATATTATATAATTGAAATAGAAATAGTTTTACTTTATGGGAGAGGGAAGAATGAATAATATATTAGAAATGTTGGAGAAGTCGACAGCACTTTATCCCGAACATCCTGCCTTAAGTACGGGTGAAGCGTATTTAAGCTACCAGGAAGTCACTCGACAGGCAAGATGTGTTGGTAGTGCTTTAGCCTCTTATACATCGGTTAGAAAACCTGTCATTGTCTTTATGGATCATTCAATGGATTGCATTGTGGCTTTTTTAGGAGTTGTTTATGCGAATGACTTCTATAGCTTCTTTAATAGTGAATTACCTGATGAACGTTTACGCATCATGGCAGATACGCTAGATGCTGATCTTGTGATTACAGATATACATCATAAGGAACAAGCAACTCAGCTATTCACGAAAGAAACTGTTATCACTTTTGATGAACTAGTAGCTAGAGAAGAAGATGCAGACTTACTTTCTTCTATACGCAACCAAGCTATTGATACGGATCCACTTTATTTGAATTTCACTAGTGGATCAACGGGTGTACCTAAGGGTGTCCTTATTGGCCAGCGTAGTGTTATTGATTTTATTCCAATCTTTGATGACTTATTCCATATCACACATGATGATATTTTGGCGAATCAGGCACCATTTGATTTTGATGTCTCTGTCAAAGATATCTATTCAACATTGAATGTGGGGGCAACACTTGTCTTAGTGCCAAGAGAATATTTTTCTCAGCCAGCTAGACTTGTTGATTTCTTAGATGAACAAAAAGTCACAACAATGATCTGGGCAGTCAGTGCCTTATGCTTACTTAGTGTCTATAAAGCACTGGATTATAAAGTTCCTGCATATATCAACAAGATTCTCTTTAGTGGGGAAGTGATGCCCTATAAACACTTAAAGAATTATATGGATCATATGCCACATACTATGTTTGTCAATCTCTATGGACCAACAGAAATCACATGTAACTGTCTCTATCATATTATTGATCCTAGCCGTGATTACAGCACTTATTTGCCAGCAGGTAAGCCGTTCACTAATGAACGTGTCTTCTTGTTGAAAGATGACAAGCTTGTCACAGAGGTGAATGAGCCTGGAGAAATCTGTGTCACTGGGACAGCCTTGGCAATTGGCTATTACCGCCAGCAGTCAGCCCAATTTCGACAGAATCCTTTAGCTGATGGCTATCATGAAATGATGTATTGTACGGGTGATTTGGCATATCTCAATGAACAAGGGGAATTTGTCTTTAGAGGACGTAAGGATTTCCAAATTAAATATTTAGGTCATCGTATTGAATTAGAAGAAATTGATCATGCAATATTAGAAGATGAACATGTGACACGAAGCTGTTCACTCTTTGATCAGGAAAAAGAGAAACTGATTACCTTCTATATTGGTGATATCGATAAGCGCAGCTTAAAGATTGCCCTTATGGATCGTCTTCCTCGCTTCATGATTCCTACAAAGATGATACAAGTCGAAGACATGCCACTCAACAAGAATGGCAAAATAGACCGAAAAGCATTAATGGAGGTGTATAAGAATGCCAATCGAAGACATCGTTAAGACCTATCACACACCTTTCTATCTCTTTGATGAAGATATTCTTCAAAAACGTATTGATTATCTTCATCAACATCTTACAAATGGCGAACTCGTCTATGCGATTAAGGCTAATGGCTTCTTAACACCTTATGTAATAGTAGCACGATATGAAATCTGTTCCTATGGAGAGTTCTGTATTGCTAAAAAGAGTGGTATTCCCTATGACCATATGGTTATCTCTGGGGTCAATAAGGATGAAGAATTCCTAGAAGCCATTGCGACGAAGAATGTCCTAAGAGTGACAATTGAGTCACTTCATCAATATGATGCATTAATCTCCCTTGCAAGAAAGTATCAAACCCATTATCACTTATTACTAAGACTGACAAGTGGCAATCAGTTTGGAATGAGCGAAGAAGATATCAAAGCTATTCTTCAAAGAAAAGATGAAGAAGTGACTATTGAAGGTCTTGAATACTTTAGTGGAACACAGAAACGTTCATTAAAGAAAATCAAGAAAGAAATTGATTATCTCAAGAATTTCATCAATGAACTTGCCTATCCATTTACCGAAGTGGAATATGGGCCAGGGTTACCTGTTCATTACTTCCATGAAGAATTTGATGAAGAGAGCTATCTTGATGAACTCAACGATATGCTGTCATTTGATTTACCGCTTTATCTTGAAAGTGGGCGCAGTATTGTCGCAAGCTGTGGACAGTATGTTACAAGTGTCAAAGACTTCAAGACAAACAAAGAAGGTAACTTTGCGATTATTGATGGTGGTATTCACCAGCTTGTCTATTATGGCGGAATGATGGGCATGAAGAATCCTGTTTATGAACATCTTCCTCATCGTGAAGGTGAAGAAAAGATGTGGACAATATGTGGTTCACTCTGTACAACGAATGACTTGGTCGTTCGTGCCATGCCACTCAAGAGTCTAGAAGTAGGGGACTTGATTGTCTTTAAGAATACGGGTGCTTATTCAATTACGGAAGGCATTGCCCTTTTCTTATCAAGAGACTTACCAGCCGTCCTACTCAAAAGGAAAAATGAAATCAAGGAATTAAGAGACCATACTTATACATGGTCATTAAATATGGAGGAGAAATAATTATGGATCAGTTATTAGATATTTTAGAAGAATTAAAACCAGAAGTAGATTTTGAAAATAGTGAAGATTTAATTGATGGTCATAAGCTTGACTCATTGACTATTCTTTCCCTTATTTCTGAAATTGAAGATGAATTTGATATTTCTATTCCTGCTGTTGATATTGTGCCTGATAACTTTAACAGTGCGAAAAAGATCTATGCGCTTATTGAACGCTTAGAGGAAGAATAATGTCATACTTTTCACCATTCTATCTGGTGATGGTTCCTCTTCTCATGGCAATCTACCAGCTAGCAAGTCGTAAAGCGCGCCCAGTTATACTCTTGTTGGCGAGCTATATGTTTATCTGGTTTGCATCCAATAAATTAATTATCTATATCTTGCTTGCAACACTAGGTATCCATTACTTTGGCATGTGGCTAGATGATTTAGAGAAGGAGAAGAAGGCAGCCATCAAGGATGTTGAACGCAGTGAACGAAAACTTATTAAGGCAAGCTTTAAGAAAAAAGAGTGGCATGTTCTGATCTTTGCGATTGTCCTCTTTGTCATTGTTCTATTTGCCTTCAAGTATGTAGGCTTCTTTGTCTCCATCTTGAATGACATTTTTGCCTTGACATCAGCACCTGTCTTTATCAAATATCAGAAAATCATTGCACCAATAGGTATTTCCTACTATACCTTGCAATGTATTGCTTATCTGTCAGACATTTATCTTGGTAAAATTCAGGCTGAACGTAATCTCTTTAAGCTTGCCCTTTACCTTGCCTTCTTCCCATGTATAATGGAAGGTCCTATTGTCAGAGCAACAGATACATTAGGACAGCTGACTAATGGGGAACCCTTGAACTACCACAATGTTACATTTGGTATTCAAAGAATGGGCTGGGGCTTATTTAAGAAGTATGTCATTGCCGATCGACTTAATATACCTGTAACCCTCATCTTTACCAACTATGCCCATTATCATGGTGGCACACTGTTTCTTGGCATGATTGGCTATACAATGCTGCTATATTGTGAATTCTCAGGAACAATGGATGTTGTCATTGGAACAGCCCAGATTTTCAATATCACATTACCAGAAAACTTCCGTCAGCCGTTCTTCGCCAAGAATGTTTCAGACTTCTGGACAAGATGGCATATTACCCTTGGAGCATTCTTTAGAGATTATATCTACTATCCAATGTCTCTCTCTAAGCCGCTTAAGGCCTTGACAAAGAAAACCCGTGCAAAACTTGGCAACCACTACGGACCACTGGTCACCGGGGCTATTGCCTTATTTGTCGTATGGTTCTGTAATGGTCTCTGGCATGGAGCAGGATGGACATATCTATTCTATGGTATGTACCACTTCTTCTTTATCTTAAGTGAATCGTTGACTGAACAGCTTGTAGTGAATGGATGTGAGAAGCTGCATATCAATCGTGAAAGCAAGCCATATCGTATCTTCCAGTCATTTAAGCTTTGTATCTTTATCTTTGTCGGTGAAATGTTCTTCAGAGCACCAACTGTCAGTCAGGGCTTTGCAATGCTTTCTAAGACGCTTAGAGACTTTACATTTAGTGGAAAAGAACTCTTAAAGCTTGGTATTGACAAGTATGATTATGGTGTCTTGATTATTGCCTTGATCATCTTATTTGCCATCAGCATGCTTAAAGAAAAGAAGATTAATGTCAGAGAAACTATTGCTGCAAAGCCAATTGTCTTAAGATGGTCGATTTATTATGCATTCATTATTGCCGTGCTCATCTTTGGTGCCTATGGTGTAGGTTATTTACCAGTTGCCCCTATCTATGCGGATTTCTAGGAGGATCATATGAAATATATTAAGATTATTATTTTTAATGGTATCCTGATTGTCGCATTATTGATAGGATCTGTCGTCTTTACACCAAAGACAAATAAGAAAGCCTTTGGTGTTGACTATGTAACAAGCAACAAGATTTTCTCAGAAACAAAGAACACCGTGGACGTTATCGTCTTGGGAGACTCCTTGGTCTATTCATCCCTCTCACCAATGTTGATCTATGAAAAGCATGGCTATACAATCTATGATGCATCAACACCAGCGCAGAGCATTTACCAGTCTTATAGCTTGCTTAAGAAAATCTACAAGACCCAAAAACCAAAATATATTTTCTTTGAAGCCGAATCACTCTATCGTCGCTATTCCTTTGAAGATGATATCCAGAATCGTATTGGTGTTAATATTCCGATATTGCGTTATCACAACCGCTGGAAGAATCTTACATTACAGGACTTCTCCACACAATATCAGCTATCCGATCGTGACTATTTGAAAGGCTTTCGTTATTATGACAAAGTCGTTCCCTTAATGAAGCACAAGAAGCCAAAAGCTAAGCTTCAGCCCTATGCACTCTCTTATCTTGATAAGATCATGGCGCTGACTAAAGCCCATCAAACAAAGCTCATCTTTATGAGCTTACCATGTGCCAAGACATGGAGCTTAGAAAGACATAATCAGCTTGAAAAGTTCTTTAAAGAAAAAGGCTATGACTTTGTGGATTTCAACACATTACCACTCAATATAGACTGGAATATGGATAGCCGTGATGGTGGTGACCATCTCAACTACAATGGTGCCAAAAAAGCATCAAAGTACTTTGGTAAATATTTAGCAGAAAACTATGATCTAGAAGATCATCGTAAAGATCCTAAATATGCCAACTATGAACTCTCACTCGTTCTCTATAAACAGAGAATCAAACAAAAAGAGATGAAAACAGATGCAGCACCTAACATTGATAAAAAAGAACAAGATGATGATCAGAAACAGGAAAATCAGGATTTAATCTCAAACGAAGGACAATAAATGTTCTTCGTTTTTTTATGACGTTTTAAAAAACTGTGGGGCAGTATGCACTGGATGCATACGATTCCACAGTTTTCTAGCTTCAATATCTTGTATTCTTTTTAATATAATTAGCGCTATTTTTAATATGTTTTATTGAACATGAGATGATTGTGCATACTAATACTTAGAGGAATAAATATGCAGAAAACGCAGATAAGAATATTTACTGCTTTACATTTCTCATGCTCATCAATCTAAAAAAGATATTCACATAAACTAGGTTCTTATGACCTCACGATTATTTAAACTTGGAACACATCGAGAATTGTATGAATTGTGGAGTATGAAGCATGAAAAAAGATAGCCATCTTAACGATAGCTATCTTGCTTCTAGATTACGGCTACAGGAGTACCGATTGCGAAATTATCATAGATTGTCTTTGCATCATTGTAACGCATATTGACACAACCATGTGAACCACTATTGATATAGATGTTACCACCATAAGCTTTACGCCAGCCATCAGCATCATGGAAACCTTCTCCATTATGGAATGCAGCGAAGAAATTAACTGGTGTCTGGTAGTCATCACCCTTTAATACAGCAGGTGAACGTTTATGGAAGATGTAGTAGAGACCATAATCTGTCATACGATCAGGTGTCATCTTACCAGTAACAACAGAAGCATTAAGAATCTGTTGTCCATTCTTGAATGCTGTAACAGTCTGAGCAGCAATGTTGACAATAATGACATCAGAATTCAATGTCTTATTACCATAGGAAGTAAAATTAAGATTTCTTGTGACATCTTTGCCTGAAAGAATATCTTGTTTGATCTGTTCTCTTTCCGTCTTGGTAGAAAGCACTTTACCATAAGTACCACCTTTGACATTAATAACCTGTCCATTAGGAGCAGTAAAGGAAGTCGCTTTACCACGGGTATTGACCTTGCTTGCAAGAGAAGCAACATAGTTCTTGATCCATGATTCATCAACACTAATCTCTTTTCCCTGTGCACTTAAATGTGGTGCATAGTCATCAGAAGTCAATGTATATGTTTGATTATCATCTTTTAAAGTGATTGTCTTACCAACATAATTATTAAGCGTCTTGACAGTCTCTTCCATATCCGTGCTCTTAACAGCAGGCTGTTTATAATATTTAGATGTCTCAACATTAATATTATAATTCTTGTTGTTAAGCTCAGTCATGATTTCTTTAGTAAGAGATTCAAGACTAGTAAACTCATTACCATATACTTCTTTATGAATGACAAACTTCTTGCTTGAAGCATCATATGATGAAGAAGCATCGGCAGTATTCGTTCTATTTTGCCAGAGAACATTCTGCTTCTTTAAGTAATCACTTAATTTGTTTGAATCGAATGTAATGGAACTCTTGTCTTTGTAATCTTTACCAACGAGGAAACCTTTATTCTTCATAATATCTTTTGCAGTTGATGAAGAATATGTAGCGATATCTGAGATATTGACTGTTAGAGGCTCACCCGATGTCTTAATGGTCACCTTCGTATCACTGAAGTGTTCTTGCAGTTTCTTTTCTGCCTTGGCAACAGTTAAACCGCCAACATTGATGTTATCAATTGTTGTACCTGGGTAGTACTTGTCCCGATAGGAATAAATGTAAGCACCTAGGGCAATTACAACAGCTCCGGCAGCAATCGCAGCAATATAGCTTTTTTTCATACTAACCTCCGAATATTTCAACAAATCATATTTCATAAAATTGTATTTAAGATGCAATCTTATATATGACAACACGAATTATAACACTTATTTAGGTATTTACAATACATTTGCATAAATACTTTTAGGCATATTTTATTAAATATAGAATTCTTAAGAAAATCTTAATTTATATGATGAATTCTATATATTTTAGTTTTTAAAAGATTATATTGTATGTAGGTTATAAGTATATTAATAAAGCATTGTTTAAACAAAAAAGCAGTTTTCATTAACTGCTTTATAAAATACTATTTTGCTTCTTCATTACCTTCAAGATAATGATATTCATATTCTAACTCTGCATCTAAGAAGTGCTTTGCACTTTCTTTTGCCTTTGGTAAGTCCATATAAGTGTAGTTGCCACATTCTTCAGGTGCAGCCCCAGGAATAGGACCTTCCCAATCTCTAACAACTGATAATGCTTCTTTCACATAAGGAATTGCAGCTTCAAAATCAAGATCCCTGACAATAAGATAGAAACCAGTCATACATCCCATTGGTCCCCAATAGATGACATGACGAGCTATTTCACTGTTTCTAAGCCATGTAGCACCAATATGTTCAATCGTATGAGCAGCCTTTGGGTCCATTGCTGGCTCATTGTTTGGTTCTGTCATTCTCACATCCAAAGTAAGAATATCCCCATCAGTTCTAGAAACATAAATACCTTTCTTTAACTGTCTGTGATCAACACTAAAACTCTTAATTCTTTCCATAATAATCTTCTCCTAAATCAGGATCATAAATTGGATGACGTATTACAGTATGATTCTTCAGGCTTTCCTGAACATCAATAATACGCTGATTAGATGATCCTCTAAATTTTAATGACGCATATTTCAAATCTTCAATAAATGGTCCATCAACAAGAATATCCATATAGGATAATGCTTCAGGTCTTCTTTCTAAAAGCACTTCCCAAGTATAGGAAGAGTAGACCCATATATCCTTGCCTGGACAACGTTCACGAATCTGCTTTAACAGATCATCAATAACATCTTTATTTTCAGGACTCATTGGTTCTCCTCCAAGGAGTGTGAAACCTTTGATATGAGGCTTGTTGATGAGATTTACAAGAGTATCAACTTCATGCTGGGTGAAAGGCTTTCCCTTATTGAAATCCCATGTCTCTTCATTAAAACAACCAGGACAATGAACATGACAGCCTTGTGTATAGAGTGAAACACGTATACCCTCACCATTAGCGACGTCAATCTCCCTGATTTGTGCATAATGCATATTATCCCCCCTTACCTTCATAATGTACTATTCTAGCATTCTTCAAATAAAAAAGAAGAGCAGACACTCTTCTTTTTTAGATTTTTAAATAAATATGTATGATATACAACATAAATATTATCAATCCTTACTTTTCCTTTGATGAAGATAATGATCAATCACAATAGAAACCAAACCAATACTAATGACTACAAGCAAAGAGTAGAGATGATGAAGATCATGAAAATGACCTGATATAATATAAATCATTAATCCAGCAATAATACAACCAAGTATTAACAACAAACCAGTATAGGCAGGCTTTCCAGTCCTATATTCCTGAGTAATCAGGTCATCCTCTTCTTTTTCATAATAACCATATTTGTTTTTCATACGACCACCTTCACTTAACAATATAGCACTTTTCATAAAAGTGTTAATACATATAAAAATATGTTGGTAGTTCTTGAAATATTAAGAAGTTTTAGCATGACATGAAAACATCTTTAACACCAAGAGAAATAGCAAAACAAAAGTTGCATATATATATAACAAAAATATAATAATTGTTGATATAATGATATAAAATATATACATATGTAACGTAAGTCTAATAAAAATAATATAAAAAGCAGTTTTCTTATATGTAAGAACTTTCTTACGTGATAGGGGGGTGCGGACAAATTCTTGGACCCGGAATGACGGGGAGGGATAAAAATGTCATTTACTGAGGAAGAGAAAAAGAAAGCACTTCAATTGTATGATGAGACAGGATCGATTGCTAAGGTAATACATAATCTTGGATATCCAAGCAGGCAGAATATGTATACTTGGATTAAAAATCGAAATATTGAAAAGAAACACAAGGAATATAGTTTTACTAATTCACCAGACCATAGGATTCATCCATCGCTGGAAACAAAACTTGAAATACTTCACCGTTGCTTTGAAGAAGGAGAAGACATAAAATCAATATCAGAAGAATACGGATATTCAAGGACAAGTATTTATAGTTGGAGAAAGCTGTATTCATCTGGAGGTGCAGCAGCGATAATGAATAAAAAGAAAGATTTGCCAAGAGGAACTTTGATAGTTAATGAAGATGCTGATAAGGGTTCCGATAATAATATTGAACTGGCAGCTAAGATAAGAGATCTGGAGCTAGAAAATGATATATTAAGACAGACAATAGAAATATTAAAAAAAGATCAGGGCATCGACCTGTTAAGGCTGAAAAACGCAGAGAAGACAATGATGATCGATGCCCTAAGGAATAAATATGCATTGTCACTGCTTCTTGCAAAACTTCAAATATCCAAGAGCAGTTATTTTTATCAGCACAAGATACAATAATCACCTTATAAATATGAGGCAATAAAGGTAAAAATTATTAAATTATTCAAAGAAAATAAGGAAAGATACGGTTATAGAAGGATCCATTCACTACTGAGAAAAGATAATATCATTGTATCTGAAAAAATAGTAAGACAAATCATGAAAGATAATAATCTATTAGTAAAAGTCAGAAAACACAAGAAGTATAGCTCCTATCAAGGAGAAATAAGTGAAGCGGCAAGAAATATTATCAATAGAGATTTTCATTCAGAAAAGCCCAATGAAAAGGTGCTGACAGATATCACAGAATTCTCAATACCTGCAGGAAAAGTATATCTTTCACCAATAGTAGACTGTTTTGATGGAATGATACCAAGTTAGATAGTAAGTACCAACCCTAATGCAGATTTAGTTAATAGCATGTTGGATGATTATCATTCTAAGCTAAAAGAAGATGACAAACCAATAGTTCATAGCGATCGGGGGTGCCATTACCGATGGCCTGGATGGATTAATAGAATGAATAAGTATGGATATACCAGAAGCATGTCTAAGAAAGGCTGTTCACCGGATAATTCGGCATGTGAAGGATTCTTTGGCAGAATGAAGAATGAGATGTTTTATGGCAGAAATTTTGTTGGAGTCACAATTGAAACGTTTATAGAAATTATCAATGATTATATCATATGGTATAATACCAAAAGAATAAAGGCAACGTTGGGCTATTTGAGCCCTATGGAGTACAGGCAAAGTCTGGGACTAATTTGAAATAACAAGGTCCAAGAATTTGTCCGCACCCCCTAGTGTAAAATATTTTGTGTAAATTATGATTTTTCAATTATAGAAAATGGACATATTTCCTAGTAAAATTAAGTCGACCAAAACATTAATCTAAGGAGATATGCCCATGAACTATTTTACTACATCTTTAATGAAAAATCTAATTGCTAATGACAATAATCTTCCTCTTTTTGAGGAAGCTGTTGCCGAACTTTTTAGAAGTGAACTTGAAAAATCTATCAATGAAATTCTTGAACACGAATTAACTTTATTTCTAGATTATGAACGTTATGACAGAAGTAATAATGAAGATTATCGAAATGGAAGCTATATTCGTACATTCAATACTAAATATGGTGTACTCAATATTAAAATGCCTAGAGATCGTTTAGGTCTATTTTACTCAAGTCTGCTTCCTAAATATCGTCGACATGATCATTCTACTGATCAAACAATCATTGACCTATTTGATAAGGGATTATCCAATCAAGATATTTCTAGTATTGTCAATCATTTATGCGGTGCTAGTTATTCTAAACAAACAGTAAGCAATATTACAGATAAATGCATAGAAAACATTGATAAATTCAAATCTAGACAGTTATCTAAAGAATACGCTGTTGTTTATACGGATGCAACATGCATGGCCTTACGAAGAGATACTGTCGCAAAAGAAGCAGTACATATAGCAGTTGGTATTACTGTTGAAGGTACAAAAGAGATTTTAGGATACTCTATAGCACCCAACGAATCTGCTGAAATTTGGAAAGAACTTCTAGAAGATTTCAAATCAAGAGGCTTAGAAAGTGTATCGTTATTTTGTACAGATGGTCTAGCTGGTATGGAAGAAGTTATTGAACAGACTTTTCCAGCAGCTAAAATTCAAAGATGTCTAGTGCATATATCTAGAAATATAGCGGCCAAAGTACGTGTGACAGATAGAAAAGAAATACTGGATGATTTCAAAGAAGTATATAATGCATCCAAATTAGAAGAAGCATTATCAAACCTTGAAACATTTACTTCAAAATGGAAAAGAAAGTATCCTAGAGTAATTGATATTTTAGATAAAAATACGCATCTATTAACGTATTTTGATTATCCAAAGGAAGTAAGACATAGTATTTATTCAACGAATCTGATTGAAGGTTTCAACAAGCAGCTTAAGAAGAAATTTAAGTTGAAGGAACAGTTTCCAACCGAAACATCAATGGAAAAATACTTAGTATCACAATTCAATCAATACAATGAAAAATTTATGAATAGAATTCACAAAGGTTTTGGTTTAGTTGGTCGTGATCAATGGTTTCCAAATTAATAGATAACAACTAACCTTATCTACTGAAAACTTAATTTACAGGAAATAAGAATTTACACAAGATTCTTGACACTATCTCTTACGTATAGTATGATGAAACCGCTACAAGCGTGAGGAAATATTTGGGAAAGGGGAATACGAGCATGAAGAAGCAAGTAGGAAAAATCATTCTTTGCCTACTGACAATCACGATGGTCTTTGTGAATTTCACACTTTCAACAAAGGCTACGGATTATGATTTATCCCAATATATCTCTCAAGTTGCATTAGAATATGAAAAGGATGGAAGTTACATAGCTTATGACCAATCAGCTTTAGCCGATCAGACAAAGCTACGCTTTAATATCACGGCAGCACTTCCTAAGTCATCTTTGGACGTTAACAATAGTATTCGTCTGACTATGCCTGATCATCTTGCTCTTGAGGATACTGTTGCACCAGTTAGTGCCATTTATAGTTATGCGGGTGAAAGTCATGATTATAGTCGTGATGGACCAATTGGCTCATATACAGTTAAGGATCACCAGATAACGGTGACAATCAATAATCCACAGGATGATACCTTAAATGTATATCTTCAAATCAATACAACTTTAAATCAGCTTACTTTTACAAATAATGAAGTAACGCTAGCATTCAGTGCACCTTCAACAACAATCACAATTAAGAAGGCTACAGAAACAACTGAAGCACAAACAAATGAAACACAAACAACACCTAAAACAGTTAAGCGAGCACCATTAAAAACTAATCCTAACACTGGTGATCCTATTATGATAAGTGGCAATATTAATGACTTAGTCAAGAGTGGCTTATCAGGATCTTATCAATTGGTTGGTAAAACAACAGTGGATAAGAACATTGGTAACATTGGTAGCCCAATCAATATTAATAATGATGTCACAATTGATTTAAATGGGAATAAACTACAACTCTATGATAAAACTTTTTTCTATATCAAATCAGGCAAGCATCTTACCATTATTGATTCACAAGCTGATAATTACAAGCCTACTGTTACTGATGCAGAGGGCGTTGGCAAGCGCAGCATCCTAACAACCGAAAAAGACTCACAAGATAATCGTAATATTCCTAGTATCCTTGATTACTATGTCACAGAACCTAATGTGAATGGTACAACAACAAATGATACCACAAAGAAGTATACAGTTGATTTCACCAATGCCGGACGTATCTTTAGTGAAACAGGAGAAGTGGGTAATCAGGATAGTACTTTCATGATTGAAAAAGGTGGCACGCTTGATTTCAAGAGTGGTGTTGCCTACAATACTGGTCCTCATATCGTTGCAACAAAAGGTGATGGAACTGGAACAGCTACATTGAATTTATCAGGTGGTTATCTCATTGGTAATCGAAGTAGTAATGTTATATGGAATAATGCCGGAAACGTTCTAAGTATCAGTGGTGGTGTTATCACAAATGGATGTGCTGAAAATGGCGGTGGCATCTACAATAATGGTACAAACAATGGCGCTACTGGTGGTGGAACCATCAATATGACTGGCGGTATTATTACCGGTAATGAAGCTAAGTTGGATGGGGATCAAAATAGACGCTATAGTGGTGGCGGCATTTATATGAAATCAGGGATATTGAATATTTCTGGTGATGCTTACATTACAAATAATACAAAATCCTCTGGTAACTCAACTTTTGATCACTACAGCGTTCATGGTGGTGGTGGTGTTGCTGCTGACAATGACTCACAGGTCAATATGTCTGGTGGATATGTCACTGGTAACAATTCGAATGAAGCAGGTGGTGGTCTCTATATTGGCTACTATTCACAAGATGGTCTTGCAAAGCTGACATTGACTGGTGGTGTTATTGCTTCTAATATCGCACAAACTGGTGAAGGCGGAGGCATAAGAATTGGTGGCTCTGGTCGTGGTGTCATTCGTGCTACATCAAAGGATAATCCTATCTATATCACCAACAATACAACCAATACTGGTTCTACTGAAGGAACAAATGAATCAGGTGGTGACTGGGGTGGTGGCGGTATTTTCGTTCAGGAGAATGGGCAGCTCAATATCATGAATGCCATTATCACAAAAAACACTGCTGGTGGCTTTGGCGCTGGTGTCAGTGCCTGCCCAACAGGGAACACAAGTATCAATACTGATCAAGGTGCAGCTATCTACAAGAATAATGCCGAAGGTAAACACTATTCACGAGGCTCTGGTGCAAGTGAAAAGAAGAACGAAGATTATGTAGCTTATATATATTATCAAAATAATTCTAATAACACTGATTATCAAGATTATTTCTTAGCCCATGCAGCTAATGTTGACTCTTATACAATCACGAATGGAATGCTTGGTGGTGGTAGTGAAAGATACACAGGAACCTTCGATAATAATAAGTCTTATGAACAAGATTATTGGGCAGATAATGTACATGCAAAATTCATTGGCTTAAGTGCTCATCCTAGCAACGAAGATGTTGAGAAGGCTTTAGCTATTGCCTCAACATATATTAGTGGTAACCATTCCCATAACCATGGTGGTGGTATTATGACCAATGGTATGTTGACTTTGGGTGAATCAAATGAGATTTATCCATCATTCCATGTAGAAGCCTATAAAGCCTTTAAGTTAAAATCAGCACTTGATAATACGGCTACAAATCTGCCAATGGATAACAACCAGTTTAAATTTGCTATCTATAAACATACTGGTGATTCAACAACTCTACCTCAATGGGATGGCAATAAATTTACTGCTGGTTCAGGCACAAATGAACTTGTTGCAGAATATTTTAATGAAGCTGCAGACAAAAATCAGCTTGGAAGAATATATGCATCAATTCCAAACTTCCTCTATGATAATGCTGGTGATTATACATTCTATCTTGTAGAAAAAGATTCGGATGATACAAGTATTACTTATGATCATACAATCTACAAGATTCAATTCACGGTTTATGCTTCAGGTACGAAAATTGTAAACAATGTTGAAACAACAACATATTCAATTAAGGATATAAAAGTAAATCGTATTGTTGATGGAACAAGAACTGAGAATATTAATCATCAATATGACAGTGAAAATTCAAAGCTAACACTCTTAAGTAATTCAGAAGCGGCCTTTAAGAATACAGAGCAGTCCTATGGCTTACAGCTTACAAAGAAGGATGCGGAAAATGGTCGTGTTCTTGCGGGCGCAGAGTTTAAGCTCTATCAATTTGCGGACAACTATGTAGATACAAGTATCAACTCAATCGATATTAGTGAAGTCGCAACACTGACAACAGATGCGGAAGGCAAATTGAAATTCGATTCTCTAAGAGGTGGGAATCTTTACTACTTAAAAGAAACAAAAGCTCCTGATCAATATAAATCATCAGGACCTTGGGTTATAAAAGTCAATAAAGATGGAACAGCTAAATTCTATGATGCAGACTGTACAGAGAATGAAAATACAACAACTCTGACAAGAAATGACTCTAAACTATTCGTTAATAAAGAGAGCGAAATAGATTTAGATAAAACTGGTTATGTATTCAATAAAGAAATAACGAATACATCAATCAAGTACAAACTGCCTGATACTGGTGGCAGTGGTATAGAGCAATATTACCAAGCAGCTTTTGTTTTAATAGCATTAGGCTTGCTAGTAATATTAGTACGCTATATCAAAAGGAGGGTTGTGTAATAGACAAACATTCAACATACAACACTCATAAAACATATTAAAGAAAAAGGAGAAATTATGAATTTAACTAAGAAATTATTCAGTTATATCGTTGCCATCGCAATGATCTTCACATTGACTGCCTTTGCCGGTGGTGCTGTTAATGCAGCAGACACAACTTACAAACTTACACTTAATGGAACAACAAAAGGACATACTTATGAAGCTTATCAGGTCTTTACTGGTGACTTAAGTACAAATACTGATGGCGATAAAGTATTGTCAAACGTTCAATGGGGTGAAGGTGTAACTTATACACAGGTTACAGGTGAAAATAAGTCAGCTGCTGATGTCGCAAAAGCTCTAGGTGATGGCACAATGACTACTGCTCAATTAATTAATCAATTAACACTTACTACACCTGTTAAGACAGTAAATTCTTCTACAGATAGCACTAGCACTGTAATTGATAAATTAGCTGCAGGTTACTATTTAGTCAAGGATAAAGATGGAACACAGGCGAATACATCAGATGCTTATACAAAATTCATTGTAAAGGTTGTTGGCGATAGTGAAGCCAATGTTAAATCTGGCGTTCCTACAGTTGAAAAGAAAGTTAAAGATACAAATGATTCAATTGGTGAAACTTCAACTTCTGGTTGGCAGGATTCAGCTGACTATGATATCGGTGATGACGTTCCTTACCAGATCACAGGTACTATGCCAGATAACATTGGCGACTACACAACTTACAAATATATCTTCACTGATACAATGAGCAAAGGCTTATCTTTCAAAACTGGTTCAGCTAAAATCATGATTGGTACTACTGAGGTTACAGGAAAATTCACAGAAAACGTCACAACAAATGATGATGGCTCTACAGTAACATGGACATGTAACGACTTAAAAGGCATTGATGGCGTTACTGTTAACAAAGATACAACAGTTGTTGTAACATACAAAGCAACATTAAATAAAAAGGCAGTTATTGGTTCTGCAGGTAACCCTAATACAGTTAACTTGACTTATTCTAACAACCCTAACAAGGGCGGCGAAGGTGAAACTGGTAAGACTCCAGATGACAAGAATATCGTCTTCACTTATAAAGCAGTTGTCAACAAGGTTGATCAGGGCAAGAAATCATTAGCTGGTGCTGGCTTCACATTACAGAAGAAAGTTAATGGTGCATACACAGATGTTAAATCATTCACTGCTGGTGAAGCTACAAAATTCGAATTCACAGGCTTAGATGATGGTGACTATAAGTTAATCGAATCAACAACTCCAGAAGGATATAACACAATTACTCCAATCGAATTCACAATCTCAGCTACACATGATGAAACAGCAGATGAACCTACATTAATTAGTCTAACTACTAAAGTAACAACTGGTGTAGCTGCATTTACAGCTGATAAAGATGCTGGTTCATTAACTACTGATGTTGTCAACAAGAAGGGCTCTACATTACCTGAAACTGGTGGTATGGGTACTACATTATTATATGCAGTTGGTGGTGTACTAGTAGCTTTAGCAGCAGCTTATATCATCATTAGTAAAAAGCATGAAAAAGCTGAATAAGCTATTTAAATCATTCATTGTTATTCTTTCCTTGCTGCTGATCATGGGTAATGCGCAAGGCAACGTCTATGGTGAAGAAGCTTCCACTTTGACATTTACAAAATGTCAAAGTGGAATGAGTCTTCATTTATATAGGGTTGCTGATGGAAAATTTGGCAGCTACAAGTATACTGAAGCGTTCTTAGATGCAAAGAATGCCAACATTAATATTAATAAATTGCAGACTTCAGAAGAAGCACAAATTGCTGCAACAACTCTTATGGGTTATGCTGTTAATAAAGAGGATTCTCATTTTATTGCCTCAGGTAATAAGGTGAGAGTTGAGGGCTTGTCTGCTGGCTTGTATTTACTTGTTATTGATGATTTTCATGATGGTCATAGAGTATCGAGATATTTACCATATTTGATTGACGTCTCAACTTCTAAAGAAGTCGCATTGACGAAATATACAAATACTGAAACCTATCAGTATAAACTATTAAAGCAATGGAATGGGACAAATAATCCGCCTAAAAGTATTACTGTTGATCTTTATGTAAATGGCAAGAAAGAACGCACTGTTATTCTTGAAAAAGAAAAGAACTATGCATATAGCTGGAAAACGAATAGTTCTAGAAATTATAGCGTAGTTGAACATAAAGTGGAAGGTTATAAGAATACAGTAAGTACTGCCCAAAAAGATGGTATACAGTCAATTGTACTGACAAATACAAAAGATGTTAAGAAGCCTCCTCGTGTAACAACTGGGGATTCTACAAATATCACAATCTATGTTTTCTTGTTAGCGTTAAGTGGTCTTGCACTTATCTTGATGGGAAAGAGACTTGAGAAATAATGGTACTTCGGTACCATTTTTCTTATTTCTATAAATAGTATTGGACAATATTTTATTTATGCATATCTTTTAAGTGTGGTAAGATGGAAACAGGTGATGAGAATGAAAAAGTTTGTGATTGGTATGGGCTGTTTGCTTATTATTATTGCTGGCAGTTTATTTGCTTATTCAACATATCAACAAGATCAAGTACTTAAGAAAAATATATCCATCTATCAAGAAACAATAAAATTACTTCCTAATACCTATGTTGGAGAAGGTGGATATCTTGTGGTAGATGATCTGCAGGTTAAAGGTGTTGTTACTAACAAACATTTCAAACTTGCTTTTGGAAAAGATCCATTACCATCATATAAGCATCAAATCATACGGGTTGAACATGCCTTTGAGAATGCCTTAAAGAAGTTGGAGAAGGGAGAAATATTGAAGCTGCAGTATCCTTCGGGAGAAATACAATATTATCGTATTATTGATTGTGGTACGATTCCTTATAGTAATATCAGTAATGCCGGTCTTATTATTTGTACATATGGTGATACATGTTATTATGTGAATGCACAAAGAATAATGACTAGTTAATAAAAGGTGAGAATAGGATGATTTCCTATCTCACCTTTTATTGTTGAACTATCTTAATGTCATGTTTTGTGAACTACTCATGACTAAAGTTACGAGCTTCTGTAAACTTTGTGGATATGTTTAAGAAGTTGGATACTTGAGTTTTCACCTGACAAGTCAGACTATCCCAATTCTTACAGACGTATTCACTTTGACTCTATTGTATTGACTCTGACAAGTGAAATAGTTTAAATCCTTGATAAAAGGCACAATTTTATGTAATTTCATTAAACCATACCTACTAATATATGCTCATCACTTGTCCATAGTCAAAACGTTATAATCATAAATATTAGAACTATAAATTAGTCTTTTGAATTATCTTTCGGTTTTCTTTGTATTAACGTTTTAATTATCTCAATAAGCAGAGCTGCAATAATACAAAGTAGAAAATCTAAAAGTAGGTGTTTGCTTCCTAATATGATTTGAAAAATCATATATTTTAACTTAGTTAAAGCCTTTTGGCTTAAGCGAAGATGATTAAATTTTCATCGATTTCTCCTTTTATAGTAAATGGTATGATTTTCAGAACGTTTACGTGCTCCTTGTTTGAGAGTTACATTTGTTCAGTATAAATACTTGCCATTGTATTAACCAGTTTTCATATATTTCTTTGTTTATAATAGATGTGTTTTGGTATTTGTTTAAGTATGTCACATGGATTGAAGAGATGAAAACGTATATATATTACATTAACATTGAATTTGTGCTTATTTATCGTTGACTCCAACAAATTAAATAGTTAATAGAAAAGGCTATTTTCCTATTTATTTGTCATATTGGTTTAATTTAATAGTTAATATGTGATGATTTTAATAAAAACATAGGTTATATGAAAGAGTTAATTTTAAAAATGCACTAGTCAACATATTTTGGACACAAAATTATAAATATTATTCAGTTACAGCGTAAGGCTGTACAAGCCGTATGCCACCCTTGACATCGCTCCAGGAAACGCTGGTCGGCTTTCGCCGACGGTATGAACTCATGAACAGATTAAATTAGTCATTCGCCGGACCTTTATTGTAGCGTTTCTTTCCGGCAGAATGTCAAGGGCAAGCCGCTGACGTGGCGTCTGGTATCTGCCTCCGGATTCGAATCTATGAACAGATTATGCTGCATACCTCTCACGGTATTGTTTCGGTG
>Ga0256404_1006205_pt1 | contig 20078 bp, 15 predicted proteins | sample RumenRJG_01DNA_FD_185990 | JGI IMG/M metagenome (GOLD analysis project Ga0256404, IMG submission 185990) | Bovine rumen microbial communities from Lethbridge, Alberta, Canada - RJG_01 | ecosystem: Host-associated > Mammals > Digestive system > Stomach > Rumen | place: Canada: Alberta | collected...
ACTGAGGCGTCTCCCCTGATCGGGATCCGTGTCGGGGATGGCTCCGTTTCCGGTGATATGAAGGGTCAGGTCTGTGCCTCCCTCTTCATTGTCCCTGTCTTCCAGGCGCCAGAAAATATCTCCCCAGAGCTGCCAGTTATAAAAAGGCCCTTTCGTATCGTTGTAGATCTCGTCCACCAGGTTTTCAAATTCGCAGACGACGTATCCGACCTTACTATCCGGGAAATCGGATGTTGTCTCCCACTGACCGCTGTCGGCGTCCATGTAAGCATAAACGATCCCGTTAGGTCCCGACGGATCCGGCCAGTTGGTATAGTCCAGCGGTTCACCGTTCATCCACTGGGTAGGATCCTGATAACCGATGTAGAAAGAAAGGCCCTTGAAACCGCGGTGGACCGCGTCATTTTCATCTTGATCATTGATACTGATCAGGTGACCGCCCAGGTCTTCGCACTGTTTCTCCTCCGCCTCCAGGGAGGTCTCCGTGACAGGCAGCAGCAGATAGCGGTGGCCGTTAAAGTCAAACTCACTGACAAAATTGTCGTCGGAAGAGTCACTGCCGGTGCTTCCCTTGTCCTGAGGCTCAGCCTGGCTGCTGGCTTTCGTGCCCGGGATAAAGTCAAATTCGCAGATGAAGGAATGATCGGCATCCTGGTACCAGCCGGTGTAATCCCACTTGCCGCCTTCCTCGCCGATGGTATAGTAGCAATTAATGTCCGGCGCGTTTTCCGCAGCAAAATCGCAAAGCGGCTCATAGGTCACCGGACTTCCGTCCACCCAGCCGCCGTATTCGGACAGACCGATATACATAGAATCCGACTGCGGATCAAAGGTGGTATTCAGAAAGTTATTCTCCCCATCGTCGCTGACAACGGCCAGATGCCCTCCCATGCCTTCGCAAAAGGCTTCCGCTGCATCATAACTGGCCATGGTGTTTTGGAAAAGGACATAACGGTGGCCGTTATAATCAGCTTCCTGAAGATAGTTGGATTGATTTTTATATACGGAGTCACCCTGGGTCGCCGCGTCATCCAGAAAATGAAGAGTCGTCTGTTCCGGGATCGAGGCGTGGTTTTCGATGGCGTTCCATTGATCCTGGGTGCCCAGATAATAGATATCACTGATGGGATAAACGTCCTTTTGGACTCCGTCGGCCTTTGCAGTCGTGTGTTCCAGCGGTTTGAAATTGTTCTCGCCGATATAGGTAAGGGAAGCCGGCAGGATCACGGTCGTAAGGCTTTTCTGCCCGCTGATGGCAAAGTCATCCAAGCGGGTCACCCCGTCCGGGACCCGGATCGATACCAGACTGTCGCAGCCGTCGAAGGTATCCTTCTTGATTTCGGTAATACTATGAGAAAGCCGGATCGTCTCCAATCTTTCACAATCCGCAAAAGCCTGCTCTCCGATTTCGGTGACCGAGTCGGGAATACTGAGCACAGGCAGGTGGGTGCAGGCAAAAAAGGCAGTATTGCCGATCGATGTCAAGGTTGAAGGAAGGGAAACAAAGACCATTTTCTGGCAATTGCTGAAGATCTCGTTCCCCAGCGTCGTGATCCCTTCCTGGATATCTGCGCCCAGGATCACATCGTCGTCCGCCATGACCCATGTAAAGGGGTTGCCGTGAACACCGTCGTCAAAATCATAAGTAGGTCCGCTGCCTGTGGCCGTGACGATCCCCCCGTCCAGGGTGTAGGTGACATTATCCCCCAGCTGCCCGCTGGGAGCCGGTTCCGCCTTGGCTTCGATGGGTCCCTGACAAGTCAGGAGCATGGCCAGCACCAACAGGACAGCTAAAAAAGAAGCCGAAATTTTTTTAAAGCGCCTCATGGCAGAGCCTTTCTTATTTGTTTACCCCTTTGATTTCACCATCGGTCTCGCCAGTGGTCTGGCCACTGTCTTCCTTGATCAGGCGGCGGATGGCTCCGATAGCCACGCGGATGGCTTTATCGGTGTCATGCTCCTGCTTGTTGTCAAGGCCGGCTTTGGCCCTCTCCTGATTGGCTACGACCAAAAGGACGGTGCCGACCCGCACGCGCCGGTAAGCGCCTACGATAAACAAGGCCGCGGATTCCATCTCGGACGCGATCGTCCCCATTTTCAGCCAGGCGTCCCACTTATTCAACAGCTCATATCCCACCGGGTGCTTTTCCGGCTGATGCTGGCCGTAAAAAGAATCTTTGCACTGGACGACGCCCGTGTGATAAGGCACCTTCTGATCTTTGGCCGCCGCGACCAGCGCGTTGGTCACATCCAGATCCGCTACAGCCGGAAACTCAATCGGAGCATATTCCTTGCTGGTGCCCTCCATACGAATGGCTCCGGTGGCAATGGCCACATCGCCGCCCTTAACGTCCAGCTGCATACCGCCGCAGGTACCTACCCGGATAAAGGTATCGGCCCCGCAATTGGTCAGTTCCTCCAGCGCGATCGAAGCGGAAGGCCCGCCGACTCCGGTGCTGGTCACACTGACCTTGACCCCGTCGATGGTGCCGGTATAGGTCATAAACTCACGCGAATCGGCCACCTGGACCGGATCATCGAAATACCTGGCTATCTTTGCACAGCGTTTGGGGTCGCCGGGCAGCAGCACATAGCGGCCCACGTCGCCCGGTTTGGTCCCCACATGATACTGGATCCCTTTGCCTTCTGTATAATCTACCATCTTTACACCTCTTCTTTGATATTTGTCCCGGCCTTTGCCTTACCGGTCGTTTTCTTTAAGCCAGGATGTCATCATCTTCAGATATTTGTCGGTCTGGTCCACATAGCAGGTATGGCGGGCCCCGTCGAACAGCTCCCACCGGGCCCCCGGTATGCCGTCCGCCATGGTCTTGGCGATCAAAGGCGAGCACAGATCCTGGGTACCGCTGACTACCAGCGTCGGGGTATGGATCCGGCCAAGCTTGTCCGTTACATCATAGTCTTTTAAGGTCTCGTTGGGGGTAAACTCATTGGGTCCCCAGGCAGTCACATAGGCTTCGCGGCCGGTTTTTACCTTTCGACGCACGGGCTCCGGAGCGTCCGGTCCCGGATCGAGCGCGCAATAGCGGTGCATGAATTCTTCCTCGGCCGCCTGATAGGCCGGGCTGGTGTAGTCATTGCTTTCTTCCGCTTTTTGAATGGCCTCCTGGTCTTCCCTACTCATCATTTTGATGCGGCGGTGCTGTTCTTTAGACCACAGAGCTGCCGAGGGAAGGGTCGATGAAAGCGTCATCGAAAGGACTCCCTGAGGCTTTGTCCCCGTCATGTACAATAGCTCCAGCATGCCGCCCCAGGACTGGCCCAGCAGGTGGATCGTGTCCAGCTCCAGAAACTTTCTCAGCTCGATCAGTTCATTGATCCAGGTCTCGGCCTTCCAAAGTTCTTTATGTCCGTCCAGATAGGAATTCCCACAGCCGATCTGGTCGTACATGACCAGCTGCCGCCCGCTCAGATCCGCAAGAGGATCCAATACTTCCATCTTGGTATGGGTGGAACCGGGTCCCCCGTGAAGCAGCAGCAGAGGGGCCCTGTCCGTTTTTTCGCCCACGATCCGATAATAGGTCCGATAGCCCAGATAGGGCATGTAACCTTCCGTAATTTTCATATGGATACCTTCTTTCCATGATGTATTATTATAGCATGAGATAATCCTTAGAAAAAGTAAGAGCCGGGAGGGATCATGATTCTGACGATCAAGGACGATTTCAATCTGGATAAGATCGCGAAAAGCGGCCAGTGTTTCCGCTGGAGGCCGCTTAAGGACGGTTTCTGGAAGATCCCCTATCGGGATCGGCTTCTGACCATAGGTCCTGCCCCGAGGGCAGAAAAAGGACCGGGCAAATACCAACTTTCCTGCACTCAGGAGGAATTTGACCATGTCTGGTATCCCTACTTTGACTTTGCGACTGACTACCGGACGGTCCGCGGCCAGATCGATGAGGAAAAGGATCCTTACTTATATGCCGCCTCTCAGTACGGCCGGGGCATCCGCATCCTCAGCCAGGACCCCTGGGAAATACTGATCACCTTTATCATCAGCCAGCGAAAGAACATACCGGCCATCCGTCAGTCTGTGGAAGCCCTCTGCCAGGCAGGCGGGGAGCCTAAGCCGGAAGGCTGGTATACTTTTCCGTCAGCCGAAGCCCTTGACTCCCTCTCCGACCGGGAGCTTGGACAATGTCACCTGGGCTACCGGCAAAAGTACATCCGCTCTGCCGCCCGCCTGGCGGCCGGTCAGGGCATCGATTTCGACTATCTCAAACAGTGCAGCGAAAAGGACTGCATGGAGCAGCTGACAAGTCTGTACGGCGTAGGGGTCAAAGTCGCTTCGTGCACGGCCCTGTACGGTCTTCACCGGCTGGACTTTTTTCCGAAAGACGTCTGGATCGGACGGGTCCTGGAAAGGCACTATGGAAAAGACCAGGGCTTTGAGAATGGTTTCCCCTTTGACCTTTACCGCCCCTATAACGGGATCATGCAGCAGTACCTGTTCGAATACGAACGAAATAATAACGATCACATATAAAATCGCTCCGTTATGAGCCGCGGCCTTAAAAGGCACAGCTTTAACGGAGCGATCATGTTTCTACTCGTTTTTTCATCTCAAGGTAAGAATCATACGAAACAATCTATAAAGCCTTCTCCGGCCGAATCGGTATCGCGGGGGGCCGGCCGGAGAAGACTCTCTCAACAGAAAGATCCATCCCAAACCTTTCTGAAAAGAGCAGTTGAAAGGGAGAAACGATGCTGTCGGTTTAATTATTTAACGGTAAACAGCAGCTTCTCGTAAGTCGGGAACGGCCAGTCTTTCTGAGAGGTCAGCGTCTCGGCTTCGTCGCAAGGCTTACGCAGGGCAGCCATGCCGTCCAGTACGTTATCGCGTACATAGTTGGCAGCTTCCTGACCGTCGCCCATGGACTTGTAGGTATTGAGGACATCTTCCAGTTGGTCAGCCTTGGTATCGATCTCGTCGACCAGAGCGGACAAGGTGGCGATCCTCTTCTTCTCGAAGGTACCGGCTCCGTCTCCGCCTACCACTGCTGCTTTAGCAGAATAGGTATCAGACAGCTCTTTGACATAAGTCTCGATAGCCGGCAGGATCTCGCGGCGGGCCATGTCTACCATGGTGCGGCCTTCGATGTTCAGGCGTTTGCAGTAGTTCTCCAGGCCGATTTCATAGCGGGCCTTGATCTCCGATTCGGAATAGATCTTAAGAGACGTCAGCATATCGACGTTCTTTTTCTCCAGAAGGACCGGATAAGCATCGGCGGTGGTGCGCAGGTTCAGCAGGCCGCGTTTGTTGACGGCTTCATCGATCCAGCTGTCATCATAACCGTTGCCGTTGAAGATGATGCGCTTATGTTCTTTAATAGACTTCTGCAGCAGTTTGTGCAGATCAGTGTTGAAGTCAGCGGAACCTTCCAGAGCATCTGCATACTCGCGAAGGACATCCGCAACGGCTGCGTTCAGGATCGTATTGCAGGTAGCGATACTGTTGGAAGAACCCAGCATACGGAACTCGAACTTGTTGCCGGTGAAGGCAAAAGGCGAAGTACGGTTGCGGTCGGTGGTATCGCGGAAGAACTTGGGCAGTACATGAACACCAAGTTTCATGACCGTCTTCTCGGTACCATCATAAGGTGTATCATTCTCAAGAGACTTCAGGACTTCGGTCAGTTCGTCGCCCAGGAAGATAGAGATAACAGCCGGAGGTGCCTCGTTGGCGCCCAGACGGTTATCGTTCTCAGCGGTTGCGACCGACAGACGAAGAAGGTCTTGATAGCGGTCCACAGCCTCGATGACGGCGCAGAGGAAAGTTAAGAACTGCGCGTTCTCATGAGGCGTGTCTCCGGGGGTCAACAGGTTGACACCGGTATCGGTGCCCATTGACCAGTTGTTATGTTTGCCGGAACCGTTAACGCCGGCGAAGGGTTTTTCATGCAGTAAGCAGACCAGATTATGACGAAGGGCAACCTTCTTCATGATCTCCATGGTCAGCTGGTTGTGGTCGGTAGCCACGTTGGTGGTGGAGTAAATGGGAGCCAGCTCGTGCTGAGAAGGAGCAACCTCATTATGCTCGGTCTTAGCCAGGACACCCAGCTTCCACAGTTCCTCGTTCAGATCCTCCATGAAGGACAGGACACGGGGTTTGATGACACCGAAATAATGGTCATCCAGTTCCTGGCCCTTGGAAGGCATTGCGCCGAACAGGGTGCGGCCGGTAAGTTTCAGGTCTTCACGCTGTTCATACTGGTCGCGGTCGATCAGGAAGTATTCCTGCTCGGGACCGACACTGGTGATGACCCGTTTAACATCTTCATTGCCGAACAGTTTCAGGACACGAAGGGCCTGTTTGTTCAGAGCCTCCATAGAACGCAGAAGAGGCGTCTTTTTATCCAACGCTTCACCGCCGTAAGAGCAGAAGGCAGTCGGGATGCACAGCGTATGATCTTTTACGAAAGCGTAGGAAGTAGGATCCCATGCGGTATAACCTCTGGCTTCAAAGGTAGCGCGAAGTCCTCCCGACGGGAACGAAGAAGCGTCCGGCTCGCCTTTGATCAGTTCTTTGCCGGAGAATTCCATAATGACACGTCCGTCCGGTGCCGGAGAAATAAAGCTGTCATGCTTTTCAGCGGTAACGCCGGTCATAGGCTGGAACCAGTGAGTGAAGTGGGTAGCTCCCTTTTCGATCGCCCATTCCTTCATTGCGGCAGCGACTTCATCCGCTACCTTACTGTCCAGCGACCGTCCCTCTTTGATGGTTCTCTTCAGAGAGTGATACGTCTCGGTCGACAGCCGCGCCTTCATGACACGGTCGTCAAAGACAAGACTTCCAAAGATCTCGGTTACTTTTTCCATAAAAGACCCCCCTAAGGATGCGAAGCGCCACCCGCCCCCGCTTTTCACAGCAGGAGACGTTGACCGCTTTACGCTAAACATAAAATAAGGCAATGCGCCTTTTCGAAAGACGCCTTTGCCTTTATGCCGTTCATCTTATCACTCCCTGTTTTTTTGTCAACCGTTCCCGGCCGGGCAGCACTTGCCAAAGACGACCGCATTATATGGAAGAAATTTTTTCAAAAATTTTTTGAAAACGGGTTGGATCAGCCTCCCGAAAAGGGGATTTTTTGCATAATCAAATTTTCATCCTTCATAATTGTCCATAAAAAAGGTCCAAAATCGTCAAAATTTCGTTATTTTTGAATCGGACGCCGGACTTCATTCATTGACAAGGGGTAAAGGCGGCGTTACAATAGGGAAACCGATGAGCAAGGGCGTTCATGGTAAGACTGACCGGCATCCTGCAGGAAAACAAGGGCGTTTTCCAAAGAATGTCAGAAGGTCTTATTTTAGACGCCTTTTTTTGACATGCCGGGCATACATAAATAACAGCCCGGCGCCAATAAAAGTCTGTGAGAGGCTTCGGCATCGCTCTTGGGCTTTCACAGGCAGGAAAGGACAGTATCTATGGAACTGGAAGGTCAGGTCCGCATCCCGTCGGGATGTGCTATTTCGGCAGTTGTTTCCAAAGACCTTCGGCCGATCTCCGGTGAAACGGTCATTAAAAGCATGATCCCCATGCACGACCGTTCCAACGGTTTAGGAGGCGGCTTTGCCGGCTATGGCATTTATCCTGATTATAAGGACTTTTATGCGTTTCACATTTTCTACGACAGCCGTAAGGCTCAGGAAGAATGTGAAAAGTATCTGAAAGATCATTTTGAGATCGTACAGGCAGAAACGATCCCTACCCGCAAGATCCCCGAAATCAACGATGTTCCGCTGATCTGGCGCTACTTTATCATCCCGCTGACTTCGCAGATGCTGCGTCTTCAGGTCGATGAAAAAGAATATACCGCCCGCTGCGTCATGTATATCAATGTCCATCTGGACGGAGCCTTCGTTTTCTCCAGTGGCAAAAACATGGGCATCTTTAAGGCAGTCGGCTTTCCCGAAGACGTCGGCCGTTTCTATCAGCTGGACGACTACGAGGGTTATGAATGGACGGCTCACGGCCGTTATCCCACCAATACCCCCGGCTGGTGGGGCGGCGCTCATCCTTTCGGCCTTCTGGATTACTCGGTCGTTCATAATGGTGAGATCTCCTCTTATGATGCCAACCGCCGCTTCATCGAGATGTTCGGCTATAAATGCACCCTTCAGACCGATACCGAGGTCATTACCTATATAGCGGATTATCTGCTCCGTAAGCAGAAGCTGTCTTTAAAAGAAATGTCTTCTGTCATTGCCGCTTCCTTCTGGGATACCATCGATCATAAAGATCCCCAGGAAGCCAAAGTGCAGACTTACCTTAGAAAGATCTATTCCAGCCTTCTGATCACGGGCCCCTTCTCTATCATTCTGGGCTTCAACGGCGGACTGATGGCCTTAAACGACCGTCTGAAACTTCGTTCCATGGTGACTGCCCGGAAGGGAAATACCGTCTACATCGCCAGCGAGGAAGCAGCCATCCGGGCAATGGAACCGGATGTCACCAATCTTTACGCGCCGGCCGGCGGCGAGCCCTTTATCGTCCTGACCGATGAATATGAGAAGGAGGTGTAACAGATGCCCATTTCTTTAGTGACTCCCGAATTTGAAGTCCTCCGTGACCAGACCCGCTGCATCAAGTGCCGTGTCTGCGAGCGTCAGTGCGCTAATAAAGTCCATCATCTTGATCCGGATCTGGGCGTCATGGTCTCGGATGAGGCCAGCTGCGTTGACTGTCAGCGCTGTGTGACCCTCTGTCCTACCCACGCTTTAAAGATCCGCGTCAATGAAAATCAGTTCCGTCCCAATGCCAACTGGAGCCAGCAGACCATCAAAGAGATCTATAAACAGGCTGAGACCGGCGGTATGCTTCTGTCCTCTATGGGCAACCCCAATCCTCTTCCCAATTATTGGGATCATCTTCTGATCAATGCGTCCCAGGTTACCAACCCTTCCATCGATCCTTTGCGGGAACCCATGGAGACCAAGGTATTCTTGGGCAAGAAACCACGTAGCATCAAGCGTCTGCCTGACGGAAGCATCGATACCAGCCTGACTCCGCAGCTGGAGCTGTCCATGCCTCTTATGTTCAGCGCCATGAGCTATGGTGCTATCAGCTACCACGCTCATGAATCTCTGGCCCGGGCAGCGACCGAGCTGGGTATCTACTACAACACCGGTGAGGGCGGCCTGCACGAAGACTTCTACAAGTACGGCCCCAACACCATCGTCCAGGTAGCCTCCGGCCGTTTCGGCGTTCACGAGGCATATCTTAATGCCGGAGCCGCCATCGAGATCAAGATGGGCCAGGGTGCAAAGCCCGGTATCGGCGGCCATCTTCCCGGGGCCAAGATCACCGAAGCTGTCAGCCGCACCCGTATGATCCCCAAAGGGACCGACGCGATCAGCCCTGCTCCCCACCATGACATTTACTCCATCGAGGATCTGCGCCAACTGGTTTATTCTTTAAAGGAAGCAACCAATTATACCAAACCGGTCATCGTCAAAGTCGCGGCTGTTCACAATATCGCGGCCATCGCCAGCGGTATCGCCAGAAGCGGCGCCGATATCATCGCTATTGACGGTATCCGGGGCGGCACAGGCGCCGCTCCTACAAGGATCCGCGACAATGTCGGTATCCCCATCGAACTGGCGCTTGCCTCTGTGGACCAGCGCCTGAGAGATGAAGGCGTACGCAACGACGTTTCCTTAGTCGTAGGCGGTTCCATCCGTTCGGCGGCCGATGTCGTAAAAGCCGTCGCATTGGGAGCGGACGCCTGCTACATCGGAACAGCGGCTCTGGTCGCTCTGGGCTGCCATTTGTGCCGTTCCTGCCAGACCGGCAAGTGCAACTGGGGCATCGCCACCCAGCAGCCGGAACTGGTCAAGAGACTGAATACCGATATCGGCACTCAGCATCTGGTCAATCTGATGACCGCCTGGCAGCACGAGATCAAGGAAATGATGGGCGGAATGGGTATTAACTCCATCGAGGCGCTGCGGGGCAACCGTCTGATGCTGCGCGGCGTAGGACTTAGTGAAAAGGAGCTTGAGATCCTCGGTGTCTCATACGCGGGAGAATGAAACGGGTCTATGTAAATGAACAGTGGTGCCTGGGGTGCCACTTATGCGAATATAACTGCGCTTATGCCAACAGCCCTAAGGCCGGCCAGGGCCTGTACGGGATGGTCGATGCTTTGAAAGATAAGCCGATCTTCCCCAGGATCACGATCGAAAGTACCGATGAAGACGCTTCCTGCGCCGATCCGTCCCAGACAGCCATCAGCTATGCGGTACAGTGCCGCCACTGCACCGACCCCATCTGTGTCAAGAGCTGTATCAGCGGAGCCCTTCATAAGGAGAACGGGACCGTCGTCATCGATCATGACAAGTGCGTCGGCTGCTTTACCTGCATCCTGGTATGCCCTTACGGGGCCATCACGCACGACGATACCGGCGCGGTTCAAAAATGCGAACTGTGTCTGAAAAATACAGCAGGCAAACCTGCCTGCGTGGCAGGCTGCCCCAACGCGGCCATCGTCTTTGAGGAGCGGTAACATATGAAACAATACGTGATCATCGGAAACGGTGTTGCTGCCGCTGCCACTATCGAAGGCATCCGCAGCCGTGACAGCCAGGGGCTTATCACCGTTGTTTCCAAAGAAAAATATCCGGTCTACTGCCGGCCTTTGATCTCTTACCTTCTGGAAGGCAAGACGGATCTTACCCGTATGCAGTACCGGGATCCTGATTTTTACAAAAACAATAAGGCAGAAGTCCTTTACGGCGTGTCGGCTGCAAAGCTGTCCGCCGGCAAGGTCGAGCTGGACAACGGAAGCTCTCTTCCTTTCGACGAGTGCATCGTGGCTACCGGCTCCGATCCTTTTGTACCGCCTTTTAAAGGCCTGGATACTGTTGAAGATAAGTACACATTCCAGACTCTGGATGATGCCTTGGCCATCGAAAAGGCCATCCGCAGGGACAGCCGGGTCTTTATCGTCGGCGCCGGCCTGATCGGTCTTAAATGCGCCGAAGGTCTGACCGGACGCGTCGGATCCATTACGGTCTGCGATCTGGCGGACCGGGTCCTGTCCAGTATCCTGGACGCTCCTACGGCTGCCATCGTACAAAAACACCTGGAAAAGAACGGCATGAGTTTTCTTCTGGCGGATTCTGCCTCCGAATTCAAAAAGAACGCGGACGGAGCCTATACGGCCCTTATGTCCAGCGGTAAATCGGTCGACTTCGATATCCTTGTCTTAGCCGTCGGAGTCCGGGCGGGCACCCGTCTGGTCAAGGAAGCCGGAGGCAAGGTCGAAAGAGGTATCGTCATCGACGAAGCCTGCCGCACCTCTCTTGACCATGTATATGCAGCCGGAGACTGCGCACAGACCATGGAACTGACCCAGGGGACAAGCAAAGTGATGGCGATCCTTCCCAACGCTTACCTGGAGGGGTACACGGCCGGGGTCAATGCGTCATCTGAGGACGCCGGATCACCCGCAGCGGTCTTTGATAATGCCATCGCTATGAACTCGATCGGCTTTATGGGGCTGCATATCATGTCGGCTGGCTCGGCTCCGGAGGGCTGCCAGGTCTATGAGGAAAGGGACCAAGACCACTGGAAGAAGCTGTTCACCAAGGACGGCTACCTGACCGGCTTTATGCTGGTAGGGGATATCGACCGGGCCGGGATCTATACCAACATGATCCGCAACCGCATCCCCCTGTCCGAGGTCGATTTTGAATCTATGAAAAAGCTACCAAATCTGTACGCGTTTGGGGAAAAATATCGTCATCACATACTGACTGGGGAGGTGTAAAATAATATGGTTATCAATGCCGGTTCTTTGACCTTTCAGCAGCTGAATGACGCCATCCGCAAAAGTCAGGATCAGGATATTTACATCAAGAACGCCTTAGGGCAGCGTTTCATCGCGGCAGGCCTGGGTGGGCGGAACCTGACCATCGACGGTGTTCCGGGCAACGCTTTAGGTGCTTACCTGAACGGGTGCAATATCACCGTTAACGGAAATGCCCAGGATGCGGTCGGCGATACCATGAATGACGGTGAGATCGTCGTCCACGGAAACATCGGCGACGCGGCCGGCTACGCCATGCGCGGCGGAGCCATGTATATCGAAGGAAATGCCGGCTACCGGGCCGGTATCCATATGAAAGCCTACCGTGAAAAACAGCCGGTCATCGTGATCGGCGGCCGGGCAGGAAGCTTTATCGGAGAATATCAGGCAGGCGGCACCATCATCGTACTGGGCATGAACCCGAAACTGGCCAGCGATGCCCACGGCGCTCAGCAGGAGATCGTTCACAACTTTGCCTGCACCGGTATGCACGGAGGACGCATGTTCCTGAGAGGCGACACCTCGATGGTCCGCTTTCCCGACCAGGTGACCACCAAAACCGCGTCCGAACAAGATGTCGAAAGCATCCGTCCCTATTTGGAGCGCTTCTGCTTTTTATTCGGTCACGATCTGGATACTCTTTTATCCAGTCAGTATACCCTGATCACTCCCAACTCCGAAAACCCCTATAAAGAACTGTACGTTGCCAATTAAGGCAACGTTGCCAACTAAGGGGCAACGTTACCAACTAAAGCATGCTAGGAAAGGCGGATCCTTTTTTATGAACTACACGCGCGAAGAAGTAGAGACCTATGTGGAGGAAGAAGACGTCAAATTTATCCGTCTGGCTTTTACCGATGTGTTCGGAAAGTCTAAAAACGTCTCCATTATGCCGTCAGAACTCAAACGGGCTTTTGACGAGGGCATAGCCATCGACAGCAGCGCTATCGCAGGGTTCGGCGGCGAGGTCCATTCGGACCTTCTCTTGCACCCGGATCCTGCCACGCTGGCTCCTCTTCCCTGGAGGCCGGATCACGGCCGCGTCGTGCGCATGTTCTGCAGCGTCACCCGGCCGGACGGCACCGTCATCGACGCGGATACCCGCTCGCTTCTGATCGAAGCGCAGAATCGCGCCCAGGCAAAGGGATTTACCTTTTCCTTCGGCTCCGAGATCGAGTTTTATCTGTTTCTACGTGACCAAAACGGCCAGCCGACCCTGATCCCCTACGACCGGGCCGGCTATATGGATATTGCCCCGGACGATAAGGGCGAAAATGTCCGCCGGGAGATCTGCCTTACCCTGGAACAAATGGGGATCACGCCCGAAGCCTCCCATCATGAAGAGGGTCCGGGCCAGAATGAGATCGATTTTCATTACGCTCAGCCGCTGGAAGCTGCTGACAATGCGGTAACCTTCCGTAATGTCGTATCCACTCTGGCGGCCTCCAGCGGTCTGTTTGCAAGCTTTAACCCCAAACCGCTCGAAGACGAATCCGGCAACGGCATGCATCTGAACTTTTCAGTGACCGGTCAGAATGACACCGGTCAGAATGACCGGGATGTGATGAGGCCGGCCATCGCGGGTGTTTTGTCCCATATTACCGAGATGACCCTCTTTCTGAACCCGGACGAGGCTTCCTACCGCCGTTTCGGCAGCCGCAAGGCTCCCCGCTATGTATCCTGGTCGGAAGAAAACCGGTCCCAGCTGATCCGCATACCGGCCGCGACCGGGGCTTACCGCCGGGCAGAACTGAGGTCTCCCGATCCTTTGTGCAATCCTTACCTTGCTTTTACCCTTCTGATCGATGCCTGCCTTGACGGCATCGATCGGAATCTGGTCCTTCCCGATGCAGCGAATGTGAACCTGTACACCGCTTCCAGCGATGTTACGTCTAAGTTCCGCGCTCTTCCCCTGACGCTAGAGATGGCCAAACAGGAGGCTATCAAGAGCCGTTTTGTTTCCGAATACCTCCCGGCCAGCGTCTTCAGAGCCTATACGAAATAATATTTTCTATTTACATCCGCTTTGCTTGTGGTAAAATTTCGGGAAGGGGGAGGAAAGCCGCATGGATCTGAAACTTAAACGCTCTTACAGCGTGCTCTTGGTTTCATCATCCGAAAAGATGAACCAGACCTTTGCCGGCCTTCTTCCGAAAAGCCGGTACGACGAGATCGTCCAGGCCGGGGATTCTATGGCGGCCAGGCGGTATCTGGTCGAACGAAGTTTTGATATTGTTGTGATCAACGCACCACTTGCTGACGCTTCCGACGAGTCCGGTTTTGAACTCGCCCTGGACATCGTCAATAAAACAGCCAGCGGCGCGCTTCTTTTCGTGAAGGCTGAAAATTATCCGGCCGCTTACAGTAAAGTAGCGCCTTACGGTGTCCTGGTCATCAGCAAACCGACGACTTCATCCGCCATCCTTACCGCGATGACGCTTCTGTGCGGGACCCGCGAAAGGCTTCGCCGCATGGAGAAAAGAGCAGAATCGCTGGAAGAAAGGATGTCTCAGATCCGCGTCGTCAATCAGGCCAAGCTGGTCCTGATCGAGCGGGATCACATGACAGAGGCCCAGGCCCACCGCTACCTAGAAAAACAGGCGATGGATCACGGCGTATCCAAGCGTACCATTGCGGAAAATGTTTTATCCGCTGACAGATAAGGGGGCATTATGACAAAGTACATTTTTGTGACCGGCGGCGTTGTATCCGGTCTTGGGAAAGGCATCACGGCAGCGTCTTTGGGACGCCTTCTTAAAGCCAGAGGCCTGAAGGTCGCATCTCAGAAACTGGATCCTTATATCAACGTAGACCCTGGCACCATGAGTCCGTATCAGCATGGTGAAGTCTACGTGACCGAGGACGGTGCGGAGACGGACCTTGACCTGGGACATTATGAGCGTTTTATCGACGAAGACCTGAACCGCTATTCCAACCTTACCTCCGGCAAGGTCTACTGGAACGTGCTGAATAAGGAACGCCGCGGAGAATATCTGGGTTCGACCGTCCAGGTCATCCCTCATATCACCAACGAGATCAAAGACTTTATCTACCGCTGCGGCCGGCAGACCAACGCGGACGTAGTCATTACCGAGATCGGCGGTACCATCGGTGATATCGAATCGCAGCCTTTCATCGAAGCCGTCCGCCAGATCTCTTTGGAAGTCGGTCATGAAAACAGTCTCTTTATCCATGTAACGCTGGTTCCCTTCCTGCGCGGTTCGGACGAGCATAAATCCAAGCCTACCCAGCACTCTGTCAAAGAGCTGCAGGGCATGGGCATCAATCCGGATATCATCGTCCTGCGCTGCGACGAACCTCTGGAAGAGTCCATCTTTAAAAAGATCTCCCTCTTCTGCAATGTAAAACCCGACTGTGTCATTGAAAATATTACCCTGCCCTGTCTGTACGAAGCTCCTCTGATGCTGGAAAAGGCCAACTTCTCCGGTGTTGTCTGCCGGGAGCTTGGCATCGATGCTCCTGAGCCGAACCTGACCGAATGGAAGGCCCTGGTCGACCGCATCAAACATCCGACCCGCTGTGTTGAGATCGGTCTGGTCGGCAAGTACATCCAGCTGCACGACACCTACCTGTCGGTGGCCGAAGCCCTGCGCCACGCCGGCTATGCCGAGAGCGCTCAGGTCAACATCCACTGGATCGATTCCGAAAACATTACGGCCGAAAACGCGGCTGACCAGCTGGCCGGTCTTGACGGCATCATCGTTCCCGGCGGTTTCGGCAGCCGCGGCATCCCCGGCATGATCGAGGCCGCCCGCTATGCCCGTGAAAACAAGATCCCCTATTTCGGCATCTGCCTGGGTATGCAGATCGAAGTCATCGAGTTCGCCCGCAACGTGTGCGGCATCAAAGACGCGGATTCCGGCGAGTTTGACGAGCTGTGCCCCAACAAAGTCATCAACTTTATGCCGGGCCAGTCGGAAGACATCGACAAAGGCGGCACCCTTCGCCTGGGCGCTTATCCCTGCGTCATCAAAAGCGGCACCACCATGGAACGCTGCTACAAGGACGCGATCAAAGAGCATCCGGAAGCCAACATTTCCAAGGCGTCGATCGATGATAAAGGCGTGCTGACCATTCAGGAACGGCACCGCCACCGCTATGAGTTCAATAATGACTACCGCGATGTGATGGTCAAAAACGGGCTGACCTTGTCCGGTCTGTCTCCCGATGGGCGCCTGGTGGAGACGGTGGAACTGTCTGACCGCCCCTTCTTTGTGGGTGTCCAGTTCCATCCCGAATTCAAGAGCCGCCCCAACAAACCGCATCCCCTGTTCAGAGGCTTTATCAAAGCTTCGCTGGAGGAAGCCGCCGGAAAAAGTGATCAGTAAACTGCAAAAGCAAAGGCGCTTTCAGGTTCTGTAAAGTTCGTTCCAGAGCCGGCCCCTGCTTTTGCAAGGTCCGGCTCTTCTTTTTGCCAAACAAGGAGTACGTATGAGAGAGATCCATGAAGATTGCGGTGTATTTGGTGTATACAGTCCTAAACCGGAAGACGTCGGCCGTATGACTTATTACGGTCTGTATGCACTGCAGCATCGCGGGCAGGAATCCTGCGGTATCGTTGTCAACAACGATGGACTTTTTTATTCTCATAAAGACCTGGGCCTGGTCAGCCAGGTATTCGGTAAAGCCGATCTGGAAAAACTGCCGGAAGGTACCATGGCCGTCGGCCACTGCCGCTACGGTACTACCGGCGGGACCAACCGCGCTAACTGCCAGCCGATCGAGGTCAATCATCAGAAAGGCAAGATGGCCCTGGCCCATAACGGAAATCTATCCAATGCTTATGACATCCGCCAGGAGCTGGAACTTAACGGAGCTATTTTCCACACGACTTCCGATACCGAGATCATTGCTTATGTCGTAACCCAGGCCCGCCTTCATACCCCTTCGATCGAGGCAGCCGTTGACCAGGCCATGGATCGTCTGGACGGAGCCTACTCTTTCATCCTGATGAGCGCAGAAAAGCTGATCTGCGCCAGAGATCCCCATGGTTTTCATCCTCTCTGCTACGGCTGCTGCGAAGACGGCACCATCGTGGTCGCTTCGGAAAACTGCGCCCTCAATGCTGTCGGAGCCGTCTTTGAGCGGGATATCGAACCGGGTGAGATCCTGACCATCGATAAAGACGGGATCCATTCCAACCGTCACCACTGTGGGACCAAGCCCTGCACTCACTGCATTTTCGAATATATCTATTTTGCCCGTCCTGATTCTGTGATCGACGGTGTTTCCGTCCATGAGGCCCGCAAAAACGCCGGCCGCATCCTGGCCCGCCGCCATCCTGCTGATGCGGATGTCGTCATAGGCGTTCCCGACTCCGGTCTGGACGCCGCCCTTGGTTTTGCCCAGGAATCCGGCATCCCCTACTCCATCGGCTTTATCAAAAATAAGTACATAGGACGTACCTTCATCTCCCCCGGCCAGTCTTCCCGTATGCAGCTGGTCAAGATCAAGTTAGCGCCAATCCTGTCCGAGGTTAAAGGCAAAAGGGTCGTCCTGATCGATGACTCCATCGTCCGCGGCACCACCAGCCAGCAGATCGTTTCGCTGGTCCGCGAAGCCGGAGCCAAAGAGATCCACTTCAGGGTCTCCGCTCCGCCTTTCTTCAACCCCTGCTATTACGGCATCGATATCGATTCACGCGATAACTTGATCGCCTGTCATCATTCCATTCCCGAGATCGCGGAGCTCATCGGAGCCGATTCCCTGGGGTATCTGCCTCTGGAGGACCTGAAAGGCCTGATCGGCAGCACCGATTACTGCGACGCCTGCTTCAGCGGCCGCTATCCTACCGATATCCCGGAGCATATGGAAAAATCCCGTTTCGAAATGCCCCTGTCCAAAAGGAACAAGTAAACACAGTTTCTGAAATAAAAAAAGAGCCATTAGAGTCGTACTCTAAAGGACAGTTTTTTCGCAGGATATGGCATAGCCCGTTTGGGCTATGCCTTTTTCCTTTATTCAAGCGGATTTCAGCGGTTTATCACGCATTTCTTCCATTGCCGAAAGTAGTTCTTGTTCGGTAGGAATGTTTATAATTCCGACCGCAGTGAAGTAAATATCAATTGGAACGTGTTTGTGTCCGTGCTCATCTTTCGTACTGTTATGCACATCTATCCGCTTAATCAATGTGTTTACAATCGTGGGTGTTAATTCTTTTAAGTCAGTGCACTCACGTATCGCCGTAAGAAAAACATTAAGATTTATTTTCTCGTGTTCGGCTTCTCTGACTTTCTGCTCGTCGCGTTCAACTGCGGCGAGCAATTCTTTTTGCTCGTTTTCGTAATTGGCAGACATACGATAGAAACGGTTGTCTGAAAGCTTGCCAAGCACATTGTCCTCATAGATACGCTCAATTAACATATCGAGTTCCTTGATGCGCTGTTTGGCTTTTTCAATTTTTGTCTTCATAGTTCTTATCGTTGTTTCTCTGCCAAGCGTACTTTTCTTTGCAAAAAGATAAAGGAACACTGGCTCAAATTCTACCACGTACTTTGCAACTTTTTGTATTGATTCAAGCACCATTTCTTTTAGCACTACATCACGAATATAGTGAATAGTGCAAGCTCCACGATTTTCTTTATACTGTGAGCATCGGTAAAATTCTTGGTGCTCTTTGATACTTTTGGCGGCTGCATAATAAAGTTTAGAACCACAGTCGGCGCAGTACAGAAGTCCGGTAAACATACTTGTTTTTCCCGTAGCAGTATTGCGGCGGCGGTTATTTCTAAGCTCGGCTACTCTATCAAAAGTATCTTCGTCAATAATTGCTTCTTGGGTGTTCGGTATGATCTGCCAATCCTCTTCGGGCAAATAAACAGTTTTCTTTACCTTAAAACTCACAAAGGTAGTTTTGAAATTAACAGTACATCCCGTATATTGCCTATTTTCAAGAATATGAACCACTGTAGCTTGTTCCCACCTATATGGGTTAGCGGGTCTTTTGTTCGAGGTTTTTCTTCCGATGCTGTAATAATATTCGGTTGGGCTTACGATTCTCTCGCTTTCGAGACGTTTAGCAATTTGCATTGGTCCAAGACCTGCAATACATAACTCGAAAATATAACGAACCACTTTTGCGGCAGGCTCATCGATAATCCATTGTTTAGAATCATCGGGAGATTTCATATAGCCAAACGGTACAGCGGAAGATACACGCTCTCCGTTATCTGCTTTGGCGTTCCATACTGCTTTTATCTTTTTGCTTGTTTGCTCTGCATACCATTCATTAAAAAGATTATGAAATGGCATTGTTTCGAGTCCCGTGCCGGTAGCGGTATTTACATTTTCTTGAATAGAGATAAAGGTTACTCCGAGTGAAGGATATACTACTTGGGTTAATCTTCCCATTTCAATGCTTTCACGACCAAAACGAGAAAGGTCTTTTACGATGATTGTGCCGACCTCTCCGTTTTCAACCATTCTTTGCATCCGCAGAAAATCGGGGCGATCAAAAGTCGTACCCGAAATACCATCATCTATGAAGAACTCGGGGTGGAGATATCCGTTCTTTTTCGCATAATCCATCAGAATTTGCTTCTGAGAGCTACTATGTAAAGGGTGGTTTCTGCCACCTAATACATATGACTGCGGCTCATTTGTGGTGAATGGAAAGCAGTTATAGGAAAGGAGCGTAAAACAGGCGCAGACCTCTAACTGCAAAGCATTATATCACAAAAAGGAGAGCCAAGCTTATGAAATCGCTTTTTGAAGAAATGGGCGGCACATACCGCCAGGAGGGAGACTACCTTCTCCCGAACCTGTTCCTGCCGCCAGACACCGAAGAATACCCTCTCGGCAAATATGGCCGGATGCGGCAGCGATATTTAAAGGAACATCGCCGCGCCTTGCATTCCAGCCTGATGCTGGAGGGGACGCTGATGAAGCACCTTGCGGAGATTGACCGCTCCTGCAATGACCGGTTGGAGATCATCGAGAAAGCCCTGATGAAACAGGAGGGCGTGACCGAAGCCCTCAAGGCCGCCGATCAGATGGAATGGGTGCGCCGCCGCAATTCGATCCGCAGCCGTGCGGAGGAAGTCATCCTGGCAGAACTTGTATACGCCTAAAGAGAATGCCCGTTACCGGCTTTGATGCTGATAACGGGCATTTTTTCGTTTGAGTGTGTGAAAGTTTTTCTGTAAATGAGATATCCTAAGATAATTGACGAGCTGTATGGCGGTAAGATTACCGTTGTCCAGCTCGTTTTGACTATACCTAATC
>Ga0256404_1006206_pt1 | contig 20077 bp, 12 predicted proteins | sample RumenRJG_01DNA_FD_185990 | JGI IMG/M metagenome (GOLD analysis project Ga0256404, IMG submission 185990) | Bovine rumen microbial communities from Lethbridge, Alberta, Canada - RJG_01 | ecosystem: Host-associated > Mammals > Digestive system > Stomach > Rumen | place: Canada: Alberta | collected...
AGCAGCAGGGAGATAACGACGGCGCTTTTCCTGCTGCGGTGTCTGGAGGTCGGGCTCTCGTTATCAGACCTCGACCTCCTCACCATCGGGATGGTACTGGATATCTGGACGGAAAAGGGAAATGACAGTGAAAAATACGAAACAAAGGCCCTCGTGCGGGAAGCCAACCAGCATGATTTTGATGTCTTCTGATCGCAGCTTATTGACGGATTTTACGATCTGAGTTATAATTAGCATGCAAAAGACATACAACAGTATGTAAAATGAATGGAATCAGGAGGGAAGAATCATGGCAGAACAGGCGTTGATCCAATTTCGTGTGGATAAGGATTTAAAGCAGGAAGTTGCGGATATCTGTGACGCTCTGGGAACGGATATGCCGACCGTCTTCCGTATGTGTATGAAGCAGATCAAGATCGTCAGGGGAATTCCGTTTTCCACAAGGCTGCCGGAGACGGTGGTCACCAGATCCGAGGCAATGAATGCTTTCGACCAGCTGCGTCAGGAAGCGGCGGATGCCCCGGAGATGAGCCTTGATGAGATCAATGAAGAGATCGCAGCGGCCCGTGCAGAGAGAAAGGCCAGAAAGGCGGCTGTGGTATGAAATGTTGTGCTGTCGTCGATACAAACGTACTCGTTGCGGCACTTCTTTCCAAAAGGGATGATTCGGCGACTGTCCGGGTAATTCGGGCAATGATCTCCGGGGAGTTCATCCCGCTGTACCATGAAGATATTCTGGCGGAGTATGAAGATGTGCTGCACAGAAAGAAAAAGTATGATCTCTCCGAAAGCGCGATACAGACGGTGCTGAATGCAATCCGCCGGTTCGGAATCGAGGTATTCCCGAAACCAACCGGTGAAATCTTTATCGTAAACGCTTCAAAGTCGGTACCCTTGTTTGAGGGTAATTAAATCTGAGATAATACGGATATCCCGGTTGTGCAAGTCGCGCAACACATCCAACTTAACAAATCCAACAAGGGAGGATATCAGGTATGAACTCAGCATTAATAACCAGGCAGGTCCATCTTCAGGAAGGAGCCTCGATGCTAAAAGCCTGCAGCGAGAGCGGTATGTCTGTCAAGGCATGGCTTCGTGAGAATGGCATTTCCAGAGATAAGTACTATTACTGGAAGCGAAAGCTAAAGGACATCTGTCTGGATGAGCTCTGCCCGTCCTTCGTGGAGGTAGCAGCTGTACCTGAGACCCCCGCGGAAATTCACCTTCCGTATAAGAATGAAACCTGCGCTGCATTAAAGATCGGCGCCGTCAGCATAGACATTTATGAATCCGCGTCATCAGATTTTCTCAAAAAGCTGATGGAGGCAGCATGCCATGCTGAATGATGCGGCCGGGTTTAAAAAAGTCTATATCGCGACGGGATACACAGATCTGCGGCGCGGGATCGACGGCCTGGTATCGATCATCAAGTACCAGTTCCAGCTCGAGCCCAAGGATCGGAACACCCTGTTCCTCTTCTGCGGAAGGAGATCAGACCGGATCAAAGGGCTGCTTTGGGAAGGCGATGGGTTCCTGCTCCTGTATAAGCGGATCGAGATCGGCGCTTTCAGCTGGCCGAGGTCGGAATCCGAAGCCAGGGAGATTTCTGCGGAACAGCTCCGCCTCCTGATGCAGGGCTGTGAGGTAGTTCCGAAACGTCCTATCAAAGATGCCGGCGACCTTCCCCTGGTGATGTGATTTGGGCAAAACGCTGAAATTTAAAAGCAGCAAAACTGCCGTAAAACAGACGGCAAACGCATTTTTGGAAAGTTATCCACTGACAAGCACGGCTACGGACCTTGGATGATCCCAAAGCCTGCTGTAAGGTGGACAGCTTCCCTGAGGCATCCGGATAAGTGGATGGATATCCTTAAGACCGAATGTTTCATGGAAGCTGTCAACCGTCAGAATGACGAAGCCCCGGACAGGGTCAAAAGAGGCTGAAGTTCCCAGTTCAGGCCGTTTTTGCTATAATAGAGACCAGTTGGAAAGGTCTTTACTATGGCGATCAAATATACGGAAGAACAACTGAACAGCATGGACCGAAGTCTTCTGGTACAGATGTTCCTGAACCAGCAGGAACAGATGGAACAGCTGACCAAAGAGGTCCACGACCTGAACGAGAAGATCCAGAAGATCCTCGAGCAGGTGGTGCTTGGCCAAAAGAACCGCTTCGGGCGTTCTTCCGAAAAGATGGAGGACGTAAACCAGATCAGCTTCATGGAAGTAGACGGGAACATCGTCTTCTTCAATGAGGCGGAAGCAGTGTGCGACCTGGATGCCGAAGAGCCGGAAGATCTGGAAAAGCCCCGCGGGAAAAAGCCAAAGGGCAAGCGGGCCGAGGATATGAAGGATCTTCCGACCGAAAGGATCGACCATTACCTTTCCGAAGAAGAGCTTACAGCCGAATTCGGAGAGAATGGCTGGAAACAGCTTCCGGATGTGATCACAAGGAAGTACCACTTCACGCCCGCAAAGATCACGGTAGATGAGCACCATATCGGTGTCTATTCCTCCAAGAAAGACAGCCACATGGTGAAGGCATCGTATCCGGCGGGACTTCTGCATGGCAGCCCTGTGACCTCATCCCTTGGTGCTGCGGTCATGAATGGAAAGTACGTCAATGCTGTTCCGCTGTACCGGATGGAACAGGAATTCGAACGTTACGGCCTCTCGATCTCAAGGCGGGATATGGCAAACTGGATGATCCGTCTCAGTGAGGAGTACTTAAGCCTCCTGTATGACCGGATGCATGAGCTGCTATACGGCTACCATGTGATCCAGGCGGATGAAACGCCGGTGCTCGTAAACAAAGACGGCAGGAAAGCCGGAGCAAAGAGCTACATGTGGGTCTACCGGTCCGGAGCGCTGTATGAGGATTCGAAGATCATCCTCTATGAGTACCAGAAGACCCGGAATGCTTCCCATCCCAGGGAATTCCTGAAAGGCTATACCGGGATCTGCACGACGGACGGGTATCAGGTATACCACACCCTTGAAAAAGAGAAGGAAGACCTGACGATCGCAGGGTGCTGGGTACACTGCCGGAGGCGTTTCAATGAAGCTCTGGAACTGATACCTAAAACCGCCCGGAATGGGACCGTCGCGTATCTCGCGATGAAGCAGATCCAGGCGATCTACCGGGAAGAAGGAAAACTTGGGGACCTTTCCCCGGATGAAAGACTTATGCAGCGCCAGCTGGTGATAAAACCGCTGGTGGATGCTTTCTTTGCGTACCTCAGACAAAAACAGGCCGAAGTATCCTCCAAGCTGAAGATCGGCGAGGCGTTCAGCTATGCCCTTAATCAGGAGAAGTATCTCCGGGTATTCCTTACGGACGGCGAAGTCCCGATGGACAACAACGCATCGGAACAGGCTATTCGCGGATTCTGTATCGGGAAGAAGAACTGGCAGATGATCGATACCATCAACGGCGCAAAGTCGTCCGCGATCATCTACAGCATTGCGGAGACCGCCAAAGCCAACAGCCTGAAACCGTATGATTACTTCGAATACCTCCTGGAAGAGATCCCGAAGCATATGGAAGACAAAAACAGGTCATTCCTGGATCAGCTGCTCCCATGGGCACCGGAACTTCCGGACCGGATCAGGAAGCCGAAAAAGTGATCTGATGAGCCGACTTGTTCGGCTTCACTTTTAGTGCGGTATTCGCTATGAAGCGTTTACTCTTTATCGATGAGGATGATATCATCTTTTATGAAGTCGCTATGGAGAAGCGTGATGATAATGCCTATCTTGTCACGGGAAACATGAAGCACTATCCCGTGCGGGATTTCATCGTGACTCCGGCGGAAATGGTCGCAATACTGGAAGAGAAAAAAGTGCAGGAGCGCAAAGAAAAAGAATAAACATGCTGCTACAAAAGCAGGGAGAAGCATCGGTCTTACGGATCGGTGCTTTTTTCTTTATCAGAACCTTTGAAAAATCCGAACCTTTTCATTTGGAGTACAGCAGTACAGTCTATCTCTCCAGAAAAAGGTTCGGATTTATTATTACTGTCTGATAACCAAAGACTTCAGACTGCCGTTATTGTTTTTCCATTTGGCGCTTACTTTTGAGTTGTTTTCGTCTTCTAATGTCGCTATTGCTTTTATCTGATCATCCGTACTGATGTCCAGATAACGCATTGTTGTTGCCAGCTGTTCATGACCAAGTAAAACAGATATTTCCACTATGTTCATTCCCTCCTCAAGCCAATGTGAAGCACGTGCATGACGGAATTGATGTGCGTGAAGGTTCAACGGAACATCACTGCATTTCTCATGGGCTTTTTCGGCATACATACGCAGACGCTTCTCTATTGCTTTGGAACTAATCCGTTCTTCTTTGCTTCCGTTTCTGGAATAAAATAGAAATCTTTCCGGATCCGGATTTTCGCCATGGGCTGTATTGAGATATTTTCTTATGTGAGCGACAGCTTTTGGAAGAAGATAGAGGGTTCTTACTTTGCCGCCTTTTCCAATGACAGTCACATGAGGTTTAGAACCATCCAAAAACAAGTGCCCGACTTTTATGGAAAGAATTTCTGACATTCTGGCTGCTGTTCCATAAGCGATTATCATAAATACAAGATCCCTTCTTCCGGTCGGGGTAGATTGATTCGGCGCGGCCATTAATGCCTTTACGGCCTTTTTGTTCAGTCCGGACACTTTTTTCTTCTCGGTTTTCATTAATGGGATATCAACGGCTTCAGAATACAGGTACTTGTATTTGACCTCCCTGGTTCCCAGATATTTTAAATATGTCCTTAAGCCACCAAGCCTGATGTTGCATGTGTCTGGAGAAAGGTGCTCGATGTTTCTCATGCGCCGCATCCATTCTTCTATAACCGGCCTTTCAAAACATTCGGCGGAAATAGTCTGTATGCTAAAACCTTTGTCATCCTCGAGGAAACCAAGATATTTGCCTAATGTCGCCTGATAGGATTTTAGGGTATTTTCACTGTCGGTCAGATGTGCAGGAGCATACACCGATATAAACTCGGAAACAGATTTTGACAGGAATCTCGCTTCTTTACCAGATTTCATCGTCCATCACCTCCGGCACAAGTTCCTCAAAGCTCGCTCCGCTTTTTTCATCCAGGATTTCTGACATGCGGGGTACTATTGAATAATAGTATTTTGTATGTTCAACACTGCAATGCCCCATGCTCTTGCTGAGATAATAAAGCTTGTCGTAAAAATCAAAACCCAGATCCACCCACTTGTTGACATTGACCGTAGCATAATTGTGGCGGAAATCATATGAAATAGCATGTGTGGTCGGGTTGGCAGTCTTCCAAAGATCTGCGAAGTTTTCCCTCAGCCATTCCTTCGACCTGTAACCATCTTTTTGGCCGGGAAAGAAATATACCCTTTCTGGCACCAGTTCATTCATCCTCCGGTCGTACTCGCACATTATGCTGTTCATGCTTTCATGAACAGCAACATAATGCTGGTCATGCCCCTTTGTTTCAACAATGTTCAGGACACCATGTTCAAGATCCACCTCGTTTTTCTTGAGCATCCTGGCCTCCTTTGGCCTTAAACCTGTGCAATACATGAGGCGGAAAATCACACAAAGAATCAGCTTTTTTACGAGTGAGGCTTTACGATTGCTCTGTACACTGATATGATCACATGCGTAAAAGAACCTTTTAAGCTCCTCCGTAGTAAAAGCATGGGGAATATGCGTACATTTCTGCGGTTTTGGCCTGTCTGGTTCCTTTACGTCTGTCAGCCCGCGCCTCTGCAAGTATCGTATAAAAGCGATAACTACAGAGGTACGGGCTATGTTTGCGTTGGCCGACTCCTCCGGTCGCACGCCACACCATGCATCAACCATGTACTGAGTCAGTGCTGATTCATCACGGTGCGTCTTGAAAAGGTAATTGTCAAAGGCTATAAAGCGCTTTTCGTAATCTTCGTTCCAGTGCTTTGACGCTATCATGAAATCAATAAAAGCAGGGGCGGTACCTGCCAGAAGGGACTTGTATTCATGCATGGAAGGCCACCTCCCAACAAAGGGGATAGTCCTCTATACTGAGTGCACAGTCGCGAAGATGCTTCATGTCAGCACTGAGGTAAGCCTGTATGGAAACAGGATCTGTATGGCCGAGAATCTGAGATATAACCGGCTGTGCGACTTCGTGTTCAAGAAGGCTGGTTGCCAGATGATGCCTGAAAATATGGGTTCCTTGACGATCCCCCTTGTTTTGGCGTATCCCGGCTGCCATAAATACTTTTTTGACGCAGTATGATACGTCACTTGACTTGAAATCCTTACCTGTTGCTGTAATAAAAAAACTTGGCGAATCCGATTTTCTCTCTTTTTCCAGATAGTCATAAAGCGCATTTCCGACGACAGTGGGCAAAGGTATCGTCAAGGGAACCGAAGTTTTTTTCTGGACAAGACTGATCATGGATGATTCCCACAAAATGGAGTCCAATGTAAGCGCGGCGACATCACATCCGCGAAGACCGGTGTAAAGCAAAAGCAATACTACTGCTCGGCAAAGCAGAGGCAAATTTGACTCGGCATAACCGCAGGCATTCTTGATAAGGCAAACTTCCTCATTTGTGAGATACTGTATGTTTTTTCTGGTAGCCCTGACGTACGGCATCCATGCACGAAAAGCGCCCAGCACAGGGTACTTCCCTGATACGGCTTCAAAGAATTCAGAAAGACGATATCGGTAGCTTGTCTCGTATACCGGCTTCCCATCCTTGACAAAGAAGCTAATGATATCCTCCTCTTTGACGTCATCAAAAGATATAAGGCCCTTCTTCTGAAGGTAGTAAAGGAACTGCGTTGCTTTTGATGCTGAACTGCGAATTGAGGAATCGGATAACCTATCAGCATCTTCTTCGGAAGAACAGAAAAAATCCACAATCTCGGCGAATTGGGGATTCAGTTTCGAGTAGGCACCTCTTTTAGCCCCTACCAGTTGAATGTGTCTTGCTTCATTAGCCATACTTGATGACTCTCCTTCGTTTTTAACGAAGCATAACACACCCAAAATAAAATCCGAACCTTTAAAGATATAATACCTCCTGCAGAGAGGAATGTTCGTCAAAGGTTCGGATTTTTCAAAGGTTCTGATAATGAAAAAAATCAGAACCTTCTGATTTTTTTCTTGCCCGAAATCTGAAAGGAAGGAGGCGCAAAGAGAATGGCAAACCGGATCAAGGGCCTGACCGTTGAGATCGACGCACTATTTACGGCAGGGTGCACATGGGTGGTTCCTTGGCAGATTCCAATATTAAGTTCAAAATGCAGTTGAATTCAAATTAGATTTCCTTAACGGGATCCGGTTTTTTTGTGTCCGTTTTGTAACCAATGACATGCTATGATAATTGTAAACACCGCAAGCACAAAATACATAGAAAGCACAGTTTTCGGGCTGTGTAATGTATTGGTGCTGTTGAAATAACAGTACATCTGGTGTACCATTATGTAATACAATATTATCAGATATTTCAAACACTGTTTTCTTCCCAATAGTGAAGTTTTGTTTTGTTGTTTGTGCTCCTGATTAGGAAGGTGGTTGAAATAATGACTGAGAACCTTCGGCAGCAGCTGAATCAGATACAGAAGCAATATAAAGATCAGCGCAGAAAGAAAGGCATGAGAAGTCTGTTAGGCTTCGTGTGCCTTTTTATTGTGCTCTTTGGCTTGCTTTTACCGGCGTTTACGTTGGAAAAACAGACCTACTGCGGGTTTGAGGAACATACACATAAGGATGAGTGTTATGAGTATATCCTGGACTGCCCTGTGACGGGAGAGTCCGGCACAGTGATATCCGCAGCAGAGTTCCGACTTCTTCCCGGTGCGGCTGAAGCCGAAGCGGCATTGGAAAAAGAGGAGAAGGCTGGAAATGAGGACCCTGAGGATGTCGTTTCAATATCCGAGCCGAAGACGGAAGTTATCGATTATGATAACGAAGTTGTAAGCCCTGCGGATCCTCTTATTCCAGGCGACGAGATACCTGCTACTTCTTCTGACTATCCGAGGGAAGCGGAAGAGGATTATTATCTTGTGCATGACAGAGCCGGAGATGGCGAAGGCGCTGAAACGGACGATCCCGGCGAAGCTGTGTCATCCGGTTATGCCGTTGCCAATTCCTTCGGCGCTGCCCAGGAGGTACCGGAAGGAACCGGCGTGATCATCGCTGCGTCAAATGAGGAGCCGGAGAGAGTCGTCCTATCCGCGGAAGCAGAAGACGGACCGAAAGGCCCGGGGGCTGCAGAAGACGAAGAAGGAGAGGCTTTTGCTGTTGAAATGATGGAAGATGCTGATCCCGCAGCAGACCAGACTGGAAATGAAGACCTCTTTGAAGATGATCAGGATAGGGAATCGGCAGAATCTGCAGAAGTCGGAACTTCTGAGAATGTTCCAGACTTTTCTGAGGACAGTGGGCTCACATTAGAATACATCGGTACTGGTGATACCGAAACAGAAGTCAGCGGCGTGGAGTACATAGATGGTGAAGGTTCTGCTGCAGATACTGCGGGCTCGGATACCAAGGCTGAAATTGCAGCTGAAGCCGCCGGCACCCATGTGCATACCGCAGCCTGCTACCGAAGAGTCCTGATCTGCGGACTTGAGGAGCATACTCATGGTCTTTCCTGCTTCATTGATAAGGAAGCGGATGTTGAAGATCTGCAGAAAATTGAAGACCTGTTCCCGACCTTCGAGGATGAAAAGGTAAAGGACAGCTACGAGTACGCAGGAAAGCTTGCCGAGTTCCAGCAGGGATACCGTGAGAGCGTAAAGAACTACATGGTCCTCATCGATGAGGAAGATAACGAAACACCCCAGGGTTACACCCGTTACGGCGACTGGGCAGGAGACGAGTACGCTGTTGACTGGAGCCCGCTGTTCGCGGCATTTACCGCAGAGTATGCGGGGCTCGATATCGAAAGCTTCAATGCACTGGCAGGAAATCCTGCAGGTCACGAGGATGAGAGCAGAGACTATCTCGTGACGGCGTATGACTGGATGCAGGCCCTCCGTGATGTGGATCCTGCTCTCTATGAGGAGAGCTCTTTGGGGTCCTTTGCAAGAGGGACCTTCATGCCTATCGGCTGGGTGGATGACATAGCCGATAACATGGATGACCCGGAAAGCGGTGATGTAGCTGAAGACCCCGGCACGGGCCTCGGCGAGCACATCAGCCTGGTTCGTGATGTAGAAAATTACATCGGCTTAAACTATGCGGATTACCTCGAAGAGGATGAGGAAGGAAACGAGATCTTAAGCGCTTCCTACTATGAGGAAGGACATCCTGCAGCGCCTGCTGTAGGTGAGCTTGTATTCCTCGACCTGGATGAGGATACCTATGCAGACCATGTCGGCATCATCACGGCGGTTAATCTCCGTAAGGACCGCATGAGCGTGATGGTCGGCGATATCGACGATCGTGTAAAGGAAGAAAAGTACAGCTTTGATGACATGGCGGTGCTTGGATTTGTGCGCCTTCCGGAGACTGCAGAGGCCATTCAGCGCAATATTGAAGTAAACGGTGAGCACGATGTTGAGCTCGAGAGCTTTGGTGAGATCGAGCTGGAATCCGAGGCGGATGAGGAAGAGACTGCCGAGTCCGAGGTAGAACTGGAGCTTTCCTATCTTCATGATATTGTGACAGTAGAACGCGAGTACTATGCTGTCACACTCGAGATCGGAGAGGATGCAAAGATCCCCGATTGGGCAGAGATCTCAGTAGAGGAGATCACCGAGGGAAGCCCGGAGTATAGCTATTACGAATCCCAGGCGCTCGATGCCATTGGGAATGTCACCGATGCGTTTGCATTTGCCCGCTTCTTTGATATCAGCTTCAGCATCGACGGCGAGGAGATCGAGCCCAAGGCACCGATCAGTGTGACCATCAGTTATGACGATTCCGTTGACGTGCCGGAAGGAGGCATCCGTAAGGCAATCCACTTTGCGGACGAGGACAGGATCGAGGTCATCGGCATTGACAGTGTCGTGGAAGACTCTGATGAAGAAATCCACGCTGCGGTTGAAGACGGTATTGTATCGGCAGATGCTTTCGATGAGACAGCTGCGGATGATGAAGCTACGATCGATGAGGCCGGAGCTGAAGAGATTCCTGCAGACAACGCTCCCATTCCGGAGGCAAAGACGGCCGATTTCAGTCAGGATGAGGCATTTGCTACGGCTATGTCCTCGACGGAAGATCCTGGTCTTCTTGGCGGCATTAAAAAGCTAGGCAAGGGGCTTCGCAGTCTCCTTATTAAAGATACCACAGATCTCGAGAGTGAGATGGGCATAGCGGATGCCGCTGCCGCAGAAAATGAGGCTGCTGGGAAAGAAGCAGATGCTGTTACAGCGGATAAGGCAGAAGCGGACGACACTTTGGCAGACAGCAGCGACGACATAATTACGGCTGTTACAAGTGATACAGAAGAAACAAAAGATGTGGCAGTGGAAGCTGCGGCGTCCGATCAGGCTGCACAAAACGGCCGCAAGGAAGCTGTAAAGGCGGGCGATAAGCCTGCCGGCGCACCTAAACGCCGCTCATTTGACAGCCATACCTTCTCCTTTGTACAGGAGAGCTTCTCCGTCACAGGAACGGTTGTTTACTATACTGTGGATTTCCACTGGGAAGTAAACGGAAAAACCTATGAATTCGGCATCCCCGGAGGCGGTTTTGTGAGCTTCACAAAGCTCGTGGAAGTGCTGGGTATAGGAGCAGATGACAAAGATACTGAAGCCAAAACGGAGATCACGGAGACTCTTGACGGCGAAGCGGAGCAGAATGCAGAGGAAGAGCAGGAAGTTTTCGATCTGTATGATGAAGTCATCAGGCTGAACGAACTTGAGGTAAGCGATGCAACCAGGAAGTTCGTAGAAGGCATCGAGAAGGTGGAATTCTCCAGTCCGGAACTGGTATGGGTCGGAAAGACGGATGCCGGGACCACCATCGGAGAACTCAAAGAGAAGAACGGTCTTACTGTACAGTACAGCGCAGAGCTTACCAAAGAGCAGATCGCAAACATCAATGCGCAATCAATCGAGGCCGGAGACTGGGCTCTGATCAGCCTGCAGGCATTTGATACGGAAGAGACGCTGACCGTGACCATGAAGGATGGAGAGCAGTTTGTGATCCGGGTGACGGATGCATCTTATTCTGCGTTCAAAACAACAAATCTGGACGGGAAGACAGCTGCACTTGTCAACCTGCGTAATAATAACGCATTGCAGAGTACTGCACACAATACGAGCGGCCGCTTGAATGCGGTAAGCATTTCATATAACGAATCAGCAAACAGGGTTCAGACGACAGACCCGAATCAGACGCTGACAAAATGGACTTTTGAGAAGGTCCCTAATACTAATGATCAGTACTATATCCATGCTTCCAATGGATATCTGAATATAAACGGGTCAAGCCTTACAGTTACAAACACACGGCAGGCATTACAGGTCCAACAGAAAAATAATGGGACTATACGTATTCGTACGTCTGCTAATTTTGCTGTCAATAATGCAGCGAATGATACAAACAACGGATATTTCGGCTATCAGAATGGCGGTGATGATAATAGGGGAGAATGGTTTACGGTATTCATGCTGGATACGATCGTCCTCAGCCCCATGAATGAGAATGGCGTGCTGTCCGGAAATCCGGATTCCGGAAACGTGACCTCTACTCACTACAAGAAAATGACGATCGACGGTTCCACGATCGATGACAATAATCACGCCAACCTGGCAAGGTCCAGAATCTACATTCCCGTAGAGTATAACAATGACGGGACGGCGACGATCACACTGCCATCCAATGATCAGCTTGGCAGTTTCCATGTTTCTTCTGCGGATCCGCTTACCCACAGTGTTATACAGGATTCCGGAAAATATCAGTGGGAACTGCACGGCTGGGTGAATATCGCGACCGGGGAATATTACGACGTGACTGACGGTCCCGTGACAGCTACGGTCAGCAGGAATAATCTGAATGTATTCTACGCGGACTGGTGGGCTGCAGATTACAGCTATACGATCCCGGAAGGACAGCGCGCCGATACGGTGGATACCAACAGCTTTGTTTCCATCAAGATGTGGGATTATAACGAGATGTTTAACCTGCATGGCTCTGATGTATGGAAAGTCGACGGGGATACACGGCGGTATATCACAAGAGACAGCCTGGAGAGCGAAGAATGGTATATCAAAAACGGCCCGTATTTTCAGTTTGTGGATAACACGGATCCGGGAAACTGCTGGCAGTATGGAACACTGGGAAACACACAGGACAGAGGACGATATAACCAGTGGAGCAATTATTCCTACAGCGGCACACTGGGTATTCTTGGCGAACAGGGGCAGGTACCGAGTACCGGTGTTCTGGAAAGTCTGTTCCCGGCAAGTGTCACTCCCGGTTCCGGTGTGAACTATCTCGGAACAGGCAACTATCTGTTCAGCTATAATGAAAGTACCAAGACCTATTCCTATGACAGTTCCCTCAATGCTGCTGTCTATAACCAGGATGAACAGCGCTTTTATGTAAGCAATACAGACAAGAAATATTACAGAGGTCCGGGTTATTATCAGTCATCCGTGGGCGGATTCTTCCCGCTGAATGATTATGAGAAGACTTTGTCCTATAACAACGGAACAACCAACAACTGGCTTGGCATCAGTATTGATCTTGATTTCTGGCTTCCGGATACCCCCGGAAGCAGTGAAAATGCAAATACTCTTGCAGGCCATCACATGCGCTTTGACTTTACCGGTGACGACGATGTGTGGGTCCTGATCGACGGGAAACTGGCATTGGATATCGGCGGTATCCACGAGGCTGTCAGCGGCTATATCGACTTCACGACAGGAGAGATCCGGAATGCGAAAGAAAATACTTACCGCTTAAGCGACATGGGCATCGGTGCCGGAGCGCATACCCTTTCCTTCTACTACCTGGAGCAGGGCGGCAATGCGTCCAACTGCAAGATCAGCTTCAATATCGTGCCGAGATGGGAAGAAGAGCCTGTTCATTTCGGTACGGCGAATGTTTCAAAGACGTGGTCTCCTGACACGCCCGACGAGGCAAAACAGGCAGTGTCCTTCTCCCTTCAGACCAGTGACGGAACTCCGGTACCAGGAACAACTGTCGGGTATTCAGCAGGTACAGTAACAGAGGGCGTCTGGAAATATACCTGGGAAGGCCTTGACCCTGCGCAGGTCTATGTGGTCGTAGAACAGCCCGATCCCAGATTTAATCAGACCCAGCCAGTTGCCCCCGCTATCACGGAAATCAAAGATGTATGGGCAGCCGCAAGCTATCACAAGAATAACGCTTTCGGTTCAGATACGATCTTACTTGGAAATGATCTGCCTGCTTCACAGGGCGGTAAGCTGCTCAATTCAGGCGGCGGATCTGACAATGCAGATTTCGTTGATCATGTTGTAAAAGCACCGGAGCAGGATGGCAATAATGACAAATGGACCGTGGAAGGATATTCTTCCACCAACCAGCATTTTTACCTGAAGAATTCGGCGGGTCAGTATCTGTCCATCAAAAACGGAAACATTGCCCTTGTGAATACCTCGTCGGATGCTTCCTGGTTCTATATGAGCCCTTCCGGAGATCTTAACGATGCCAATTCTGACTACCGGCTGATGGTAAACGGAAATGGTTCGATCGGGGTCGGCGCGATCGTAAATTCTGCGGATGAAACCGACACCAACTCTTCGGACAGGATCCATATCTATACATTTTATGAAGGTACGTTTGCTAAAACGACCAATTATCAATATGCCAATGCGTATAAGACGAAAGAAATCAGTGTCCATAAGGAATGGAGCGACAGTCCGGCAGTTGATCATACCAGCGATACCATCACCATCGCGCTTTACCAGAAAGCAATCAACGGTGAAGGTGAGATTGTTGCTGAGACGGAATATCCGATCACTTCCCCGAATACCGATACCATCACCGGCAGCGGCACGATTACGCTCAGCGGTCTTCCTGAAGCAGGCGTTTATGAAGGGCAGTTCGTCAGCTATGAATACCGCGTGGCTGAGGTAAGCGGCAAGGAAGGGTATGTTTCTCAGACACATGAGGAAAGTGCGGATCAATGGACGATTTCAAACATCGCTCCTGACTCACAGGACCAGCCGACTTCCATTACTGTTACAAAGAGCTGGAAACACCCGGACGGAAGCAATGCGGCAGCTGATCACGAAAATGATGTGATTACCTTTAAGCTGCTGCAAAGAGCGGTGGAAAGCGCCTATGTGCCGGTGACGATCCGATGGGTCGACGGTGACAATACAGTTTCAGAGACACAGCAATTCTACATCGAAAAAGGAGGAAATTTAAGCTTTAGAGTAAGCAGAGAGTGGTTTTCCAACTGGGGTAAAACCGTTACGATGACAACAGATCGTAAAAATGCTGATCGTGACAGTTGGACCACAGGACCTTTGAGTACATATCATGATTATCATGTAAATAGTATTACCAATGGAATAACCATCTCGGTTAAGTTGGACACTAGAGAAAATTGGAGTAGCAATCAGTGGTCCCATTCGGTTACTACTACCAACCTGAAATCTTCTGTCAATGAGGTTGCCGCAGCCGATGTATCTACTGACACTGCGGATTCAGAAGAGCAAACTTATACTCTTCATAAAGACAGTATTTCTGAAGGCCCGTTTGATGAATCAGCCGAAAACTGGGTGGCGACCATCGCTGATCTGCCGCTTTACAAGAAGATCAGTGACGGGGTTTATTACTCCTACTACTACACGATCTCAGAGCTTTCCGTGAATGGGAATCCGGTGCTGCCGAGCGGAACCACGACAAGCGGGCAGACGGATGAATTCACTGTATCGATCGATCAGGGCACTGTAACGCAAAATCCGAGATCTGCGACCATCACCAACACGGAGAAGGAGAAGACTGCAGCCACAGCTGCAAAAGCCTGGGTCAATGCAGACGGGACGGCAACGCCTCCTGCCGGTACCAGCGTTACATTCGAGCTGTATGCAGACGGGACAGAAACAGGTAAGACAGTAAGGCTGAATGGTAAAAAGGATGTCCCTGAGGAACCGGGTGCTTCGGAGGAGACGATTGAAACGGCAGGAAACAGTGCGGAGGCTTTTGAATCTCCTGCCTGGACGGCAACCTGGAGTAATCTTCAGAAGTATGCCTATAATGAGGACGGCTCGAAGGACCATGAAATCGTCTATACCATTCGAGAATTAACGGATTCCATTCCGGCGGGATATGTGGTGGATTACGGCACGAATGGCGATGGCCATGCGAAAACAGAGGCAGAAAATGGCGGAACCATTACCAATAAACAGCTGTCGACAGAGCTGGAGATCCTGAAAGTTGATGCCAAGGATATGACGACTCCTCTCGAAGGGGCATTATTTGAGCTTCGGAAGATCAATCCGGAATCAACGGTGAGCTCTGTGGAATACCTTGATGAAACACATTATCCTGTATACCCGGATACTTCCCGGGAGGATCACAAGACCGGAGCAGATGGAAAAGCAACGTTCTCAAGACTTACTTACGGATATTACGAGGTGACAGAGGCGGAACTTCCTCCGGGGTATGTTCTTACAGGAAACGGCAGGTTCTATATCAGGGTCGATAACGGCGCAGTCACTTTCGTGGAGAAAACACCCGACGGTCAGTGGCATCCAAGCTCCGGCAATGACAAGCTGGTATTTACCCCTGCAAGCGGGACCTCACCGGCTTCAGCCAAGGTCGGCAATACAGCCGGAACATCCCTTCCCTCCACCGGAGGCCCGGGCACCAGGATCTTCACGATCCTTGGCAGTATGCTGATGGTATTTGCAGGAGCGATGATACTCATCCGGAAGAGACCGGGAGGGTTCAACCTGTAACAACTGAATCACAAATGCATGTAATAACTTTCACGAGGCTGCATCAGATCTTTATGGGTCTGGTGCAGTTTCCGTTTATGGGGGATGATCCGGACATCGACGGATGAAAACAAAATAACAGAAAAGAAGAGACCGGTTCCTTAACGGGGAGCCGGTTTTCTTTGTGCCTGTTTTATGATCTATGACATGCTGGAATACCTGCATACATCAAAGCATCTAATATGACGAAAACACAACTTTCGGGACATGTTATGTAATTGCATTGTTGAAATGTAGTGAAAAGTGATGTAACATAGTAGCATAACAATAATTCAAACACAGTTTTCTTTCGCTATTGTCTATCGTTTTGGTTCCTGTTAGTGCTTTCAATACGAAAGGTGCTTGAAATTGTGATTAGTGCAAGGCTCCGGCAGCAACCGGAGAGAATGAATTACAACCGGATTTGTTTTAGAAAAAGTAAGGGATGAGATGCCTGTTTAGATCTCATGCCTTTTTTTTGCGTTTAAAGATAACGTTTAAGTTACGCAGCAGGCGTTCTGGCTGCCTGAGCAGATCTATGCTCCCGCATGGGAGTTTTTTGGAAATAGAATAGAATACATACGTTTCGGAAGGTATCGAAATGGATAAAAACTTGAATTATAAGGTAAAAGATATTCTGAACCAGCATAAACAGCAGAGTAAGCGACGCAGGATACGCAGTGCATTGAGTATTGCAGTCGCGATATCCGTGCTCGGAACAATGCTCTTGCCGGCATTTACATTGGAAAAAACTGCCTACTGCGGCATGATCGAGCATACGCATACAGATGCGTGCTATCAGTATGTCCTCAATTGTCCAGTTACCGGGGAGTCCGGCACGGTGATTACAACTGAGGAATTCAAGAAGCTTCCGGGAGCTGGAGAGGCAGAAGCAGCGTTTGACAGTAAAGCCGAAAACGAAGATGATGCGCTGGCGGATGCCGATGAGATCACTGCACCAGAGGCGGCTGTCCCAAAACCTGAAGATGTTATTGTAAGTCCTGCTGATGAAAGCGTGCCGCTTGATGAGAAACAGGCAACCGCTTCTGACTATCCAGAAGAGGAAGCAAAGGATATTTATGTTGCTTACGACCTGGCAGGTGACGGTCCGGAAAGCGCAGTTGACATTACAGGAACGGAGGAGACCCTGGGCTATGCTGTTGCCAATTCCTTTGGTGCAGTCGAAAGCCTGCCGGAAGGAACCGGGGTGATTTTTGCTGAGCAGGAGGACCCGGAGCTTGCCGTACAGTTCGCCGAAGAAGAGAACGTCATTGACGAAGCGCCGGAAGAAAACACAGAAGAGGAATATGCAGAAGATAACATAACAGCTTATGCTGCAGCCGGCAATGAAGATGCCGCTGAGGTCACCGATGAAATGATCGGTGAGGAAGATATCCAGATTATACCAGAGGAAGCTGAGGCAGTTGTTACCGAAGAAGTAAACGAACTTCCATCACCTGAAGCAGCTGGCACTCACGTGCATACCGCAGCCTGCTACAGAAAGGTCCTGATTTGTGGACTCGAAGAGCATACGCACGATCTGTCCTGCTTCGTTGATAAGGCTGCAGATGTAGAGGAGCGTCAGGATATCGAGGTCCTGTTCCCGACCTTCGAGGATGAAAAGGTAAAAGACAGCTACGAGTATGCAGGAAAGCTTGCGGAGTTCCAGAAGGGATACCGCGAGAGCGTAAAGAACTACATGGTCCTCATCGATGAGGAGGATAACGAGACACCCCAGGGCTATACCCGCTACGGTGACTGGGCAGGAGACGCATATGCATCAGACTGGAGCCCGTTGTTTGCAGCATTTACAGCAGAGTATGCTGGGCTTGATATCCAAAGTTACGATAAGGATTTGAAGCTTACAGCAGACGAATGGATGCAGGAGCTTCGCGATGTGGATCCCGCATTCTATCAGGAGGATGCATTTGATGATGCTCTCCTTGAGTCCGCTGATCAGGACGGACATATCAGCCTGGTAAGAGACGTAGAGGGATATATTGGACTTAACTTTGCAGACTACCTCGAAGAGGACGAGGAAGGAAATGAGATCTTAGGTGCATCCTATTATGAGGAAGGTCACCCGGCTGCGCCTGCGGTCGGTGAATTAGTGTTCCTGGATCTTGACTCTCAAGACGGAGAGTTCGTTGTAGACCATGTGGGTATCATCACCGCAGTCAACTTAAGAAAGAACCGCATGACCGTCATGGTCGGCGACATTGATGACCGTGTCAAAGAAGAGAAGTATGCCCTTGACGACATGCAGGTCTTAGGCTATGCACGCCTTCCGGAGACAGAAGAAGCAATACAGAGAAACCTCGAGGTAAACGGCGAGCCGGAATCTGTCGTAGAGCTTGAAGACTTCGGAGAGATTGAGCTGGAGAGTGAGGCGGACGAGGAAGAGACCGCGGAATCCGAGGTCGAGCTGGAGATCGCTTATCTGGATGATGTAGTGACCGTAGAAGGCCCTGACTATACCGTGAGCCTTACCGTAGGTTCGGACGCGAAGATCCCGGAGTGGGCTGAGATCAATGTAGAAGAGATCACGGAAGGAAGCCCGGAATACCAGACATATCTGGACGAGGCCCTTGCCGCGGGAGCGGAAGGCACGGAGATCAGCTTCGCACGTTTCTTTGATATTACCTTCCGTATCGACGGAGAAGAGATCGAGCCGAAGGCTCCGGTGGCTGTGAACATCAGCTATGACGACAGCGTCGAGATCCCGGAGGAGGGCGTCCGCAAGGCGGTTCACTTTACCGCTGACGGCGATATCGAGCTTATCGGTGTAGCGGGTGAAGAGGAAGCCGTTTATACAGAAGACGAATACGTCGAAGAGGAAGCTTTTGCGGTTGCAGAAGCTGTGGATGTCAGTGCTGCGGAAGAAGATCTGCAGACCGAAAACACCGTTCTTTCAGCGGGTCAGCAGTCCGGACAGGCGGAAGCTGCTGTTTCAGGGGATACTGCATCCGAAAAGGACAGAAAAGCCTTTACCCAGGAATTTAACACCTCTGATTTCAATAAGGACGAGGCATTTGCGACGGCCCAGTCCCATACAGAAGAGACCGGCATCATCGGCGGAGTAAAGAAGCTCGGCCGTGGCCTTCGCAACCTGTTCGTGAAGGACACCTTGGATCTCGAGAGCGAGATGGGCATGACGGATGCCGCTGCCGGAGGAAGCGGAGAAGAAAGAGAAGAAGCAGAAGTTCTTTCAGCAAAAGAAGATAAAAACGACATTCCTTCAGCGGCAGGCAGTACCGGCAATAAGGAAAGCACAAAAGATGCGGCAGACGAAGCGGCATCTGATCAGCATGCGGAAAGCACCCGCAAAGCAGCCGTAAAGTCCGGCAGGGCCCGTACGCCTAAGCGTACCGACCGCCATACCTTCTCCTTTGTACAGGATAGCTTCTCCGTGACGGGTACCGTTGTATACACACTGGATTTCCAATATAAAACGGCGTCGGGAGAGAAGTACAGGATCACCATAGAATACGATGACAACGCTCAGATCCCGAACGGGGCGGGCCTTGTGGTCAGCGAAATCCTTCCGGAGGATGAGAAATATGCGGAGCTCTATCAGAAAGCCATGCAGAAGGCAGCCGGCCCTGATACGGATGTTGACACCCTTCCGGACAGGTATGCGCGTTTCTTTGACATTGAGATCCGGAAAAATGGAGAGAAAATCGAACCGAAGGCAGCGGTAAGTGTCAGGATCGAGCTTGAGGACGCGCCGGCGGAGACCGATCCCGAAGCGCTGAAGGTGGTCCACTTCGCCGAAGCAGGCCCGGAGACCATCGATGAGACGAAGACAGCACAGAAGGAAGACGCAGGCGTCGAACTCATCTTCGACGCGGAGAGCTTCTCTGTGTATGGTGTGATTACGGTGCCGTCTCAGCCTCAGGGAGTCAATGATCTGGACGGTAGAATATTTACAATCAGCAGAAGCGGACGCTACCTGAGAACTGCAACTGGTGATATCGGTAATAACGGAAACGGTGCCACAGGATTTTTGAAAGGTACTGAAGCTAATGCGGCAACATGGCAGTTTGAGCAGGTTAATGGCTCTACCTATTATATTTCCACTATCGTAGACGGTCAAAAGAAGTATATGCATTTTGCCGAGCACGGTTCGAACCGGGCTGATGTCTCTTTGTCGGACAATCCGCAGGAGTTTACGGTT
>Ga0256404_1006207_pt1 | contig 20076 bp, 18 predicted proteins | sample RumenRJG_01DNA_FD_185990 | JGI IMG/M metagenome (GOLD analysis project Ga0256404, IMG submission 185990) | Bovine rumen microbial communities from Lethbridge, Alberta, Canada - RJG_01 | ecosystem: Host-associated > Mammals > Digestive system > Stomach > Rumen | place: Canada: Alberta | collected...
TTCTGTCTCACTATTTTGGAGATGGAAATGTAGACCGCTTTCTATATGAGGATGCAATTGAGATCAATGACCCAGAACCGCTGATCTCCTATATCCTATCCTGCCATGGTAATCAGAATGAAAAACTCTTGAATAAGTATAAGGAATTCAAGGAATTTGTAGAGAAAAAGGTAGAGAAGGGATTCCACATCACCAAGGATGCAGGAGTCTTTATTTGTCGGAAGGTGTAATCAATCAAAATGACGTAAAATAGACGGAATGCCTACAAGTATGTAAAGTGGCTAGAATATATAAGAAACAAAACAGGGGCATGTGCAGAAAAATGCACATGCCCCATTTCGATAGCTGCCTCAATTACATTAGCTGATAGCGCCCCAGGCACTATCTACGCTGAACATGCCCTCGTGGCTGGCGCGGAGTCCGTGAACCTCTGTCTTCCACAGTCCATGGAGATTACAGTAAGCATATATATTACGTACATGATCGTCAGGCCCCACAACAAAGGTAACCTCAGGCTTATCGCCAGGCTTTAAATCCTTCTTCTGATACCCATGAGAGGTCTCTAGAATAACCCATTCGATAAAGTGCTCATCGGTCATTGGATGCGCAACAGAGCCAACAGATACACGAACCTTATTCTCCTTAGCAACTACAACAGGGACATGCTTCTCCTGAGCGGCATCTGTAGTATTGGCTACGATTTCAGTCATAGTTTCACCACAGCATGTAGGTGTACATCCAGACTTCTCGCCCAAGAATGTAACGAAGTTGCCGCATTTCAAACACTTGTAGAATAACATATGATTACCCCCCTTTACAGTATGTGGTATCCCTACCATTAGCAATAGTTATTACTCACATTATACCTTGATGTATATGGAAAAAGCACGTAGAAAGAGTGTTTTTTGGCTTGGCAGAATAGCCAAAGATTAAGGCCGAAAATTGGTGAGAATTACGAGGAGCATCCTAGCAAAGAAACCACCTAATAAGAGATATATCCGAAAGTGGGAAAAGGTGCTAAAATATGAATTATGTGAGTCTAAAAGAAAACTCGATACATAAGATTGATAATAATGAAAGAAGAATAGTCGCAATGAATAAGTACGATTACCTAGTAGTTGGTGCAGGACTCTTCGGAGCAACCTTCGCTTATGAAGCTAAGAAGAAGGGCAAGACTTGCCTAGTTATTGATAAGAGAGACCATATCGCTGGTAATATCTATACCAAGAATGTACATGGTATCAATGTGCATGAATATGGCGCACATATCTTCCACACATCAGATAAGAAGATCTGGGATTATGTGAATCAGTTCGCGGAGTTTAATAATTATATCAATGCTCCAATAGCTGCATACCATGACGAGACCTATAACCTCCCTTTCAATATGAATACATTCTCACGTATGTGGAATATCCGTACTCCAGAGGAGGCTAAGGCGAAGATCGAGGAGCAGCGTGCAGAGTATGTTGCAGAGATGAAGAAAAAGCGTGGTATCCCAACTGATGCAGAGTTCGAGCCACAGAACCTTGAAGAGCAGGCACTGTCCCTGGCAGGCCGTGATGTCTATGAGAAGCTGATTAAGGGCTACACTGAGAAGCAGTGGGGACGTCCATGTACAGAGCTCCCAGCATTCATCATTAAGAGACTTCCATTTAGATTTACTTATAATAATAACTACTTCAATGATCGCTATCAGGGTATCCCTGAAGGTGGTTATACACAGATCATTGAGAAGATGCTTGCAGGCATCGATGTGCGCACTGGAGAGGACTTCTTCAAGGTGGTTGGTCGTGATGAGCCAACACCAAAGGGGAATGTCGGCCAAGCCCAAGCAATAGCAGAATCCGAGTCTCTTGCAGCAGAGGACTTCCCGGATGACGAACTGATTATCAATCCTCATGCAGGAGTTCTGTCAGATGGAACACAGATTCTCTTTGATAAGATTCTCTTCACTGGTCAGATTGATCAGTACTACGATTATCAGTTTGGCCCACTTGAGTATCGTTCTGTTCGCTTTGAGACAGAGGAATTAGATACCGACAATTATCAGGGTAATGCAGTTGTGAACTATACTGCGAAGGAAGTGCCATTCACTCGTATCATCGAGCATAAGCATTTCGAGTATGGAACTCAGCCTACCACCATTATTTCTCGCGAGTATTCTTCCGAGTGGACACCTGGTGTAGAGCCATATTACCCAGTGAATAATGATAAGAATAATGTGCTGTATCAGCAGTATGAGGAACTGGCTTCTAAGGAAGATGATGTCATCTTCGGTGGTCGTCTGGGACTGTATAAGTACTATGATATGGATAAGGATCTGATGGCTGCTCTTGAGGTGGTGGAGAGAGAACTGTAGTTGGATGAAACGCGGATGTCAACGGTGCGCTGAATATCATGCGTAAAAGTAACGTTGTGGATCTTGGAATCCTATACACTAGAGGCGAAGTGGACACGCCTGTAAGAATAAGGATTGCCTGACTTGTCAGGTGGAAACTTAGATATCAAACTTCTTAAACAGAGCCGTAAGGCCCTCAGAAGCCCATTACCTTCAGGTGATGGGTAGTTCACCAAGGATGGCAAAAAATACGTATCAGAGCTCGATAAAAAGTAATATCTATCTCTGCTCCTGCAGGTGCAGGAGCAGAGATTTTTTATATCAAAGGAGTGGTCATTGAGACAGAGGACAGCTTAACTACTATGTACCCAAAACGAAGAAGGGGAACCTTATTAGAATGGGCATACCTGAATACTATGCACGTATGGCGGCGAATAGTATAAAAGGACATTAACTTTTTGTATGAATTCGGAATATAAGGTGATATGATGAGCTTGTTCAAAAATGTATTATGATAATGAAAATATGAACATAATAAGTTAGGAGATATTATGGCAATTTCAGAAGCTCAATTTAAAGTTTTGGTTCAATTGCAGAAGAATGATGACATAACCCAGAGAGAAATGTCTGAAAAGACCGGGATTTCCTTAGGGAAAGTAAATTCGATTCTGGCAGATTTTCGTGAGACGGGAATAATTGATGAGATGAATAAGGTGACAGAAGCAGGTTCTCAAACTCTTGCCCCATATCGGGTAACAAATGCTGTGATTATGGCAGCAGGAATGAGTTCTCGCTTTGCACCCCTGTCCTATGAGAAACCAAAGGCATTACTTAATGTAAAAGGTGAAGTACTTATTGAACGTGAGATTCGTCAATTGCATGAAGCCGGAATAACAGACATTACCTTGGTCGTAGGGTATATGAAAGAGAAGATGTATTATCTGGCGGAAAAATATAACCTGAATATCGTAGTTAATGAGGACTACTATCGTTACAACAATACATCGACACTGATTCGTGTTTTGGACAAATTAGATAATACATATATTTGCTCCTCGGATAACTATTTTACGGAAAATGTTTTTGAACCATTTGTATATCGCTCTTATTATTCTGCTGTATATGCTGTGGGAGAGACAGGAGAGTATTGCTTAGATTGCAATAAGGATGGAAGAATCCGTAAAGTCACAATAGGTGGAAGCGATGCCTGGTATATGCTTGGACATGTATATTGGGATCGCTCTTTTAGCGAGAGATTCAAGAAGATTCTGCTGGATTCTTATGAGGATTCCCTAACCAAAACGGAGCTGTGGGAAAATCTCTACATGAGACATATCAAAGAATTGGATTTGTATATTCGGAAATACCCAGATTCAGTAATCAAGGAATTTGATTCTCTAGATGAACTTAGGGAATTTGATGAGAATTATATCTCAAATGCAGATTCTAAGATTTTCAACAATATAAAAAAAGTTTTAGGATGTGAAGATTCCGAAATAAGCCATATTGTTCCAATCAAGTCAGGACTGACAAATACTTCATTCAGATTTGATTGTAAAGGGAAATTATATGTATATCGTCATCCTGGCCCTGGTACTGAAAAGTATATTAACCGAACTAGTGAAGCAGCTTCCATGGAGATTGCCAAGGAACTTGGTATAGATGATACATATATTTATATTAACCCAAAAGAGGGATGGAAGATATCTCATTATGTAGAGGATGCTAGAATCCTAGATTATGATAATGAGAAAGAGGTAGAAAACGCTTTCCATATGGTGCGGAAACTGCATACATGTGGTAAGACAACAAACTATCATTTTGATGTATGGCAAGAGATTGAAAAGTTCTATGAATCGTTACACGATAGTGGACGAGATGAGTTCGAAGGCGCTAAGGAGATACAGGATCTGTTAACCAGGGTTCGTACTTTTGTCACAGAAGATCATTTCCCTGAATGCATTTGTCATTGCGATTGTTATAATCCTAATTTCCTTATTGATAAAAAAGATAAGATGTATTTAATTGACTGGGAGTATTCTGGAATGTCGGATCCTGCTAGTGATATCGGAACATTTATTGCATGTTCTCCATACGATTTGGATAGGGCTGAGAAGGTAATACAACAGTATCTAGGCCATAAGCCTACTGTAGAAGAATTAAGACATTATATCGCGTATGTTGCAATCATGTCTTATTACTGGTTCATTTGGTCATTATACCAAGACAGTGTAGGTAAGCCGGTAGGTGAGTGGCAATACCTGTGGTATAAGAGCACTAAAGTGTATGCAAAGAGAGCAATTGAATTATATGAGGGGTAAAAAATGGCGGAAGAGAAGAGCGTAGAAGAATTAATTAAGGAAGAAACAGAGAAGAGAATCCATGCGATGGAACAGCCTGACTATGCATTCCCTCAAAGGGTTACAAAAATTGATTGGATTGTTATGGTTGGCTTGATGGTAATTAGTTGCGTACTGATTGGAATGTGTATGGTGGGGGTTATTCAGTAATGTCGTCCGAAAAGAATTATATAAAACAAGAAACAATTACTGGCGCAGTGCCAATGCTTGCTAGCGAAAGACAGTATTCATTTTGGGACTTGTTCTTGACAACAAGTGGATTTGCAATCGCAACATGGTGTTATACGCAGGGAGCATATGTGGCGCAATATCTAAGCTTTCGTCAGATGCTTATTAACATTTTCTGCTTTAATATTGTCTTTGTATTAATTGAGTGTATACCAGTGCTATTTGCTACCAGATATGGAATCGACTTATGGATCTGGCTACGTTCGGTATTGGGAATAAAGGGAGTAGCAATTTTTGCAACGGTTATCTCCCTTGCGAACTTCGGATGGTATGCAGTTGATAGCAATCTGTTTGCGTCCTCGATGATTAATTTGTTTGCTGGATTTGGACTTCATTTAGATGCCACAATATGGAAACCAGTGTTAGGTGTATTGTGTGTTATCCTTGGAACACTAATTGCATTGGGCGGACCCGAGGTAATAAAGTGGACAAATCGAATCTTGGTTACCTGCTTGTTAGCGGTAGGAGTAATTGTTGTTATTATTTGTTTTACCTCAGTTCCAATTTCTGATATTGACGCAGTTAAGCCAGATACTAGTCTGTATAATTCTGCTTTAGGCAGATTTATGCTTTCAGCAGAGGGTAATGTAGCTTTCGCATTCTCTTGGTCGACCCAGGCATTAGTTATGCCTAGACTTGCCAAGACAGAGAGAAGCGGATACTGGGCAACTGCTTTATCATATGGTATTGTTGCACCTTTCTTTGTTGCAGCTGGAGGCATCATGGCACTTGCTATGTTTGTTAAATTCGGCTATTACGAAAGTGATCCAACAACAATGCTTGCGGCTCTGGCAGGACCTGGATTTTCATTATTAAGTTTATTGATGGTAGCTTTTGCAAATATTGGAACTCAAGGAACGGGTTCTTATGTAAATTGCATGATAGTGAAGTCTGGATTACCTAAGATTAAGTATAAGACATTAGTTATTATTTCCATGTTTTATGTTAGTGTCCTAACTATTTGGGGTTGGGTAATGGATAATTTTGGAAGCTTTATTTCATGTGCAGCTTTCATTCAGGGTCCAATCATTGGAATGACTGTTGTGGATTATTTGATTGTGAAGAAGAGAAAGATTTCTTTCAGATCATTGTATTATTTAGATAACCATGACGCTTACAAATTTACAAATGGATTTAATCTTGTTGGTTTAGGATGCCTTTTGATTTCTTTTGTTACTGCATTGTTATTTGTTTATAATCCTGTAACAGGTTCTATAAAGAGTGGATTATTTATGATTACAACAGGTAGTGGATACACTGCTATTTGCGGTGGCCTCTTATATTGGTTGGCATCACTTACTCCGTTGAAGAAATATATGTTAAGCGATCGTAATGATATAGATGTAGTTTAGGATAGAAAGAAGTAGTAGTTATGTTGAATTTTACAGTTGGCCCAGTTATGGCATCCAATTCGTATGGGATTTGTCCTGGGTATTTACAAAATGCAAAATAGACGCGTTTAACAGGTATCTAGAAGTATGGATTAGAACACTTGCTAGCATTGTAGGAAGGCAAATTTAGAGTTGACCATAACGTTACGTCACCCTATACTATCCATAGCAGTTAATAAAACAAAACGTACGGACAGAGGTTTTGAGAAACTATTCGTCACGCACTTTAATCAATCCAATTAGGAGGTAGTCACATGACAATCATCGTAACCGGAGGCGCAGGCTTCATTGGTAGTAACTTCGTATTCTATGAGTTAGAGAAGAATCCACAGGATAGAATCATCTGTGTTGACTCTCTTACCTATGCTGGCAACTTATCTACACTGAAGGATGTTATGGATAAGCCTAACTTCCGCTTCGTAAAGTTAGATATCTGTGATCGTGAAGGCATTGAGAAGCTGTTCGAAGAAGAACATCCAGACGTTGTAATCAACTTTGCAGCTGAGTCTCACGTAGACCGTTCTATTGAGAACCCTACCATTTTCCTTGAGACTAATATCATTGGTACATCCGTACTTATGGATGCCTGCCGTAAGTATGGTATCCAGCGTTACCATCAGGTATCCACTGATGAGGTATATGGTGACCTTCCACTGGATCGTCCTGACCTCTTCTTCCATGAGGATACTCCAATCCATACTTCCAGCCCATATTCCACATCTAAGGCATCTGCAGATCTCTTAGTTATGGCATATCACAGAACATTTGGTCTGCCTGTAACGATCAGCCGTTGCTCTAATAACTATGGTCCTTACCAGTTCCCAGAGAAGCTCATTCCTCTGATGATTGCGAATGCTCTGGCTGATAAGAAGCTTCCAGTATACGGTGAAGGTCTGAATGTACGTGACTGGCTGTATGTTGAGGATCATTGTAAGGCAATCGACCTCATCGTTCGTAAGGGCACCGTTGGTGAAGTCTATAATATCGGTGGACATAACGAGATGAGAAATATCGATATCGTTAAGTTAATCCTCGAGTACTTAGGCAAGCCTGAGGATCTGATCGAGCATGTTACAGATCGTAAGGGTCATGATCAGCGTTATGCTATTGATCCTACTAAGATCCATGACGAGCTTGGCTGGCTTCCAGAGACCATGTTTAAGGATGGTATTAAGAAGACAATCCAGTGGTACTTAGATAATAAGGAATGGTGGGAAAATATCATCTCCGGAGACTATCAGAACTATTACCAGGAGATGTATGGTAAGAAGGAAGTTCTGGACTAATTGAATTAGCTATACTTAAGGGGTGATAGACCTCTTAGGAAATATAGACCGTGGCCAACATGGGAGTACATTTCGTAGTCGGTCCTACATAGTAGGAGAGCATGTAAGTGTAATCTCAGTTTGTCACGGTCATTGTGCTATCTATAAGGAAGGTAAAAATACATGAAGGTATTAGTGACAGGAGTCGCAGGTCAGCTAGGACATGATGTTATGAATGAACTAGATAAGAATGGTATCCAGGGCATTGGAACAGACCTAAAGCCTGAATACTCTGGCATCCAGGATGGGACAGCAGTCACTCGTGCAGAGTATATCTCTTTAGATATAACTGATAGAGAAGCGGTTATATCTAAGATTAAGGAATTGAAGCCAGATGTAATAGTACACTGTGCTGCCTGGACTGCAGTAGATCTGGCAGAGGATGAGGATAAGCAACCACTTGTTAAGAAGATTAATGTGGATGGAACTCAGAACCTGGCAGATGCAGCCAAGGCTGTAGATGCTAAGATGGTATACATCTCTACTGACTATGTATTCGATGGACAGGGAACTGAGCCTTGGAATCCGGACTGTAAGGAATTTGCCCCACTTAACTTTTATGGTCAGACTAAGCTGGGTGGAGAACTGGCGGTTTCAACCACATTAGACAAATACTTTATTGTTCGAATTGCATGGGCATTTGGCCTAAATGGCGAGAACTTTATTAAGACAATGATAAAAGTGGGACAGAGACACGAAGAGGTACGTGTCGTATCTGATCAAGTTGGAACACCTACCTATACGCTGGATTTAGCTGTACTTCTTGTCTCAATGATTCAGACAGACAAATATGGGTATTACCATGCGACCAATGAAGGCGGATATATCTCTTGGTGTGAGTTTGCTAAGGAGATTTATAAGCAGGCAGGTATGTCTACAAAGGTTATTCCTGTTACAACTGAGGAGTACGGTCTGTCTAAAGCTGCACGTCCATTCAATTCACGTTTGGATAAGAGCAAACTGGATAAGAATGGATTTGAACTATTACCGACCTGGCAGGATGCGGTGGGTAGATATTTAGAATCATTGGGTAGGAGGTAACAGTGGGCTATAAGTGCTGGAGAAAAATCTCTGATTGGGCTAGTGAACACCAGAAAATTTTAGAAGTTGCCTTTGTGTTTTTGTTAGGTGCTTATTTTTTTAAATGGAGTATCGTTCAAGAGTATAATTATGCTCCAGATGAAGCGATGAGGTATGCGTTACCTAAATATCTATATGACCACAGTAGATTCCCGATAGGAGATGCGCCAGATATTCGAAATGAAATTTTTGGCTTCTCATATGCGTTTATGCCTACCTGGCTTGAGCCGTTACTAGCTTGTTTATACATGCATATTGGTGCATTTTTCTTTGGAGAGAGTGAGTTTGTATTAGTAACATCAGCTAGATTTGTAAGTGTAATAGCTATGGCGATTGCTTCGTTCTTCATTTTGAGAATGCTAGACCGTATAGTGTCGATTCCGGTGAAGTGGACGACTACAATATTGATAGTGTCAATACCGCAATTTGCATTTGTGGCAAGTTATGTTAATCAAGACAGTTTGAATCTATGTGGAGCATCCATGATTGCCTGCGCATGGGTTTTGGGAATTAAAGATGGATGGAACATAAAGAATTCCATACTACTGTCTATAGGTATAATAACTGTCGCGTTGTCGTATTATTTCGGGTATGGTTGGATTTTGGGTAGCGTTTTACTTTTCTTTCTGTCCTATATTTTGCGTATTGGGAATAATAAAAACGACTATAAGCAAATGCTAAAATTGGCATTACAAATAACCTGTATAGTATTAATCATTGTATTGCCATTCTTTATCCGTAATTTAGTTGTTTATGATGGAGATTTACTCGGACGTGCCCATATGAGTGCTGCTCAGATAAAGTATGGCCAAGACTGGATTAAGCCAGAGAACCGCCCATCTCTGAGAGCTCAGGGATATGGGTTTTCCTACATACTAAGAGACAAACAATGGTGGATGAATTCTTTTATTAGCTTTGTTGGTGATTTTGGATATTTACAGTATCCAGTCCCCAAATGGATATGGCGTATTTATGAATCATTTTTTGTTCTATATCTAGCTGGATGTATGGGAGAATTTATTGTTGAGTTTCAAAAAAAACATTGGAAAAAAATAATTTTATATTTGTTCATTGGCGCAGAGTTTGCCCTTCCTATTTTCTTATCTTTATGGTATAGCTACTCGACGGACTATGGTCCGCAGGGGAGATATGTATTTGCATTGATTCCGGCATTAACCATAATGATTGCAAAGGGTGACGAGTTTCTTGAGAATCATAGACAGTTTAAAAGAATAGTAGTAGTCCTATTAATATTATATGTATCTAGTAGAGCGTATTTGAATACATATATTGTGACATAGGTAAAAAGAGAGAGGAAATCCATGATTAATTTTAATATTCCTCCATTTGTTGGAGACGAAATTAAGTACGTTACAGAGGCGATTAATTCTCATAAAATCTGTGGAGATGGACAATTCACCAAGAAATGTAACACTTGGATGGAAGAGCATTTTAATGCTCAAAAAGTTATGTTGACAACAAGTGGATCAACAGCACTTGATATGGCGTTTGAGTTATGTGATCTAAATCCTGGAGATGAAGTTATCCTTCCGAGTTTTACGTTCTCAAGTACGGCTAATTCTCCGGTTCTATGTGGAGCTAAGCTAGTATTCGTTGACGTTCGCCCTGATACAATGAATATTGATGAAGATAAGATTGAGGCCGCAATTACAGAGAAGACAAAAGTAATTTGTGCAGTTCATTATGCAGGCGTTGCATGTAATATGGATAAAATCATGGATATTGCACATCGCTATGGATTGAAGGTAATCGAGGATGCAGCACAGGCGGTAACCAGCAAGTATCATGGCAAATACTTAGGTACAATTGGTGATTTTGGATGCTATTCATTTCATGAGACGAAGAATTTCTCAATGGGTGAAGGTGGAGCTTTAGTAGTTAATAATCCAGAATTTAATGAGAAAGCAGAGATTCTTAGGGAAAAAGGAACGAATCGTGCAAAGTTTTTCAGAGGCCAAGTAGATAAGTATACTTGGGTTGACTTTGGTGATAGTTATCTTCCAAGTGAATTAAATGCCGCATATCTATGGGCGCAGCTTCTAAAGGCAGATCAGTTAGAGAATGACAGACTCGCCACATGGAAATACTATAATGACAGATTCCGTGAGATTGCTGAGAGAGGCTTTGTAACTTTACCTACTATCCCAGAGGGATGTGAACATAATGCACATATGTTTTATCTGAAGTGTAGAGATCTTCAGGAAAGAACAGCTCTTATTAACTACTGCAAGGAATGTGGAGTGCAGTTAGTATTCCATTATGTCCCGCTACATTCCGCCCCTGCTGGATATAAATATGGTAGGTTTAATGGAGAGGACGAATATACAACAAAAGAAAGTGAGCGTCTAACAAGACTTCCAATGTATTATGGAATATCTGAGGAAGATAAGAAAAAGGTAGCGGATACGATTATTAATTTTTATAAGGAAAAAATTAAATGAAAAAAATAGTAATCTTCGGTGCCACTGGGTATATAGGGGCATATTTAACTGATTATTGCAAAGCGAATCTAATTGGTGACTATGAACTTGTAGCGGTCGGCCGTAGGAATCTGGATTTTTTTGATAGCCAGGGCATTAAGACCGTAAAAGTGGATATTTGTAAAGATGAAGACTTTGCAAATCTTCCTACTGAGGACGTATATGCAATAGTAAATCTTACGGGACTCTTACCTGCTTATATTAAGAAAGATGATCCTTTTGCTTACGTAGACACTAATATTAAAGGTAGTCTTCGTATAATGGAATACGCAAGAAGAGTTGGCGCGGACCGTGTACTCTATACACAGACCTGGGCTGAACAAGCTGGTTACTGGGGAAAAGTCGATGTGTTAGATCCAGACCTTCCTCGAAAACTGAAGTTTACGGGGGATCATGCATTTTACTCCATAACGAAAAGTATGATTGTGGATACCATGGAGTATTATAAGCAGGAATTTGGAATTAAGAATTTTGTGTTTAGATTACCTAATGTATATATGTATGCTCCGAATACAACATATAAAGTCGATGGAGTAGAAAAAAAGATCGCTTACCGCTATATGATTGAAGAAGCGAGCCAGGGGAGGGATATTGAATTGTGGGGAGATCCGAATGCATTCAAGGATATTCTCTATATTAAAGATCTCTGTCAGATGATGTATAAGGCTATGTTTGCAGAAGTGAACGGTGGCACTTATAATGCTGGAACTGGCATTAGAACTTCATTAAAGCAACAGATCCAAGGAATGATAGATGTGTTCGCACCAGAGGGTAGTAATCCATCGATTAAGGAAATTCCTATGGATTCACAGTTTACAAGCTTTGTTATGGATATAGAAAAGGCGAAAAAAGAATTAGGATATGAGCCTGAGTATACTTATATTAAGTACTTAGAAGATTACAAGAAGGAACGTGAGGCAAAACGGTTTGATGCCTTATGGAATGGAAAGTAATAATAAGGGAATTAGTATGAAAATATCAGTAGTTATTCCGATGTATGGATGCCCAGAGGCTATTCCTGAATTGCACAGAAGATTAACTGAGACGCTGCAGAAATTGGCGGATAATGATTATGAAATCATCATGGTTAATGATAATTGTCCTAAGAATTCTTGGCTTGAAATCCAGAAAGTATGTGAGAAAGATCCGCATGTGGTTGGAATTGAACTGGCGAGAAACTTTGGCCAGATTAAAGCGATACTTGCAGGTCTAGATTATGCTTCTGGCGAATGGACTGTAGTTATGGATTGTGATCTTCAGGATGCACCAGAGGAAATAATCAATTTATACAATAAAGCGCAAGAAGGTTATGATGTTGTTTTTGCAAGAAGAGCACAGAGAAAAGATACAAAGATTAAAATCTTTGTATCAAAACTATTCTATAACGCCTATTCATGGGCTACAGGTGTAGATTATGATCCAGCATTGTGCAATTTTTCTATTTGTAATCGCAAGGTCGTGGAATCCTATTGCAAGATGCGTGAGTTACATAGAGCATATGTTATGTATATTCAATGGATGGGCTTCAGGAGAACATCAATTGATGTACAGCACCATGAGAGATTTGCAGGAGAATCTGGCTATAATTTTAAAAAGCGTATGAATATGGCTGTAGAGATTCTGACATCGCAGTCTGACAAACTACTAAAAGTGGTATTCCGTACGGGTCTGGGAGTTTCTATTGTTGCATTTCTAGCAGTAATCGGCATTATAATTCATCATTTTGTTACATCTGCACCATCAGGATGGGCTAGCATTATTGCATCGATTTTCTTGATGGGTGGTTTAATAATGGCAAGCATTGGCATTGTTGGTATATATGTTGGCAATATTTATATGCAGGTCAAAGAGCGTCCATTATATATTGTTCGAAGTGTGCTAAATGATTCAAAAAATAAGGATGACGTAGCAGATGAAAAATAAAAAAATAGCAATCATAGGAGCATCTTATCTTCAGGAACCGCTTATTGATAAAGCGAAGGAAATGGGGATTGAGACTCATGTCTTTGCTTGGGCAGCAGGTGATGTGGGCGAAAAAAAAGCAGACTTTTTCTATCCTATCAGTATAGTTGAAAAAGAACAGATTACTGAAAAGTGCCGAGAAATTGGTGTGGATGGTATTTGTACCATTGCAACTGATTTAGGAGCAATTACAGTAAATTATGTAGCAAATAAACTTGGATTGATTGGTAACTCTCCGTATTGCGCAAGAGTATCAACCAATAAAAAGGACATGAGACAATGCTTTGAAGAGAATGGGGACCCTTCACCGAAAAGTATTTTAATTTCAGAAAATACTTTTGGAAATGTACTATCAGATGATTATCTAGATGATTATTTATTGCATGAGGGATTCCATTATCCAGTAATTGTAAAGCCTACGGATCGATCAGGTAGTAGAGGTATTTTTAAACTGTATGATAAGAATGGTTTAGCAAATGCCATAAGAGAAGCTGAGGAAGTTAGTTTTGAGCAAGGAGCCCTTGTAGAGGAGTTCGCTGAAGGACAAGAATACAGCGTAGAATTTGTCTCATGGAAGGGAAAACATCATTTTCTTCAATTGACTCATAAGTTTACCACTGGAGCTCCACACTTTATTGAGACAGGACATTTAGAGCCAGCTCCTGTGTCTGATGAGACACTAGAGAGTGTTAAATCAGTAGTAGAACATGCACTTACTTCGTTGAATATTGAATATGGAGCTTCTCATTCTGAGCTTAAAATAGCTAAGGATGGAACGATTCGTTTGATCGAAATAGGCGGCCGAATGGGAGGAGACTTTATAGGAAGTACATTAGTTTATCAGTCAACAGGTATCGACTTTGTTAAAGCAGTTATTGAAATTGCGCTAGGAGAAAAGCCGGAACTTATTTCTGAGAAAGAAGAAGAGGCTGCGGGTGTACGATTCATCTTTTCACAAGAAGATATTGATGTTCTAGAGGAACTTAAAAAGGACGAGAGTATTAAACTGATTTATGAAGAAGTACATCCGATAACTCAGGAAGTGGTCTCTGATAGTTCTACTCGATTTGGCTGTTATGTTTTTACATCGGCTAATCGTGAGCAAGTGATGAAGTATTTGCCGGAGAATGAAGAATGAAAAGTAAAATTGGAACATATTTTGCATTACATATAATGCTTATGATTTATTCCATGAGTGGAATCTGCAGTAAGATGGCATCTAAATATGAATTCCTTAGTATTAGATTTTGTTTCTTTTATGGAATGGTAATTGTTTTACTGGGATTCTATGCTATTGCTTGGCAACAGATTATTAAGAGGCTTCCCTTGACAACAGCTTATGCGAATAGGGCTGTGACCATAATCTGGGGTGCAATCTGGGGCTTACTGGTGTTCAATGAAAAAATCACTCTCAATAAGGTCGCTGGAATAGCGCTTGTAGTGGTAGGTGTAATAATATATGCTTTGTCAGATGGCGAATCTGAGAGAATTGACGAGGAGGATAGGGCATGACTAAGACAATCGCTTTATATTCTCTGTTTATTCTATTTGGTACCTTAATTAGTGCGATTTCACAGGTGATGTTGAAGAAAGCTGCGATGAAGGAATATCCTTCAAAGCTAAAGGAATACTTAAATCCATTGGTAATCATTGCGTACATGATTTTTGTAGTGGCGACATTGTGCTCTGTGGTTGCTTATAAAGGGGTGCCATTATCTCTCGGACCAGTTTTGGAGGCAACTAGTTATATATACGTTACTATATTTGGCGTAAAGATTTTTCGTGAAAAAATAAATAAGGTAAAAATTATAGCCTTGATACTTATTATATTAGGAATTATTGTAGCTGCATTTTAATTAAGAAGGAGAAAACAATGAAAGGTATTATTTTAGCAGGTGGTTCAGGAACAAGATTATATCCATTAACAAAGGCAATTTCTAAGCAGATCATGCCGGTATATGACAAGCCAATGATTTACTATCCGCTGTCTACATTAATGCTGGCAGGCATCAGAGAAGTCCTGGTTATTTCCACTCCTAGAGATCTCCCTGTATTCAAGGAACTCTTAGAGGATGGATCTCAGTTAGGTATGGATATCCAGTATGCAGTTCAGGAAGCTCCAAATGGACTTGCGGAGGCATTCATCATTGGGGCTGACTTCATCGGAGATGATTCTGTTGCACTTGTCCTTGGAGATAATATCTTCTACGGACAGAGCTTCTCTCAGACCCTGAAGAATGCTCATGATAGAGTAGCGAAGAATGGCGGAGCGACTATTTTTGGTTACTACGTAAGAGACCCTAGAGAATATGGCGTAGTTGAATTTGATGAGAATGGTAAGGCTATCTCTATCGAAGAGAAGCCAGAGCAGCCTAAGTCAAACTACGCTGTTCCTGGTCTATATTTCTATGATAATGACGTCGTTAAGATTGCTCAGACAATCACTCCATCTGCTCGTGGAGAGTTGGAGATTACAGCGGTTAATAACGCATACTTAGATCGCGGAGATCTCTTCGTGGAGACACTTGGCCGTGGGTTTGCTTGGCTTGATACTGGTAACCACGATATGCTTCTTGCAGCAGCGAACTTCGTATCTACTATTCAGAAGCGTCAGGGTCTGTACGTTTCTTGTATCGAAGAGATAGCTTTCAAGCGTGGATTTATTAATGCGGATCAGTTGAGAGAACTTGCAAAGCCACTAATGAAGTCCGATTATGGTAGATACTTAATGGATGTTTCTTATCTCAATCTGTAATTGAAGTAATAAAACTATTTCGAGAGACTTGAAGTGGAGTAGGTAATGAAAAGAATTGGTATTTTTTTCATGTATGACAAGGAAGGTGTTGTTGATCAATACATTCCAGTCATGTTAAGAGATTTGAAAAAAAGTATTGATAGACTCGTTATCGTAGTTAACGGAAAACTTACAGACGAGGGTAAGGATACTCTAAAAGAATTTTCAGATGAAATTATTGTTCGGGAGAATAAGGGGTACGACGTCTGGGCATATAAAACAGGCCTTGAGTATATAGGATATGATAACTTATCGGACTATGATGAACTTGTAATGTTCAATCATACAATGATGGGACCTATCTATCCATTTGCTGAGATGTTTGATCAGATGGAAAAAAAAGAAGTGGATTTCTGGGGAATTTCCCAGTTTTATAAGACTGACTTTGATCCATTTGGAACCATGCCTAAGGGATATATTCCAGATCATATCCAATCCTATTTCATTACCGTTCGTAAGTCATTATCATGTTCCGTAGATTTTAAAAAGTACTGGGACGAGATGCCAATGATTACAGGATATCTTGATTCCATTAGTCGACATGAGACCCGGTTTACCAAGCACTTTGAGCATCTTGGATACAGATGGTCTGTTTATGTGGATGCTGAAAAGTATAAAGGAATGTCCTTTCAGCCAATGGTTGCTATGCCAACGGAGATGATTAAGGTGTATCACTCCCCCATCTTTAAGCGAAGAACTTTCATGCAGGACTACAATGTAGTCCTAGGCGAGACTGCTGGAGAGACTGCATATGAATTGTGGAATTATCTGGAAAAAGAAACGGATTATAATCTGAATCTAATATGGGATAATTTACTCAGGTTAGAAAACATGGCGGATCTTAAGAAGAATCTGCAGTGGAATTATGTCCTACCGTCGAAGTATTCCAATCCGACAACAAATACATCAAACTTTAGAATTGCTCTTTTTATGCATATCTATTTCGGTGATTTAATTGATGACTGTAAGCGATATGTAGAGTCAATGCCTGATAACGCAGATATTTATATAACGACGAATAATGAAAAGCAGGCAGAAGAAATCCGTGAAAAATACGCAGATATTCCATGTGGAAAGCTGACAGTGAAAACTGTTCCAAATAGTGGCCGCGATGTTGGCCCGTTTTTAGTGGAGGTACAGGATCATCTTGATGAGTATGATATTATCTGTCATGCACATGACAAAAAGGCTGGTCAGGTAACTCCTGGAACGATTGGACTATCATTTGCATACAAGTGTTTTGAAAATACACTTGGTAGCAAGGATTATGTTAAGAACATTATCGGTGTATTTGAGGAGAACCCTCGAGCTGGACTTTTGATGCCACCACCGCCGAATCATGGAGAGTATTATATTACTCTTGCCATGGAGTGGGGAGCAAATTACTCCAATACTAAGAAATTGATGAGGGAGCTTCAATTCACAGCCCCAATGGATGAGGGAAAAGAGCCGATAGCCGCGCTTGGATCCTATTTTTGGGCGCGGACAGATGCACTTCGCCCAGTATTTGAACACAAGAAATGGACCTATGATAGTTTTCCTGCGGAGCCTTTACCAGAGGACGGGACCTATCTGCATGCAATCGAGAGGATCTATCCATTTGCGGCGCAGAGCAAGGGGTACTATGCAGGCTGGATTCTCAAGGATAGTAATGCTGCTATGGAGATTACGAATCTTAATCACATGGTAAGAGAATTGAATAAGCCTATTTTCTTTGAAGGACAAGGTGCTGGTAACTGGAATCATGTTCGACTGGGGGTTGAGAATTCTTATAGGTATATTGCACGTCGAGGAAAACTTCGTCGAGCCTATATGCGAATTCGACATATCATAGGCGTTATTTTGAAGGGTGACGGGATTAAGGCGACGAAGAAAAAGATACGACGCTTTAAGGAGAAGAAGGCTATAAAAAATGAGAACAATTAATGTGATTATATAATCATAAGAGAAAGGAATTTATAATGGCAATTACAGTAGAAAAAAATGTTAATGGTATTGAAGGCTTAAATATTATTACTCCTAAAGTGTTTGGTGATGCACGTGGATACTTTATGGAGACATACAATGAGAATGATATGAAGGCAGAGGGTATGGACTATACATTCGTACAGGATAATCAGTCTTCTTCTACGAAGGGTGTGCTTCGTGGACTTCATTTTCAGATTCAGTATCCACAGGATAAGTTGGTTCGCGTAGTATCTGGTGAAGTGTACGATGTTGCAGTAGACCTTCGCCCAGGTTCTAAGACATATGGTAAGTGGGCAGGAGTTCTTCTGACTGCAGAGAATAAAAAGCAGTTCATGATTCCTAAGAACTTCGCACATGGATTTATCTGTCTATCAGATCATGCAGAGTTCTGCTATAAGGTTACTGATTTCTATCATCCAAATGACGAGGGTGGCCTTATGTGGAATGATCCTGATATCGGAGTTGAATGGCCAATGCCAGAGGGAATGACAGAAGCTGATTTGAATCTGTCTGATAAGGATAAGGTGAATTGGAGTTATAAAGAGTTTTTAGAAAAGCGTAACTAATAAGAATAGAAGTGGGAAAAGCAATGGATACACAGAAGCCAGTAAAGAGAACAAGAATTTTCTATTTAGACTTTGTAAGAGCAGTTGCAACAATTGCAATTATTATGACTCATTATAATGCGTTGTTTATTTATAATGTAGCTGTACCTGCTCCGGAAAAGGCCTTTATTACATTACAGGTTTCCAATATTTATATTGGAGCATTTGGAGTTTCGCTTTTTTTCATTATTTCCGGAGCATCCTTAATGTATGTATATGATCAAAAGTTTGAAATCAAGAAGTTTTATAAAAAGAGACTGATGGGTATTTATCCTATGTTTTGGATGGCTTATATTTTCGCCGCCATTTATAAATACCATATTTCGGGAAACATCATGCCTGGTGCTTCTAAGAGGACGTTGATTTTTACGTTCCTTGGAATTGACTCATACATGGTAAATTTTGGATTTCATTCTTTTTCTATAATTGGTGAGTGGTTTATTGCGGTTATCATTATGATGTATTTATTTTTCCCACTCCTTAGAATCGGGGTTCAAAAGAAACCATACCTTGTTTTTGCAAGTGCATGTGCTGTGGGGCTGCTTTCCACTTTTGTATATGGAAGAAGCTATGAGGTGTTTGCTCGTGTTCCTGAGTTCATGTTCGGTATGCTGTTTATTAAGTATATTAAGAAAGTGGATTGGAAGGCTGTAGTTGTAGCTGCGGTTGTGCTAGTGACAAATGGAGTTGTAAAGCCGACAGTGATACCAGAAAATATTCAAACTTTCTATGTGGGTGTATCTTCCTTTCTTGTCTTGGTTTATTTTGCAAATCATATTCGCTGGAAGTCCGTTCAGAATGTGTGTCAGGTAATTGGTAAGTATTCTTATGCCTGCTTCTTGGTACATCACTTTATTATTTATAGAGTGGCTGAGCGTGTGGATTTGAATAATATGACTCGTAAGGCAAGTTATATGACATTCCTATGGTGTGTTCTTTTAATTGCCTTTTTCTCATGGGCATTACAGACAATCTATGACAGATTTGTAGCTTTACTTAAGAGGGATAATAATTACGCTTAAGCAACGAATGGAATTAGAGTTTTAAGGTGTATAAATGAATAAAAATTCGATTAGACACATGAAAAGAGGCTGGGAAATTCTGAGGAGACAAGGGGTGACCGCTTTTGTAAATAAGGTAAAAATCAAGCTCGCCGAGAGGCGAGCTCCTTTTGCTGTTCAGACCAATGAGCAAGTCATTACCTATTCTGAATTGGATGGGACTGCGGTAAAAGATCCAACCATCGATAAGTTTCTCGCTGTTCATCTCCACCTGTTCTATGAGGATCTCCTAGACGAATTCGTTCAGGAGTTTTCTCACATCCCAGTGGGATTCGATCTCTACATCTCAATCCGACAGGATACCGATGAGGATACGAGACGGCAGACGATTCTTGAGAAATGTAAGACGATTCCACATGTGAAGGATGTCATCATTCGTGTTACAGAGAATCGTGGAAGAGACTATGGCCCTATGTATGCCTTGTTCGGGAAAGAACTACAGGAGTATAGATATGTCATC
>Ga0256404_1006208_pt1 | contig 20074 bp, 9 predicted proteins | sample RumenRJG_01DNA_FD_185990 | JGI IMG/M metagenome (GOLD analysis project Ga0256404, IMG submission 185990) | Bovine rumen microbial communities from Lethbridge, Alberta, Canada - RJG_01 | ecosystem: Host-associated > Mammals > Digestive system > Stomach > Rumen | place: Canada: Alberta | collected...
CTCCCCATAGTGCCGCACCGCCTGACGCCCGCCATTGAGGACACCTTCTGGGTAAACCTCATAGGGCAGGGCTACGCCTTTCCCAGGGTGAACTTCAGATGGTGCACCGACCGTCTCAAGATCGGGACATCAAACAGGTTTATCCGGCAAATCCTCGCAGCGGAGAGCGAGGCCATCCTGGTGCTGGGCTCAAGGAAGGCTGAGAGCGCCGCCCGGAGGAGAGTGATGGAGGGCTATGAGGAGAAGCGCTACCGCGCGCACCTGAGCCCCAACGGCTCCTACCCCAACACCTACGTATTTACGCCAATCGAGGACTGGGAGGACTCCATGGTCTGGCAGTTCCTGATGCAGCATGAGAATCCCTGGGGACAGTCCAATAAGGACCTCCTCGCGATGTACCGCGGCGCCTCCGCTGACAACGAGTGCCCGATGGTGGTGGAGAGCGGCACTCCCTCCTGCGGCGGGAGCAGAATGGGCTGCTGGGTCTGCACCATGGTGGCGGAGGACAGATCCCTGTCCGCCATGATCCGGAACGATGAGGAGAAGTCCTGGATGCTCCCGCTCCTTGAGTTCCGGAACTATATCGCCTGCTGCAGGCAGGGCTCGGATCTCACGCCGAACGAGATGGACAGGCAGAGGAGGGATTTCCGGAGGTCGTCAGGGTGCCTCACCTGGCACCGCGGGCGCCTGGTGCACGGGCCCTACACCAAAGAGGCGCGCGAGGACTTCCTCCGCCGGCTCCTCTGGCTGCAGCTCAATCTGGAGAAAAACGCCCCTCCTGAGGTCCGCGGCACCGAGCTCATCACCATGGACGAGCTCCGCGCGATCCGGAGAATATGGCTCGGGGAGAAGCATGAGTTCTGCGACTCGCTTCCACTCATCTACAGAGAGGTTACCGGCAGGGAATTTGAGGACGCAGCCCCTGTGAAAAACCGGTACTTCGGCAGGGAGGAGTGGGATCTCATCTCAGGAATCTGCAGTGAGCGTTACCCGGGGTTCACGCTTCTCCCCGGACTCGTGGGGAGCCTCCTTGACATCGAGAGCAGAAACTCAGTCCTCGGCGTAAGGCGGAACGCGGTGAAGAGCCTTGAGGCTGAGATCCGGCACTCCTTCTACCGTGACGAGAAGGACGCGGAGGAGATGCTCCGAGCGAGAAGGACGCGGCAGGGACTCCCGGCTGACGCGCCTGAAGGATTGGAGGAGGCAGAGCGCGGCGCTCCTGCAGCTCCCGGTCAGCAGGCATTGGCGGAGGGGCAGGACTGATGCGCTTTACGCTTATTGAGCTCTTTAACTTCGGCATTTACCAGGGGCTCCACCGGATTGAGCCCGCACAGAGCGGGGAGAGGAACATCACGCTCATCGGCGGCATGAACGGGCGCGGCAAGACCACCATCCTTGACGCCGTCTTCCTCTGCCTCTACGGGAAGAAGGCATCAGGCTATGTCGCGGGGAGGTGGGCATCCTACTGTGATGTCCTGAGATCCCGCATCTGCCGCGCGGCAGCTGAGCGGAGCGCCTCTGTGAGGATCTCACTGCTGACGGAGAGCGGCACGGTCATTTCGGTGAGGAGACGCTGGAGTGAGAGCGGGGGAAAAGTTCTTGAGGCGCTCACCGTGGAGAAGGACGGCACTGCTGATTCCCATCTCGCGGAGAGCTGGGACTATTACGCAGAGGAGCTTATTCCCTTTGAGACAGCGAAGTTCTTCTTCTTCGACGGGGAGAAGATCAGCCGGATCGCGGATGACGAATCCTTTGAGGGGGCAAAGGACTCCATAAAGTCCGCGATGGGCCTCACGGCCGCCGAGTCGCTCTGCGGGCATATCGAGAAAATCAGGAAGGAGAGCGTGTGCGCCATGAAGAGGTCAGGGGCGTCAGCTCTTTCCTCTGAGGCTGACGGGATAGAGGCTGAGATCGGGGAACGCGAAAGGAAGCTGAGCGGCCTTAATGAAAGGAAGTCGGCGCTTCTCCAGGCACTGGAAAAGTCAGACGCTGATCTTGAGGCGGCAGAGCGGGAGTTCTCCAGGAAGGGCGGCAGCCTCGGACTGAGCCGCGAAGCCATGGCCCTGGAGCAGAAGGCTCTCCGGGAGAAGGAGGCAGCGCTCAGGGAGGAGGCGCTCCTTCTTGCCGCCAACCCCGCGGCGCCCCTCTCCCTCTGCCGGAGCCTTGCCCTTGGCGCGTATAAGAGGATCGCGTCAGGCGGTGAGGCCCGGGCGGCAAGGCAGTCGCTGCCAATGGTCTCCAGGGCCCTTGAATCGATCCTCTCGCGTTTCCGTGAGGACTACGGCGGGAGCGCGGAGCAGTGCGGGAGGCTCTCTGAGCTAGCCGGGGCGGAGCTCGCGGATCTCAGGAGGAAAGCGGGCAATGAGGCGGGGGATGACCTGACGCCTGCCGGACTGGCGCTCCTTGAGAGCGCAGCCTCAGGAGGCTCCAGGCAGATCGCGGCGGAGGCAAGGAGGATCGCCTCGGAGAGCGAGAAGGCCGCGTCAGATCTCGCACGGCTTGAGGCGCATCTGCAGAACGCCGCCGGGAAGGATGACGCGGCGGGGCTCATGGGGAGGATCAGGGAGCTGCAGGCGGAGAAGGCGCGGCTTGAGGTGGAAATATCGGGATGCGATGCCGGGATCTGCTCTCTGGAGCGCTCTCTTGATGAGCTCAGGCATCAGAGGGAGAGCCTCCTTATGAGGCTCTCCGCGGAGGCTGACGGAGCTGATGACAGCGCGAGGGTTACCGAGCACTCCACCATGGCGCTCGGGGTGGTGCGTGAGTTCATGCGCCGGCTGCAGGCAGAGAAGGCCGGAGCGCTCGGGAGGAGCATCAGCGAGTGCCTGCGGCTCCTCCTTGAGAAGGAGTCGCTCATCGCGTCAGTCCGCATCGATCCGGAAAGCCTTGGGATAACGCTCATGGACAGCCAGGGAGGGACTATCGGGAAGGATGGGCTCTCGGCAGGCGAGAGGCAGATGCTCGCCGTCGCCATCCTCTGGGGGCTCGCCAAATCCTCCGGCTTCGCTCTCCCTGTAATCATCGACACGCCGATGGCAAGGCTTGACTCCGCTCACCCGAGAGCTTTGTGGAAAGGTACCTCCCCAATGCGGGCGCGCAGGTCCTGGTGCTCTCGACCAATGAGGAGATCAGCGGCAGGTACCTCGATGAGGCTGCGCCGCATGTCAGCAGGGCATACACCCTTCAGTATGACGAGGATCAGAAATGCAGCAGCATCGTGCCAGGGTATTTTGGAAGGAGGCTCAGTGATCTGTAAGCAGTTCAGGCTCTCCGTACCGGAGAAGGAGAGACTAATCAGGATAAAGGCCCGCACGGGGATAGGGAACTGGAACGTCATCTGCCGCTGGGCGCTCTGCTGGTCCTTAAATGAGCCCTCTGTGCCGGGAGGCGCCTTGCCTCTCTCTGACAGCAATGTCGAGATGGGCTGGCTAACCTTCGCGGGCGAGTGCCACGAGGTTTATGAGGAGCTGCTTAGGGAGCGTTGCCTGAGGGACGGGCTCGGCACAGAGAGCGGCACGCTCTACAGCGCCTTCAGGCTGCACCTCAGCCGCGGCATCAGCCACTACAGCTCACGGGATGTGCTGAAAAGCATTCATGACCTGCTGCGCTCAGTGCCAGAGGAGGAGTGATCAATGCCGGTATATCTTGACTACAGCGCGTCGGCGCCGGTCCTGCCTGAGGTGCTTGAGACCATGATTGACGCGTACAGGAACGCCCCGGGGAACGCGGGGAGCCGCACGCATGCCTTCGGGACAAATGCGGCGAAACTCGTAAGCCGCTCAAGGGAAACTGTTGCAGCGGTGCTGGGGAGAGATCCCTCAGAGGTTATTTTCACGAGCGGATCGACCGAGAGCAACAACACGGCCATCCTCGGCATCCGGGACTTTGCCCAAAGGACCGGGCGGAACCATATCGTAACTACGGCCATCGAGCACATCCGTTCTTGAGCCCCTGCGCTTTCTTGAGTCATTGGGCTTCAGCGTTGACTTTGTGAGGCCGGGAGAGTCGGGGCGGGTAAGGGCAGATGACATCCTCGGGAGGGTAACGGAGAGGACCTGCCGTCCGTGAACAGCGAGACCGGGATCATGCAGCCTGTTGACGAGATCGGGGAGGATCTCAGGAGGCGGCATGTGCTCTTCCACGTTGACGCGACGCAGGCCTTCGGGAAGCTCAGCGATGAAATCAGGCGCCTTCAATACGATCTGATGAGTGTCTCCGCGCACAAGATAGGCTGGCCGCAGGGCATCGGGGCGCTTGTGAGGAGGCGGAATGCGGGCTATGAGAACCATCCTCTAGCGCAGCTCATGTACGGAGGCATGCATGAGAGGGGATTCCGGCCGGGAACGGTACCGGTCGCGCTCGCGGCTGGCTTCGCGAAGGCCGCTGAGATCTCGGAGAGGGAGCATGAGGCCCGGGCCAGAAGATGCGCGCAGATTAAGAAGAAGTTCCTGGAGGCGATCTCCTGCCTCAGGTATGACGTAAACGGAGACCAGCGATACTGCCTGCCCTCATCCATCAATGTCAGCATAGACGGGCTTGACGCGGAGGCAGCGTTCCTCTGCCTCAGGGATGAGTACGCGTTCTCGAACGGATCGGCATGCAACGCGTCATCGCACCAGCTGAGCTATGTGCTTGATGCAATGGGGCTCAGCGAAAAAAGGAAGTCTGAGGCCATCAGGCTCTCCTGGAGCGGGGATGAGGACGTTGATTTCAGCAGGTTCGTGTCAGTCGTGAAGAAAGTTATCTGACTGGCAGGCAGGGCCAAGCTGGATATGGCGGCCAGCTTGGTAGCCCTGAGCCGTTATCCATTGGGCTTCGATCCTTCAGCCATCCTGGCTTGCTTTTTCTCATTTCAAAAAATGGCCTATTGCTCATAAATGTCGCGCAGTGTGCCGTATGATATCCGCATAGCACAGCCGGAGCAGTGTTTCCCGGCCGGCTGACGGCCTGGACAAGATAGGCGGTGAAGATGAGCAAATCATCTTCATGTTCCTCTATGGCAGGCAGCGGCATTTCTGTAATCGTGGGAACCTATAACCTCCTGCTGATTTCTTCAGCTTGTCATTTCGCGCCTGAAATCATTTTTTATGTAAATGTGTGGTCCATATGACATAGGGAGTCTAATATCCTACAGCCATAGGTGACAATATTACTTGAAGTAAGTAAGATATAGGCCGTACGGGGTATTGCGCAGTTAAGAGTAGAAAATTGACATTAACGGCATACGATGTTGCTACTCATAGAACGTAGTTTGAATGACATAATAAGAGAGATAAAGAAATGGGCACATCTACTTTCATTCTGAAATGGAGCTCAACATCGTTTCGTGGAATGACAAGGCTTCCAAGTGAGAGATATTTGCCCATTGGATTTCTGAGTGTCAGAAAATTCGGAATGGTGTAACTCTTGTCGCTGATGAATTCCCAGTATTGAAGAATGTTCTTGATGAATTAACTTATCTATGACTACAAGGCAGCCGGCATGGAATAAATATGAGGCTGCCATCCTGCTGGATGGCTATCTTGGGGTGCTCGCTGGAAAAAATTCCAGAACAGATGCCGTAAGGTGTGTCTCAAGGGATTTAAGGCAGATGGCCGTCAGTCAAGGGATGGACATAGACAGTGTTTTTCGGAATGAACAGGGCATTTACTCTCAGATGATGAGGATGGAATCTGCCTATCATGGGTATACGGTATCCAAACCGGCCACTAGGCTGTTCTTAGATGTAGTAGCTCTGTTTAAGGATAACAGGCCTGATTTTGATGCTTTATTAATTGAGGCTAAAGCGATGGTGATAGACAGGGAAAAGCCATCTGTAGATGCTAAGAGACCGCCAAGATGGAGTAAATATGAGGCTGCAATTCTCCTGGAAGGCTACCTAGAGAGCTTAGAAGGAAAAATTACCAGGAAAGATGCCGTCAGGCGTGTCTCTAAAGATTTGAGGCAGATGGCAGTCAATCAGGGATTTGCAATAGACGATATTTTTCGAAATGAAAGTGGCATTTATTTCCAAATAGGTAGTATGGAATCTGCCTATCAGGGGCATACGATATATCAGTCTGCTTCTAAATTGTTCTCTGAAGTTGCAGAACTGTATAAGAATAATAAGCCTGATTTCGATGTATTACTGAAAGAGGCACAAGCAATGGCGATGCCCAATATTCCTTCAGTTGAAGATATGAGTCCAAGACAGCCGTCATGGAATAAATATGAAGCAGCCATTCTTTTGGATGGTTATTTGGAAGTGCTTGATGGCAAAGTTTCCAGGACAGATGCTGTCAGGCGTGTCTCCAAAGAGCTGAGACAGATGGCAGTCAATCATGGCATTGCTATAGATGATATTTTCAGGAATGAAAAGGGCATCTATTCCCAAATGATGCGAATGGAATCTGCTTATCAGGGACATACTGTGAATTTATGTGCTACAGGGCTGTTTACTGATGTTGCGGATCTTTATTGGAAGCATAGGCCTGATTATGATGCTTTATTAAATGAAGCAAAGGCAATGATTGAGGCTGCTGCGCCAAATAATACGGATGGCAACTTGTCTCAAAATAATGAAGAGAAACAGCCTAGTGAGCCAGACTCATTACCATGTACAGAGCAGGATTCCAGACTGCTTCACAAATACCCACTTATTTACAAGCGTGTATTTACCGCATTGCAGGAACTCACAGCGCGTAATGCTGAAGGTGTTTCAGCTGTTTCGGTGTATGAACATATTGATCACATTGGCAGATGTGCGGATATCGAAGATATTCTCGATAATGTAAGCTGGTCCAGAGATGTTGGAGCGGGTTATCGCTTTTACTCAAAACTTGAGATTAATGACGGTGGGACTGGGCAGGAACCTGGAATCGACTCAGGTGCAGAAAGTCCTGATGATTTAAATACGGAACAGTCAGAGCCTGAAAAACGTTTTTATGCTTTCATGCGTGAGACGTTGCTTTTGGCAGAGACAAGTAGCCGCAGTTATGTATCTGCAATAAGGAATTGTGAGAAGTATGCGGCAGAACACCGTTATGCTTCCTGGCGGCTATACGGTGCCGATCTGAACGAGGCTCGTTTGACTGCGTATTCACTGCTGTCTGATAAGGAGTTTCTTGAATATAACGCACAGCAGCACAATCGCTTTAAAATAGCATTAGAGAAATACACTCTGTTTCTAGGAGAAGGTCTAAGTATTGTCTCGCCCGATGGCTCATCTTCCGATTCGGTATTCCAGAACGATGAGTATGAAGCTGTCCTGCAAAGTAGATTCTCCAATGGATTCAGGCTTGGATCACCAATTGATCTCAGAAAGTTCAGAAAGTTTTACTCCGCTATACATGGGAGAGAGCTTGAAGATTCGGATGATGTCATTGAAAAGACTATCCGCCGGATGTCAATCGTGGATGACAATATAGCATACCTTCCTCAGCTAATGGTTTCACCTGAGGTTAAGGAAAAAATCATTGCTTTTATTGAGGATAACTTTAGCCACGGAAAGACAAGTGTTTATTATCAGGCGATATTGACTGAGTTTTCATCAGAATTTCTTGATTGTCACATCTACAGCACTGATATGCTCCGGCTTTATTTGACAAGTGTCAATAAAGGTCGGTTTTACATGAACAGAAGCTGCATCACCACTGATCCTGTCGCTATAGTCAATCCGGCAGATGATGTCAGGAAATTCCTGATTGATGCTTCAAGACCAGTGTCCTATGATGAAATGTATGCATCACTGCCACATCTTCCTAAAGAGAAAATCATTTCCATTATTAGATCTGATCCTGAATTTATATATAACACAGATAAATGTTATTTCCATCAGAGCTGCCTGCATCTTTCAGATGAAGAATTAGAGGATATTGCTGATCTTATTGCAGTCCTTATAGGAGAGCATGAGTTTATCAGCGGTAACGAGCTGTATAAGGCTGTTAAGGCAAAATACCCTTATGTGATAGAAAACAACCCTGAAATTTCTGTTTATGGATTCCGGGACGCGTTGAAGTTTCGTCTAGGCAACAGATTTTCATTTAATGGAAATATCATCAGCCGTAGTGGGCTTGCGTTGACTATGCAGGATGTGTTTGCCGATTTTTGTAAAAGCCATGAATCATTCACACTTGATGAACTTAGCGTTTTTGCAGATGAAATCGGGACACGGGTTTACTTTGACGTTGTATATTCAAATTCTCTGCGTGTGAGCCAAACGCAGTTTGTCTCAAAAGACAAGGCTGCTTTTCAGATAGAGGAAATAGATGTAGTTATTGATCATTTGTGCCCAGGTGACTATATAGGTGTCAGAAAGATCGACAGCGATAGCTTTTCCATGTTCCCAGAGTCTGGGTTTCCGTGGAATGAATATCTTCTTCAGCACTATGTGTTTGATTACAGCAAAAAATATAAGCTGATTCACAATGGTTTGAATGCCAGCAGCTGTGATGGGGCTATTGTCAAAAAGAATGCAGGTATCGAAACATTTGATGATTTGGTGATCTTGGCACTTGCTAACAGCGATATTAACCTGAACAAAGATTCGGCTTTGCAGTACCTCTGTGACGAAGGGTATTTGGCTCGTCGCAGGTATTCTTCAATTGAGCATGCTCTGATTAAGGCCAATGCTCTTAGAAATAACAATAATAAAGGGGCATGATGACATGTATACCTACGAATGGGATGCTGAGACAGGAGGTTTCCTTCTAACTAGCTCTTTGCAGGGTTTCAGTAAAGAACCCCGTCCCGTATATTACAAAGAATTAGATATCCTCGGTTTTGATCATTATTGGAACTATGCGAAAAATGACAGATTTCCATATATGTGGGCAGAGGCAAACAACTACTATTATCGTGGACGGCTTGTAGCAAAAACAAAAGGCGGTAGTCTTTTTACTGTGCCTGAGCTAATTCTAGTGGAAGATCCGGAGCCGAAAAATGCTCCTCTTCGCTTTGTTGATATTCCTGCAATGGTGGAAAAGAACCGAGACCTATTAGAAAAGCTTGTTGGAGAGACAGTAAAAAAAATTTACAACACCTACGTCGAGTACATGCATAAAGTAGATGTCTTTTACGTTGCTTTCAGTGGTGGCAAGGATAGCGTGGTTGCACTGGATCTTGTCCAAAGGGCTTTGCCTCACGATAGAATCAAAGTCCTTTTTGGCAATACTCAAATGGAGTTTCCGGATACATACGATGTTGTAAATAAAATTGAAGATTATTGCAAAGCGCTGAACATACAGTTTTACCGTGCTAAATCCAGAATGCCTCCTCAGCAGACCTGGAAAATATTTGGACCCCCGGCCGTTACAAACAGATGGTGCTGCAGTGTCCATAAAACATCTCCACAGATCGAATTATTACAGGAGATCGCCGGGCATCATGGCTTTACAGGAATGGCATTTACGGGTATTCGTGCAGAAGAAAGTGTTGCCAGAAGTGAGTACAGTGATGTCAGCTATGGTAAAAAAAATCGAGGTCAGTTCAGCTGTCACCCGATTATTGAATGGAATTCGGCAGAGCTTTTCCTTTATATCTACTCCAGAAATTTAATTATCAACGAAGCGTATAAGAAGGGAAACACTCGTGCAGGATGTCTCGTCTGTCCTATGTCTTCAGGCAAACATGAGTACATGAAGCATGTTTGTTATAAGAATGAAGTAGATCAGTTCGTGGACTATATCAAGGAAACCAGCGGCAAGACATCTTTTACAGATTCAGAAATGAAATCATTTATTGACGCTGGATACTGGAAAACAAGAAAAAGTGGCAGGGAATTAAATTTAGGAGTTGATTTACATACTTTTTTGGTAGAAAAGGGGAAAACTACAATACTGGTTTCAAAGCCAAACCCTACTTGGAAAATATGGGCGAAGACCATCGGTGATTTTATTGAAATAAATGCGGGGCATTTCAATATTGTTTTTGCCAAGAAAGCTTATGATATCAGGGTAGAGACATTTGAAGACGGCAGTTCTAAGTTTTCATTTCCAAACTGCGAGACTTCAAAAAACGACATAAAATTTATTTCGCTTTTTCGAAGTGTCATTATTAAGAGCCTGTATTGTGTCAGATGCGGAGTTTGTGCTGCAAACTGTTCGTATGGGTGTATTGATATGACAAATGGACTGTCAATTTCGGATCGTTGCCGTCATTGCTATCAGTGCCATGACATCAATGAACATTGTTTGAGGTACAGCTCAATTCGGAATCAGAACGGAGGGGATCGCCAGGTGAAAGGATTAGACAGGTATTTCAGTTTTGGAATCAGAAAGTCATGGCTTGATATTTATTTCAAGTATGAAGGTGCTGACGAGTTTTGGAATACTGATGGTGATGGCGAAGTTCCTAATAAAAAGAAGGAAGCCTTTCTCCATTTTATCAAGGATGCCGGGATTGTTACTTATGATAAGGCAAGGAGTGGCGATAAATACACAAAGAATTTCCCGAATGATTTTGGCAAAGTTCTTTTTAAACTTGGTTCTGATTCCGAGACTGCCTGGGGACTCATGCTTTGCAACTTGGTTTACACGCCTGCGTTTAACTGGTTTGTTACAAAGCTCCCATACAATGAGTCTGTTACCCTCGACAAAGTGAAATGTCTCCTCGAGGACGTCATGGAGAATGATGCCAAAGGACTCGGGAAAAGAAATATCTGTGATGCGCTCAAGGTTTTCCTTGTAAAGACTCCATTAGGAGAAGTAATTGGACTTGGCCGGTGTGATTATGACGAAAAAGTAGGCCCTACCGGCAACGAATCAATTAAGCTTAAAAGTTTTTGCAGGGGGAAATGGGCAAATCCCCAGCCCTTGGTTATTCTGTATTCTCTTTACAAATTTGCTGAAGCCTGCGGGAACTATTACCAGTTTACCCTTACAAGACTCTTGGATAAGGATATTGAGAGCGATGGAGTAAGTCCTACGGAAATCTTTGGACTTGATGGTGATCAGATGAAGAAGCTTCTCAATGGACTCGCAGTAAACTTTTCGGATTTTATTACGACAGGGTTTACCCTTGACCTGGATAATATTACCCTGAACAGCAGTAAAACCTCTGCAGATGTACTTAAGCTGTTTTGAGACAGGAAGAACACAAAATGCCGATGCTCGAAAAATACCGCCATTACTTTAAGATTGATCCTGATTATTTCCCTGCTGTCAATGAGAAGGTCATCGAAAAGAACCCCGATATGTGGAAAAAGTTTTATCCGCATGAGACCTTTGTGAGACTTATCAGAAATACTGTCAGTGTTTTGGAGCGGAAAGACAAGCTCTCAATTTGGGTGGAGGGTGCGTATGGCACAGGCAAATCTCATGCTGTTCTCACTATTAAGAAACTGCTTGATGCAAGTGCTGAGGAAACGGAGGCGTATTTTCAAAAGTACCATTTGAACCTAGATTTATATAAACGTTTCCAGTCTGTGAAGTCGAGTGGCAGCATACTTACCATTCATCGCTCGGGATCCTCTTCGATCCGCAGCGACCAAAGTTTGGTTTTTGCTGTTCAGGAAAGTATCGAGCATGCGTTAAAAGAGAAAGGTATTGAAAACAAGAGCCGCGGTGCGCTTCGGAGCGCGACCATTAATTGGCTTTCTGATTCGTATAATCGCAATTTTTTCAATGACTTAATCACCGGTCCTTATTCGGATTGTTTTGGTGGAGATGATGTCGATGCCGTTATTAACAATCTAAATACCTATACTGGCGATTCTCTGTCCAAGCTCATGGACAACATTTTCAGAGTAGCAGAAGAGCATCATATAACACCGTTGTCCCCAAGTGTTACTGACCTTTGTAACTGGATTCGTGAAATCATCAAGGCTAACAATCTTAAGGCAATAGTTTTTATTTGGGATGAGTTTACAGAGTATTTCAAAAACAACCAGCGCAGATTGACCGGATTTCAGGAACTTTGTGAAGTAAGTGAAACTGATCCGTTTTACCTGATGATTGTCACACACGTCAGCTCAGGAATGTTCCTCGAGAAAGATCAGGACTTCATCAAGCTGAATGGACGTTTTATCAGCCCACACTGCATAATCAGCCTGCCAGAAAATATAGCGTTTCAGCTGATGGGAGCAGCCTTGGAGAAAAACCCTGATGAGGCTGTACTTGAAGATTGGGATCTTACTTTAAGTGATTTAATCGATCGTACTCGGGGATCTCGAAAAATTGTCCAGGATGCAGCGCATATTACGGATAAGGAAATGCAGGATATTCTCCCAATTCATCCTTATACAGCGTTACTACTTAAATATATTTCATCAGCATTCGCCTCGAATCAGAGAAGTATGTTCAGTTTCATCAAGGGCGAGAGCTTGAATGACGATGATGAGGATGAGAAAAGGGGATTCCAGTGGTTCATTGATAAATATGGCCCAGATGATGACAATCCTTTGCTCACGATCGATATGCTCTGGGAATACTTTTATGACAGGGGCAAAGAGGATCTCGATCGCGATGTACGTTCAGTTCTTGATTACTATAACCGAGCTTTGAAGCGGCAGCTTGATTCAGATGAGAAGCGAGTCCTTAAGACTGTGTTGCTTCTGCAGGCAATTTCAGATAATTCTGGTGACTCTGTTGAACTTTTTATTCCAAATGAAAAGAATATCGAGAAAGCCTTCGAAGGCTCCGATATTGAAAAAAGTGCAGTCAATGTATGCAACAAGCTGGTGCGCGATAAGGTTTTATTAAAGAAGTCTCTTGGCAGTGGGAAATTTGAGTACGGTATCTATAAAGATGAAGGCGAGGTAGATACTGCTCCGTTTGAAGAACTGATAGACAAGAAAAGCACAACATCATTTATTACAGAAGAACTTGCTGATAAGACGCATGTTTTTGATGCGGTTTCTCTTAGCGGTGCCTTGAAACTTCGCTATGTACTGCGCCACGTTTCTTCTAACGATCTTGAAACAACTGCCAAGCAGCTTCGAAATTCAGAAGAAAAATATGATGGCCATATCGTTGCTTTAGTCTGTTATTCCAAGAATGAAGACGAAAGCGTATTCATTGGCAAAAAAATACAGGATCTTCTGAATGATGGTTCTTATCATCTAGTATTTATTGATACATCTCATACACCGTTGGGTGAGCTTGAGTACAGACAATATAAGCATGATTTGGCTCTGTCTATGGCATGGACGGGGAAGGATAAAGATCAATCTTCTCAGTACGCTAAAAATGCCAGGGAAATACTGACAAATTGGAAAAACAAAATTTTAAGTGGCGAGTTTACAGTATATTCAGACAAAAATCCGCAGGGAGAACGATCAGCAACTATTGAAGAACTGTATACCACACTTAAAGAGATCAACAGGTCTAGATTCCCAGATTGCCTGGAAGGTGCATATAATGTTGTTGGAAATATGTACACTATGAGGGATCTTAAACTTGGAGTTGCATGCGGCGCCAATCAAAAAACTAGTCAGTCATATTCATCAAGTAGCTCGAATACAAAACTAGAAAATGCGCTTTCCGGTGCTTGGAAAATTGACAATTATTGGACGGTTAGTCCTCACCTGCTTATTTCAAAAATAAAAATTGCTGTTGATGCACTTATTAATGCTGACTTCACTAATGGCAGCGGAAGTGTTTCGATTAGAAAAATATATGATTTTCTAAAGGCAGCACCATATGGTTTTATGCCATGCAACCTTTCTGCTTTTATTATCGGCTTCATCTTGAAGGAGTACCTCAATGGAAATTATAGTTGGGGCGACGGCTTGACAAATGAGCCTTTAACTTTGGAAAGACTGAAGAGTATGGTGAATGACGTTATTCGTCTTGATGTCATACCAAACCCGCGTTACAAAGATCAATATATTGTTGCCATGACGCCGGAGCAGAAGTCCTTCAATGAGATTACATCATCAGCTTTCGGCATAGCATTGAACCTTTGCACGTCCATTGCCAATGTAAGGGAACGTATACGTTCCAAGATGAAGGAGTTGCCATTCCCTCTTTGGACGTTGAACTATATTCTTGATACAGAGCAATTGGCGACAGACAGACAGGTAATCAGTAATCTAATTGAAGATTACCTCGGTGTGGCCAACAGCAATAATGCTGGTTCTGGAGAATCAGATACCAGCATGGCAATGAAAATCGGCAGTATTGCACTCAAGAATCCATCAGCTGTAAAAGACCTAAGTACCTTAATTACGGATGGCAAATGTACAGCAGGAATGGTCGCTTACCTGAATACATTTGAAGACGGAGCTCTTCCAAAGTTTGCAGGAGAAGTTGGTGATGAAGGAAGGTACATCAATGTCCTCCGCGAAAAGTTCAGTAAAGAGGCTGAAGATGCTAAATGGGTTTGGAATAAGGAAACTGCAGAGCAGAAAATCCGAGATGTAATGCTTGAGTACAGGATTATTATTGAGAGCAATAAAATCCTCAATCCGAATGTTACTTTTGACGAAACCATACAAGGATGGCTTAGTAAGTGCGGCTATATCCGTATTTCCTTTGATGCTGCCAAGGGTTGCCTTAAAGAGGCAGAACCTTTACTGGAAATGCTCTGTAAGATTACAAAGGCAGGAAGGATACTTGAGTCTCAGAAGGAAGAATTCTATGACAAGTTAAAGGCAGGCCTAGATGCATTCCAGAATTTTTATGCGAACCAGATTGAGGTATTTAAGGTAATTGTCAACCTTAACGGCCTTTCTGATGAAGATATAAAAGAGATCTTCAATGATGTACCGTCTGGCGTGTTTACGTACGATAAAGCGAAGTATGTCAACCTTGTTGAGGCTAAGATTGTTGCTCATAGAGAGAATCAGAAGAGTGCCAAGCTGAAAAAATTCTGGAAAGATAAAACTGGCTCTGATACGCCCAAATCATGGTCCAAAGAACATCGGATGCCTATTCTTTGCTTGATCAGTGATGATGATCTTGAAAAGGCAAAAGCTGCTTTTGAAACAGTAAATAGTAATTCTGCCAATACTTCTGATATTGATAAAGCAAATGAGTTTTTTGAAAGCGCGAAGTTTTTTGAGAGGCTGTCAGATCAGAATGAATTGGATAAAGCTTTCAGAGAAGGTGTCATTAAAAATTACTCTGTGATGCTTCCTGATATAGATGAGGTTAAGAGTTATTTGGAAGCAAATGTATCAGCCGAAGCATACAGCTGGTATGGGTTGCCTGAAGTTGAAAAGAAAATAAGGCAGCTCGCACAGGCTAAATACAGCAGTGATGGTTATAAGATTGCTCTTGATAGAATCAAGGAAATGAATGAGAAGGAGATTTGGACTTATCTGAAGGGCTTAATACAAGACAATATTGATGTCGGCATGGAAATTATCAAGAGCATGAGGAATTCATAAGCTGGAGACTTTCGCTGCATAAGCATGTTTCCTCTGTTCAGTAGTTCATGCATGGCACAGCGCCTAAAGGCTGTGCCATGCACACTCGAGGAGGCGTTGGTAAGTTGTTACATAAAAAACGCGAATAATTTGCCCGGGTTAATTTGATTAGGAACGAACACACTTAAGTACAGCATTGCTTTACCAACATTGTCCTATAAATGTTTTAGCACTGGTATGTATGTTCTTTTGGCTTATACAGGAGATGCACTAGACATCTAGATTAAGTAGTCTGCTAATTCAGCCTGCAGATAGGTGCTTATCTGCTATTTGTTGTTACTTATAGCCGGATCGATTCACGCATTTGTCATGCTATATCAAGTGCTGGTAAGGGGGTATTACGATGGCAATTGATTCTGTGTTCAGCAAAATTGAACGATTCTTAAAGAAAGATAGTGCAAGCCCTTTGCTAGTAGACGTGCAAAAAAGTTCTGATCTTGCTGCCATTGGCGCGAGGTTCAAAATATCGGGAAATACTTTCCTTAATGCTGCTGGTTATTGCAAAAATGACGAGTTTCCACGCTTGGATAAACTTATAAACGACCTGCAGAGGAAAGATGCCAATATTTTCCTCACAGGACTGACAACATTCCTAAAATTGAAAGGAGATGAAGAGCTTAGAGCAGAGCTGGAAAGCATCCTTTATATGACGACGGCCGGGCATGTTGTGGTGTTGTCTTTTCAGTGCTGGAATTTTTTAGAAAATTTAATAAGTAATGACAGACGACTGTCCTCAAGAATTGCTAAGGTAAATAGTGATGAATCTGAATCTCCGCATAAGCCACAGCTGGTGTTTTTAGACAAAAATCTTACTCCACCATCCGATGTTGTTTGCTTAAATGGAATTCATGAACTCGCTGAAGCAATTGAGTCACAATCTGCGGATGTTATTTATATTCAAACAGCGAAACGCAGAAGCTCGTTCCCAAACTCATTGTTTACCATAGTGGATTTGAATGATGCTTTTGACATACTCTGCAGGAAAGATCCCCTGACAAATGTTCTGTCCAGAGAGGACGGCACTCCAGAACAATGGAATCAGGTTCAACGAAACTTCAGTTCATGGAATGCCCTTCTGACAAAAGAGTTTGACAATATTGATGCGTTAGACCTTTTAATTGGACTGTACGCATCGTTTGATTTGCGTAAAAAGTGGCTGTATTACATAGCGTTAAAACTTTATGGAGTTAAAAACAATTTTTACCTGAGAGATGTAATTAAGAAATGCAGTTCATATAAGAATTTTATAAGAGATATTTATAAGGATATTCTTAAAATTGATCACAAAGATCCGCAATTTCAACAGGTATATTCTGAACGGAAGAGAATACTGAAGGCTATCGGCAACACATTAGTTGAGGCGGCTGAATTTTGCCGTATTGTACCAAGCGAAGAGAAAGACGCAATTTATTATTTGACAGACAATACCGATCAGGAAAAAGAGCAGATATTCTTTCTTCTAGACAAATATGGACTTAAATACAAAAGGGAAGAATTGATTAATATTTTAAACAGGTGTTACCCAGATTTGGCCTGTTACCTTGGGCAATACAAGTTTAAGTCAGAAATGTTGACCAAATATTTCCAGGATTATAAATACCAAAAAGTTATAAACAAGGTCCTAAAGGAATTTGATCAGACAGTTAAGGAACAGGCAGTCAAGCGTGAATACAACACTATACTGCAGGCTCGTTCTTCTATTGTTGAATCCATTGATAGGACAGGTGCTCAGACGTATTTTACCGATGCTATGGGGGTCGAGTATCTTGCATTCATTATGGCTAAATGTCACGATGAAGGCCTTGTGGCAAAAGTGACAGTCTGCCGTTGCGAGCTGCCTTCTATTACATGCAAGAATAAAGACTTTTGGTCTTATTTTGAAACTGAACAATATCCAATCATCACTGTTAGTGATTTAGATGAAATAAAACATCGCGGTAAGGATGATTCGGGGTACAACAAAACAAAGCTTCCTATCCATCTAATCAGTGAATTGAATATCATTGATGAACTTCTAAAGAAAATAAAAGCTAATCTCGTAAACGGGAATTATAGTAAAGCCATTCTTGTATCGGATCATGGCGCTAGCCGTCTTGCTGTTATTCATGAAACCGAGAATATGTGGGAAATGGCTGAAAAAGGCGTGCACTCAGGTCGTTGCTGCCTTAAGAGTGAGATTGACGAGCAGCCGGAATATGCGGCTGATGCAGATGATTATTGGGTGCTCGCAAATTATGATAGGTTCAAGGGCAGCAGGAAGGCAAATGTAGAAGTTCATGGCGGAGCAACTCTTGAAGAAGTTACTGTGCCGATTATTGAACTCACAATCCACGATGAAGGTATTGAAGTTAAGCTAATGCCCATCGATAAGACTGCGTCTTTCACTGGCAAGCCTACAATAACAGTCAGCTATAAAGAAACGGCTGCAATCAAGATTTTTATTACAAAGAAGCTTCACGATGTCAGTATCGTCATTGACGGACACACTTACGATGCAGAGCAAATGGAAGATGATAACTTCTATAAGGTGCAAATGCCTGAGATCCGAAAAGCAAAGGAGTACAAGGTAGATGTTTACGCGTCTGGGAACAAAATCGCGTCTGATCTGCCTCTTGTTGTAAAGAAGAAAATAGGCGGAGAGAAGGAAGGCTGGTTTTAAGGAGAGCTGAAGTGACAGACAAATTGCGCGAGTGTTTCGATGAGATGGTTGTCTATAAGGACTTGAAGAAAAGCAATTTCTTTTCTGCGCTTGGCCTACCATCATTTTTAAGAGACTGGCTTCTTAAGAGGTTTTCTGATGATGAAGGAAACCTTGATCTTGATGAACTTACCGATTTTGTTCACACGTACCTGCCTGGCAAGGATGAGTGGGTAAGCATCAAGAATCGTATTATTGTCGAGCATGAGCATGTAAAGCTCCTTACAAGGATTGCTGTAGATATCAGCATCAAGGATGAGAAAATCTCGTTTTCCCTTCCTGATTTTGGCCTTACGAACAAGGAAACAATCATTGAGTCTCATGTATGGGATACGTATAAGGGGGAACTGGTTGACAGCCGGGAAATCTGGGGAATCGTTGAACTTGGGTATCTTCCGCCTGATGAGGAGGCAAAGCCGAAACAGCCTGGCAGGATTAAGCTTGTTGGCTTTAAGAATTTTTGTCCTTATACGATTGATCTAGATTATTACAAGGACGTTCGGTCAGAATTTAGTACATCGGAATGGATCGATATTCTGCTTGGTGCAATAGACTACAGCGCTGCTGGTTATGAAAACGAAGATCAGAAACTAGCTATGCTCACTCGCCTTCTTCCGTTTGTTGAGAAAAGGCTGAACCTGATCGAGCTTGCACCCAAGGGAACAGGAAAATCTTATGTATTTGGCCATGTGAGCAAATATGGTTTTCTGACCGATGGCGGAAAAGTTACCAGGCCGAAGATGTTTTACGACAATGCCAGGAAAACGCCAGGTTTCATTATGGGCAATGATTTCGTTGCAATTGATGAAGTGAAACTTGTGCAGTTCGGCGATGTGAATGAAATGCGGTCCGTCCTTCAGGGGTACATGGAGTATGGCCAGTTTAATATAAATGGCTATGAGGGCAAATCTGATGCTGGCATAGTTTTCCTTGGCAATATTGCTCAGGATAACTGGGATGAATATCAGAATATGTTCAGTGAGCTGCCAGCACTGTTTCGCGAGAGTGCATTAGTTGATAGAATTCATGGATTTATCAAAGGCTGGGACATTCCTAGAATGAATGACAGCCTGAAGTTGTCAGGGTGGGCATTAAATTCTGAGTACTTTTGCACCATTCTTCACGAGCTTAGAAGCGATGTAAGCTATAGAGCCATTGTTGATCAAGTTATTGAGGTTCCAGACAAGGCCGATACACGTGATACTGAGGCAGTGAAAAGAATATGTACGGCGTATCTGAAACTGTTTTTCCCAAATGTGCGGAGTGCCCGCGATATTAATGCCAAGGCTTTCCTAAAGTACTGCCTGAGACCAGCCAACAGGATGCGCAGTATCATCAAAAAACAGCTCGGTATACTAGATAAGGAATTCAAGGGGAAAGATGTACCGAATTATCCCCTTCGGGAGATACCTGATGAAAGTTGATTGTGTAATCTGCGGCAAACAGAAGCTTGATAAAAATACGATAGGTATTAACAAGAAGCTCCTAGGGGCAAAAATTAAAAACTTCTATTGTATGGATTGCTTAGCAGAATATCTTGGCTGTACGGTTCAGGACCTGCTGGACAAAATCGAAGAGTTTAAGGACGAAGGCTGCAAGCTGTTTGACTGAGGCAGTAGTGAAAAAGCTTATCTATGCGGACAATGCCGCTACAACTAGGCTCGATAAAGACGCGCTAGATGCCATGATGCCGTATCTCACAGATGATTATGGCAACGCCTCACAGCCGTACTTCTTCGCAGGCCCGGCAAAGAAGGCAATAGCCGCCGCGCGTGAGACAATTGCCGAGTGCATCGGCGCTGAGCCTGAGGAGATCTTCTTTACCTCAGGCGGGACAGAGAGCGACAACTGGGCAATAAAGTCCGCTCTTTTCGCAAAGGCCAGCAGGCGGGAAGTAATCACATCGAGGATAGAGCACCATGCCGTGCTCAATGCCTGCAGGTCGCTATGCGAACTTGGCATACCGGTACGCTCTCTCCCTGTCGACTCCAAAGGAACTGTCCTGCCTGAGACGCTCAGGAACATGGTGA
>Ga0256404_1006209_pt1 | contig 20068 bp, 16 predicted proteins | sample RumenRJG_01DNA_FD_185990 | JGI IMG/M metagenome (GOLD analysis project Ga0256404, IMG submission 185990) | Bovine rumen microbial communities from Lethbridge, Alberta, Canada - RJG_01 | ecosystem: Host-associated > Mammals > Digestive system > Stomach > Rumen | place: Canada: Alberta | collected...
CAGGCTAAGAGACAATATGGATGAAGATGAGATCATACAACTTCTGCCATACCAATACAAAAAATCCCGGGAATAACCTCGGGATTTTTTGTTTGATTACAGGACGGCCTAAATTGAATGGTTACCCTACACCAAGACGCTGTTGGAGGGTGTCACCGCCGAGCCGCTGATCAAGACCAAGAAGAAAGCCGCCGAGCCCACCACGCCTACGCCTGAGCCATGACGATTGCAGGGTGCGGCCCTTGTGGCCGTCCGCAACCCGAATGGCAAAACAATCAGCGGGGCGGCCCTCACGACCGCCCCGCACAGTAAACCCTAAAAACCAAAACACCTAAAATCTTTTCACTATGTCACAAGAAAGCAAGAAAGAAACCTGGAAGTTGATCATCAACATGATCATCTCCATCCTCACCGCCATCGCAACGACCTTCGGTCTGACCAGCTGCATGGGTTGGTGAAAAAGACGCCCCGCCGGAAAAAAGCCGGCATATAGGAGATTATGTTGTAAAAAAAGTCCCACCAATCTATCAACAGATTAGTGGGACTCTGAATAGCGATCTATTCTTTTATTTGGTTGTTATATCTTATTTATAAAATTCATGTTTGGCGGCAGCGAGGGTGTTCTTCATCAAGGAACAGATTGTCATCGGGCCTACACCACCGGGCACAGGGGTTATGAAGGAGCATTTGGGTGCTACCTCATCAAACTTCACGTCACCGTTCAATCTCCAGCCACGCTGACGGGTGGCATCGGGGACACGCGTGGTACCTACATCGATGATAACAGCCCCTTCCTTCACCATATCAGCGGTGACGAAGTTAGGCTGGCCGATAGCGGCAATAATGATGTCAGCCTCCCGGCACTCCTGTTTCAAGGTCTTGGAATGAGAGTGACAAACCGTCACCGTAGCGTCTCCGTATTGTTTCTGCATCATGAGCTGAGCCATCGGCTTGCCAACGATATTGCTGCGACCGAGGACCACACATTTCTTACCGGAGGTCTCGATATGATAATGCTGCAAAAGCGTGAGGATGCCGAGCGGGGTAGCCGAGATAAAGCAAGGCAGGCCAATGGCCATACGACCGACATTGATGGGATGGAAGCCATCCACATCTTTCTTATAGTCGATAGCCATGATGATCTTCTGCTCATCGATATGCTTCGGGAGGGGGAGCTGTACGATGAAGCCATCGACATCCGTGTCTTTATTGAGCCGGTCGACGCAAGCCAAAAGCTCTTCCTCCGTCACGTCATCCTCGTAACGGATGAGCGTCGACTTGAAGCCACACTGCTCACAGGCAATGACTTTGTTCTTGACATACGTCTCCGAACCGCCATCGTGACCCACGAGGACGGCTGCTAAATGTGGCTGCTTGCCTCCTGCGGCCATGATGTTCTTCACTTCTTCGGCTATTTGCTGCTTGATAGCAGCGGCGGTGGCCTTACCGTCGATCAACTCATATGCCATTTGTCAGTATTTTTGTACTACACCCATTACTTACCGTTTCATCTGCGGCATGTTACGCATCATCTGGCGCATGCCACTGCCTGTCACCATCTTCATCATCTTACGCGTCTGGTCGAACTGCTTGATGAGACGGTTGACCTCCTGGATGCTGGTGCCTGAGCCTTTGGCGATACGCATCTTACGGCTCTGGTTGAGCACCTCGGGGTTCGTACGCTCCTTCGGCGTCATAGAACGGATGATCGCCTCAATGCCATTGAAAGCACTGTTGTCAATATCCATGTCTTTGATGGCCTTGCCCACACCCGGGATCATCGAAGCGAGATCCTTAATGTTACCCATCTTCTTGATCTGCTCTATCTGCTTGAGGAAGTCGTTGAAGTCGAACTTGTTCTTCTGAATCTTCTTCTGCAGGCGCTTCGCCTCTTCTTCATCAAACTGCTCCTGCGCACGCTCCACGAGGGAGACGACATCACCCATGCCGAGGATACGGTCTGCCATACGGTCGGGATGGAAGACGTCGATAGCTTCCATCTTCTCACCCGTACCGATGAATTTGATAGGCTTCGTGACCACAGTACGGATAGAGAGGGCGGCACCACCACGCGTATCGCCATCGAGCTTTGTGAGCACCACGCCATCGAAGTCGAGGCGGTCATTGAACTCCTTAGCGGTGTTGACCGCATCCTGACCGGTCATGGAGTCAACGACAAACAACGTCTCATCGGGATGGACATGCTCTTTGAGCGACGAGATCTCATTCATCATCTGCTCGTCGACAGCTAAACGGCCGGCGGTATCGATGATGACGACATCGTAACCTTTGGCTTTGGCCTCAGCGATAGCATGATCCGCAATCTCATTGACATTCTTGTTCTCGGGCTCACTGTACACCGGCACGCTGATACTGTCGCCCACGACCTTCAACTGGTCGATGGCAGCAGGACGATAGACATCACAAGCCACGAGCAGTGGGTTCTTGTGCTGCTTGGTCTTGAGCATGTTGGCGAGCTTGCCACTGAACGTGGTCTTACCCGAACCTTGCAGACCGGACATGAGGATGATGGCCGGCTTGCCGTTGAGGTGAAGCTCGGAGGCCTCGCCGCCCATGAGCCGAGCCAGCTCATCGTGCACAATCTTCACCATGAGCTGTCCTGGCTTGATGGCCGTGAGCACGTTCATGCCCAAAGCCTTCTCCTTGACAGTGTCGGTGAACTGCTTGGCTACTTTATAGTTGACATCGGCATCTAACAGCGCACGGCGCACGTCCTTCAGCGTGGCAGCGACATTCAGTTCTGTGATCTTCCCTTCACCCTTGAGTATCTTGAACGACCGTTCAAGTCTATCAGTTAAATTCTCAAACATCTTAGTATGTTATGCAATAGCTAATTTTCTGCAAAGGTAACGAATTATTCGCACTTAAGAAACCTTCTGAGAAAATTTATGCTCAATACATTATAATATTTTGAGAGAAGGCAATGCTGTCTATAACTATTCAGCAGAGCAAGACCTTTTATGATGAAGCGATTGGCGTACAATCGCAGACAGAAACACAGAGGTAATGCGTACACGTCGTTTCCTTAAAACATCGTTAAGGTAATTCAGTCTAAAAAGAAACCAGAAAAGGAATAAAGAATACATGATGCGCTTAGGGGCATTATACACATACAGCACCCCTTGTATTCTTTATTCCTTTTAATTATTCGCTCAGCTTCGAGCCTTACTCTTCAGCGGGCTTGAGGTTCGTGTAAACGTTCTGAACGTCATCGAAGTCCTCAAGCTTCTCAACCATCTTGTCGATCGTCTCACGCTGGTCAGCGGGAATATCCGTGAGGTCATTGGGGATATAAGTGAACTCGGCAGAGGTGATCTCATAACCGTTATCCTCAAGATATTTCTGGATGTCGCCGAAGCTTGTCGGTGCACCATAGATCGTGACTTCGCCCGTCTCCTCGTCAGTGTCGTACTCATCCTCCACTCCATAGTCGATGAGGTCAAGGATCAGTTCGTCCATCTCTGTGTCAGCCTTCGGCTTGAAGGTAAAGACAGCCTTGTGGTCGAAGAGGAACGACAGGGAACCTGTTGTGCCGAGGTTGCCGCTGAACTTGTTGAAGACCGAACGGACATCAGCCACCGTACGCGTGGTGTTATCGGTCAGCGTATCTACCAGGATAGCCACTCCGTGAGGGCCGTATCCCTCGTAAGTCACCTCCTTATAGTCGCTCTGGTCTTTACCCATCGCGTTTTTGATAGCACGTGTGATGTTATCCTTCGGCATGTTCTCGCGCTTGCAGGTTGCGATGATAGCACGCAGACGCGGGTTGTTCTCAGGCTCAGGACCACCAGCTTTCACAGCGATGGCAATCTCCTTGCCGAGTTTCGTAAATGTGCGGGCCATGTGACCCCATCTCTTCAGCTTTGTAGCCTTACGGTATTCAAATGCTCTTCCCATTGGATTTATCTGTTATTTATTGTTTTTATTTCTTTATTTTTCGGGCTGCGTCCTGTAAGCAGTCGCTGTGCGACTGCCCTACCCCGCTCCCCGCTTAGCGCAGCTCTGCTCCGAGCTGTTTCTTCAAACCTGTGATGAGCTTCTGCATCATCGCATCGATCTGCTTCTCAGAGAGCGTCTTCTCCTCGTCTTCAAACACGAAGTTGACAGCATAGCTCTTCTTGCCTGCAGGCAGATTCTTGCCTTGATAGACATCAAAGAGCGTGACACGCTTCAGGAGCTTCTTCTCAGCCTTACGCGCTACCTGTTCTATCTGTGCAAACTCTACATTGTCATCGACAAGCAGGGCAAGGTCACGACTGACAGAAGGATACTTGGACAGTTCCTTAAACTCTATCTTGTTCTTCTTCGTTGCCTTCACGATGGCGCTCCAGTTGAGCTCTGCATAATAGACATCCTTGTCTACGCCACACGTGTGAGCTACTTTCTTGGCGAGCTTGCCATACGTTGCAAACACTACACCCTGACGGCTCTTCAGCGTCAAGCCATAAGCGAAGAGGTTATTCTCCGTCTTTGACTCTACAGCCAGTCCCTGCGCCAGACCCGCACGGCTGAGGATATTTTCCACATAAGCCTTCAGTTCATAGAAAGAAGTCTCCTCGTCGGGATGTGCCCAAGAGCCTTCCACACGCTTTCCCGTGAGCCACAAAGCAAGGTGGTACTGCTGCGAGTAAGCAGAGATGGGAGCGTCATGGTCATCCTTCTCCGGGGCATAATGGTAGACATTGCCCACCTCGAAGAAACGAAGGTTCTCACGCTTACGGTTGATGTTGCGGGCGAGCGACTCCAGTCCACCAAAGACTAGTGTCTGACGCATCACACCGAGGTCAACAGACAAAGGATTCATGATCTTCACCGTGTTGGCCCAGGGATACGCGTTCAACTCATCCTTATTATAATAGCTCTCCTTGGTGAGCGAGTTGTTCAATATCTCATTGAAGCCACAACCTACAAGTTGCTCAGAGACAATGTTTTCGAGTTTGTGCTCTTTGTCCTCAGCATTCTCTACCGTGAGTGAAGACTTGAGCTGTGTGGGAATCTCCACGTTATTGTATCCATAGATACGGAGGATATCCTCCACGACGTCACAAGGACGCTGCACGTCTACACGATAAGCAGGCACCGTGAGGTCAAGACCTTCGGCATCTTCCTTATTGATCTTCATCTCAAGACTGGTGACAATGCGCTTGATCGTATCGGCTCCGAGCTTCTTACCGATGAGACGGTCGCAGTACTCGTAGTTGAGACGTACGTCGAAGTTGGGCAGTGGCTTAGGATAGACATCCTTGATCTGCATGGAGACCTTACCACCGGCCAGCTCCTGGCAAAGAATGGCAGCCTGCTTGAGGGCATAGATGGTGCCGTTGGGATCGACCCCACGCTCAAAACGGAAGCTGGCATCCGTTGAGAGACCGTGATGACGGGCGCTCTTACGGATCCATGTGGGATGGAAATAAGCCGACTCAAGAACCACATTTTTAGTGGTCTCATAAGTGCCGGATCCCTTGCCGCCAAAGATGCCGGCGATGCACATCGGCTCCTCGGCATTGCAGATGCTCAGGTCGTGCTCACCCAAGGTGTGCTCAACACCGTCGAGGGTGACAAATTTCGTGCCCTCAGGCTGCGTACGAACCACAATCTTATGACCGATGACCTTGTCGGCATCGAAGCAGTGCATCGGCTGACCATAAGCCATCATGATATAGTTAGTGATATCTACGATATTGTTGATAGGACGCAGCCCGATGACGGTGAGCTTCTCCTGCAGCCACTTCGGACTCTCCTTGACCTCGCAATCGGTGATGCTCAGGCAAGCGTAACGCTTGCAAGCCTCAGTATTCTCGATCTCCACATCGATGGGCATCGACTCGTTGTCCACATGGAACTTGGAGCAGTCGGGGCGATGCAGACTGGTCTTATAACCACGCTGTACAAGCCAGGCGTAGAGATCACGCGCCACGCCATAGTGGGAAAGGGCATCGGCGCGGTTGGCGGTGATATCAATATCAATCACCCAGTCGCTGTCCAAATGGTAATATTCTGCGGCGGGCGTTCCTACGACAGCATCGTCAGGCAAGACGATGATGCCACTGTGGTCGTTGCCCACACCTATCTCATCCTCTGCACAGATCATGCCGTAAGAGTCGATGCCACGCAGACGGCTCTTCTTGATAACAAACTCTTTGTCGCCATCGTAAAGCTTGCAGCCTAAGTCGGCAACAATCACTTTCTGTCCGGCTGCTACGTTAGGAGCGCCACAGACGATCTGCTGCGGCTCACCTTTGCCTAAGTCAACGGTCGTAACATGGAGATGGTCACTGTTAGGGTGCATCTCACAAGTGAGGACCTTGCCCACATAAAGGCCTTTCAGTCCGCCTTTAATGGCTTCTACCTCATCAAGGGCATCCACCTCAAGCCCCGTGGAGGTCAGTGCGTCAGCTGTCTCTTGTGGGGTAAGGTCAAAATCAACATAGTCCTTAAGCCACTTATATGAAATCTTCATTGTAATGAGTTATATTTCTGTGTATATTTTGTGCAAAATTACTAATAATCCGCGAGGTAAGCAAAGCTCTCGCGGATTTTCTATTTAGCATAGCCAAAAATAGTACGTTTAATCCTTTCCGTCCTCGCCCTCATCGCTCTTCAACACGGGCAACGAGATGTGATACTTCACGGCAAGGATGCGTACGATGACAATGAACAGAAAGACGATGACCACCGTAACGGCAACGTTCGTCCTTAAGGCATCAAGCATCCAATAGAGTATGCCGCCAAAGATGCTTGCACTGGCGTAAATCTCTTTCCGCAGTACAACCGGCGTTTTATTGAGCAGCACATCGCGAATGACACCGCCCGCAGCCCCGGTGATACAGCCCATGATGATAGCCACCCAGAAGGGATAACCGCACTCCAAGGTCTTCTGAATGCCCGTTATCGTGAAGGAGGCGAGGCCTAACGTATCAAAGAGAAACCACGCATTGTCGAGCGGGCGCAGCAGCTTGGTGCAGGAGATGACAAACACTTGGGCGACAATGGTGCAGATGATATACAACGGTGAGGTCATCCAGAATGGCGGCAGTCCGAGCATGACATCACGAAGGGTACCGCCTCCGATAGCCACGGCAAAGCCGCAGACAAAGCCCCCGAACCAGTCGAGGTGCTTGGCGGCGGCATGCCGGATGCCAGAGATGGCAAAAGCCAAGGTACCGAGAATCTCTATCACGGTTTGTACGGTCCGTACAAACTGTGGGTCAGCAAGTTGTAGCGCTTCCACTATACTTCATTGATTGGCTTGCCACTCACGAAAGCGGCCACATTGTTTACACAGATATCCATCAAGCGCTTGCGTGCCTCTAAGGTAGCCCATGCTATATGAGGGGTGAGGTAAGCATGTGGCTGGCGGAGCAAGGGGTTGTCAGCCTTGGGCGGCTCCTGCGCCATCACATCGGCGCCATAGCCTGCGAGTCTCCCCGCTGCTAAGGCATCGGCAACGGCCTGTTCGTCGACAAGCGCACCACGCGCCGTATTGATGAGGATAGCCCCTTGTTTCATCTTGGCAATGTTCTCGGCATTGAAGAAGTGGAGGTTGTCTTTGGTGAGCGGGCAATGAAGGGTCACGATGTCCGAGGCATGGAGCAGACCGTCGAGCGTCGCTTTGTTGATGCCGTCGGGAAGGTCGGCTTTATGCTTCGAGGTATAGGCGTAGACATGGAGGCCGAAAGCCAGTGCCACCTGAGCTACGCGCATACCGATATGGCCAAGCCCGATGATACCGATCGTTTTGCCTACGAGTTCCGGCAGGGGCGTGTCCCAATAACAGAAATCCGGATTCTTTGACCAGCGGAGACCTTTGTCCGGATGTTTCGACACGCGGTCCTGATGGGCATAATGACCAATCTGATTCGTGATGTTCAAGATATGCGCAAAGGTCATCTGCACCACGCTCTCTGTCGAATAAGACGGTATATTGCAGACCACCACACCATGTCGGTGGGCCGACTCGGTGTCGATATTGTTGTAGCCTGTTGCCAGGATGCCGATATATTGAAGTTTCGGCAGACTACAGATGACCTCATCGGTCATGTTTATCTTATTGATGATCAATATCTCGGCATCTTTGGCGCGGTCGAGGACCTCCTCGGGCTTGGTGCGGTCATAGACGGTCAGTGTGCCAAACTCTTTCAACGGCTCCCAGGAGAGGTCGCCGGGGTTGGCGGTATATCCGTCGAGTACAACGATGTTTTTCATAGTTCTTATTTTTTATCGGTTGTTTCTTTTCTTCATTCTTTTATTCTCTTATTCTTTTATTCTCTTATTCTTTTATTCTCTCATTCTTTGTACCGCTCTCCCCAGCAGTTGAGCATGCGCTGATAGAGCTTCTCCTCGGCAGGCGAGTGCTGGGCATGCCAGAAGCGTTTGTCCTTCAAGGCTTCGGGGAGATATTGCTGGGGCGTGAAGTTACCCGGATAGTCGTGCGGATATTTGTAACCATCGTGATAGCCCAACTGTGCCATGAGTTTTGTCGGTGCATTGCGGATCGGCAGCGGTACCGGCTGATTACCGCTCTGTCTCACTTCCTCAATAGCCGTGTTGATACCCATATAAGCGGAGTTGCTCTTCGGACTCGTGGCGAGATAGACCACCGCCTCGGCAAGGGGGATGCGACCTTCCGGCCATCCGATCTTCATCACGGCATCGAACGCGGCGTTGGCAAGGAGCAGGGCATTCGGGTTGGCGAGCCCTATATCTTCAGCAGCAGAGATGACGACACGACGGGCAATGAACTGTGGGTCCTCGCCTCCCTCGATCATCCGCGCCATCCAGTAAAGAGCGGCGTCGGGATCGGAACCTCGGATGCTCTTGATAAAAGCCGAGATGATGTCGTAGTGCATATCCCCCTGTTTGTCATAAGCAAGCGGGTTGGTCTGCAGCTCTTCCTCTACACGTTTGTCGGTGATGACGACATCGTTGCTGTTTGCCGACTCGACCATCAGTTCAAGGATATTGAGCAGTTTGCGTGCGTCGCCCCCGCTATAGCGCATCATAGCATCCGTCTCCTTCAAGTCTATATGCTTCTTCTGCAGTTCGCTATCCGTAGCGACTGCGCGCTCGAGGATCTTCTGCAAGTCTCCTTTCTCGAGCGACTTCAACACATAGACCTGACAACGGGAGAGCAGCGGTCTGATGACCTCAAACGAGGGGTTCTCTGTCGTGGCACCAATGAGCGTCACGACGCCACGCTCCACAGCGCCTAACAGCGAGTCTTGCTGCGACTTGGAGAAACGGTGGATCTCATCGATGAAAAGGATCGGCGAGGCATTGTTGAAGAAACGGCCGCTCTTGGCTTTCTCTATGACCTCACGCACCTCCCTCACGCCACTCGTCACGGCGCTGAGGGTATAGAACGGCACTTTCATCTCTGAAGCGACGATCTCCGCCAGCGTTGTCTTGCCCACGCCCGGGGGTCCCCAAAGGATGAAGGAAGATATCCTGCCGCTTTCTATCATCCGCCGCACTACTCCACCCGGTCCGGCAAGATGTTCTTGTCCGACATAATCGTCGAGGGAGCGCGGACGCATTCGTTCTGCTAATGGTTCCATATCTTTTGTTTTATTGTAGTCCGGAAGTTCGGAATTTAAGAAGTCCGGACTTCTAAAACTTCCAAACTTAAAAACTTCCAAACTTAAAAACTTCCAAACTTAAAAACTTAGAAACTTAAAAAACTTCCAAACTTCTATAAATTATATTGGCCGCGCAATGCGGATGCCCAAGGCTGACGTTTGCTTGGAAAGGTAAGTACGAAGCAGATTATGATCTTCTACCACTTTATGATAGAGCGAGGAGGCATTGAGCATGTGCAGTCCGTCCTTATGCCAGGCAGCTATGCCAATATGACTGATCTCCAGGCCTTTCTTCACCGTCACGATAGCGATGATATCCCCGTCATGAACCGTCTTCCTCAGCAGACTGCTGTTGTTGACGGCATTCTTGGGGATATAACGCTGCTTTGTGCCCGTGATACTTTTTTCCATCTCAGCAATCTGCTTGATCCACTGTGGCCTTCCTTTCAGCATCGGATAACTTCCAAGGTGTGTCGTCATATAATCGGCCTTCACCGTCTGTACGCCGGAGAAGGGAGGGTTGGGCGACTGGATGTTAGCCACGATCCGCTCCCGCGTGTTCTCCTGAATCCAATAAGTGAAGTAATGTTGCCGGGTAGGATATGAGACCACGCCGTTGCGATAGCGTATCTGTCGGAGGTTTTGACAGAATCCTGCAAAACTTTGCTGGTCTTTAGCCATGCTTCTTGACAGTGCCAGCACCGTCTCTACATATGTGGTGCAGTCGAGTTGCCGAAGATTGACAACCAGTTGCTCCTGACTGTTCTTCTCCAGCGTCTTAGCCACATAAGGCACACCACGCAGGGCACGACCGAAGAACAGCATATAGGACGCCATCGACTTGCTTTTCAATGTTTTGGCTTTCTTCATCAACGTCACAACCCGCAAGGAGTCTGGCTTCGTATAATCCACCCTCTGAGCCAAGACGTTGACCGTCAGCAAGAGGGAGAAGATCGTTATAATCAGTTTTTTCATTTCTTATTATGCTTTTTACGATAACTGCTTTTTAATCCAAAATTATATCCTACATAGACATATACATTTCCAAATGTCGAGTTGGCGGAAAACTTCGATCTCCGATAATTGTAAGTGTGAAAGACGGCACTGGCTCCTGCATACCACCGCATATTGTTCCAAACGATACCGGTCCTGCCCACACCGTCAATCATGAGATTCTTAAAATCGAAGTTACGAAAGAAATCCCGGGAATTTTTGTTGGCGGTTCCTGTCAGCTGCTTATAGCCCAGTGCCAGTTGCATAGAGACATCGAAGAGCCAGTTGTGGGCAAACACCCAGTTGTAGGCGTAGCCGCCACTCAAGGAAAAGTCGGTGTAACTGATATTGGTGGAGTGCATACTCGTGTCAGCCACCGCCACAGAGGTCCCTGCTCCTACCTTATCATCCATCAGTTGGTGAAACTTATCCCAGTCGACATTCAGCGAGTGGCGAGAATAGCTCATTCCTGCCAGCGCACTGCCTGCCGAACGGCGTTGAACCGTGCTCTGACTGTAGGCGGCGGGATAAGAGAATTTGCTGTGATTGAAGATATAGTAGAGGTTGAAGCCTCGCTCCGACGTCTCGAACCCGTCGAAGTATACTTTCCGCATGGCATTGTTGACTGCCTCGTTGCCAAAGTTCACCCTACTGATACGATAGTTATCACCCGACTTGCGGTAAAAGAGGTCCACGCCAAGCTGTGGGGCATAAAGGCTGAGCGCCACGGCTTCCCGTGCCTCATTCTTCAGGCGCTTAATATCGATCGTATAGCCTATGAACACGAAACGCCAACCGAAGTACGGACCTAATTTATAGGATGGCTCAGGAGCAAAGACCACCGAATGGTCGTCCTGAAGTTTCAACGTATAGCCCTCAAAACTGGTCGTGTTTTGAAGCATCACGGTGAAGTTGTATTTCTGTGGCTCGATATAGTTGGTGTCTACCCGTGAGAAATTGCGTACCATCCTCCGGAAAGCAGACAGTTTCTTCTTCGGGGGAGTCGGTATCGTGTCCGCAGCCGTTACCTCCGACAGGACGGTGAAGAGTATGACTATCAATAAGGATAATGTACGCATTAAGAATCAGAACTTTCCCAAGATTCGATCCATGACCCAGTTGACAGGCGTAGCACTGACAGAGGTGGCGGTACACGTGTCTATGCCCTGCAGATGACGGATGACGGAGGTGATGATAGGCAACTGCACGTAAGGAGGGTTCGGCACAATGATACTGCGTGCCCCTGCGTTGTTGATGAGCTGGATCGGGTCATAGTTGTACACACTGAACGAGAGGATGCCCTTGTCACCGATCACGGTGATATTGTCGGCCTTGGCACTCTCATGACCCACAAAACACCAGGAGGCACTGCCTGAGATACCACTGTCGAAGATGAAAGCAGCCGAGATAGTGTCCTCGGCCTCATAGAGATGCTCCCGGTTCGTAGGATAACCATGAGCACGCACAATCGTTCCAAAGAGTTCTTGCAGCAGATCGAGCTGATGAGGAGCAAGATCATAGAAATAACCACCCCCGGAGATATCGGGCTGCAACCGCCAGGGCAAAGACGAAGAAACATTATAATCGAGTTCACGCGGGGGAACGGCGAACTGTAGTTGCACGGTCAGCACCTTGCCGATACTGTCGGTGGCAATGAGCTTTCTTACTTTGATGAAATAGGGAAGATACCGGCGGTAATAAGCCACAAAACAAGGCACTCCCGTCTGCTCGCTGATACGGTTGACGCGGATACAGTCCTCATAGTTGGCAGCTAAGGGTTTCTCTACATAGCACGGCTTACCGGACCGCATACACATGATCGCGTATGTAGCATGGGAGGATGGAGGCGTGGCGATGTAAACGGCATTGACATCCGGGTCGTCGACGAGCTCCTGCGCATCGGTGTACCACTTAGGGATGCCATGTCGTTTGGCATAGGCTTTCACACGCTCTTCGTTACGGCTCATCACAGCCACAACGCAAGAGCCCTCCACTTCGTTGAAAGCTGGTCCAGATTTTTTCTCCGTGACCTCGCCACAACCAATGAAGCCCCATCTGATTTGTTTCATGATTTGAATTGGTTCCGAAGAATTTATCTCACACGGATTCCATAAACCCGTGTGAGATAAAGAATTATTCTATGTGGTAGGCATTATTTCAGTCCGAGGCTCTCCTTGATAGCCTCGATCTTCTCCATACCCTTCTTGTCAAGTGCTTCATACTCAGAGGCATCGTGCATCACACCCTTCACCTCGATGTAGAACTTAATCTTAGGCTCTGTGCCAGAGGGACGGACGCTGACCTTTGTGTCGTCGTCGCAGAACCACTGCAGCACATTGCTCGTCTCAGGCATGTTGAGCTTTGTCTTGTTGCCCTTGTCGTCTGTTGCCTCAAGCGTCTTATAGTCTTTCCAAAGCACAACCTTGGAGCCACCCAGCTCTTTCGGAGGATTGGCACGGAAGTCGGCCATCATCTGCTGGATCTCATCAGCACCAGCCTTACCCGGACGCTCCACGTTCACAGTGAACTCCTTGGAGAAGCCATACTCCTTATAAATATCCATCAGAATGTCATAGAGCGACTTGCCCTTGTCCTTGGCGTAAGCGCAGATCTCTGCCAACAGCGAGCAGGCTGACACGGCATCCTTATCGCGCACGAAGTCTTCAGCCAAGAAGCCGTAGCTCTCCTCGCCGCCGCCGATATACTGCTGCTTGCCCTCAGAGAGACGGATCTCCCGGGCGATCCATTTGAAGCCGGTGTAGCAGTCGCGCATCTCCACGCCCTGCTTGTCAGCAATCTTCTTGATGAGCTCTGTCGTCACGATGGTCTTGACGATGAAATCGGTCGGTTTCAGCAACCCTTTGGCCTTACGGTTAGAGATGATGTACCACAGGAAGATCATGCAGGTCTGGTTGCCGTTGATGAGCACCCACTCGCCCTTGTCGTTCTTGCACGCCATGCCCACACGGTCAGCGTCGGGGTCGGAAGCCATCAGGATATCAGCGTCAAGCTTCTTGGCATCACGCAGACCCAGGGTCAAAGCCTCGGCAAACTCAGGGTTCGGACGATCCACCGTCGGGAAGTTGCCGTCCTTGATCATCTGCTCGAAGACGCAGTGCACATTGTCGAAGCCCCAGTAAGCCAAAGAGCGCGGGATGATGACACGACCGGCGCCATGAAGCGGTGTGTAGACGATCTTCAGGTCATGCTGCTTCTTGATAACCTCCGGATCGATGCTGATGGTACGGATCTTGCGCAGATACGGCTCGTCGATATCCTCACCGATGATCTGGATAAGATCTTTGTTGCCTTGGAACTTCACGTCAGCGATGGTACACTTGTTCACCTCGTCGATGATGCCCTTGTCGTGCGGAGCAAGGACCTGAGCACCGTCCTCCCAGTAAGCCTTGTAACCGTTGTACTCGCGGGGGTTATGGCTGGCGGTGATGTTCACGCCGCCCTGAGCCTTGAGGTAACGGATGGCGAAGGAGCACTCCGGGGTCGGACGAAGATCATCGAAGAGGTAAGCCTTGATGCCGTTGGCAGAAAAGATGTTGGCCACGGTCTCAGCATACAGACGACTGTTGTTGCGACAGTCATGGCACACAACAACAGAGATTTCCTTGCGGTCCTTAAAGTTTTTCTTTAAGTAGTTGGCAAAGCCCTGAGTAGCCATACCTACCGTATAGATGTTCATACGGTTTGATCCTGCACCCATGATACCGCGCAGACCACCTGTACCAAACTCCAGGTCTTTATAGAAACTCTCAATGAGGTTGGTCTTGTCGCTGTCATCCAGCATTTTCTGTACGGCCTGACGGGTCTCCTCGTCAAAGGCGGGAGTCAGCCATTGCTTAGCCTTAGCCTCGCATTGAGCGATAAGCGCTTTGTTATTATCCATAACTAATAGGGTTTAAAAAGTGTTTTACATATTTTTATGTCGCAAAGATAACATTTATTTTCCTAATAACGGGTTGTGAGCAAATTAATTTTTGTAAATTTGCAATTGTAACACTGTAACACTGTAAGATAATAAAATAATATGTATTTATCCGGAATAACCATCGCTTTGGCCACATTTTTTATAATAGGGGTATTCCACCCCGTTGTCATCAAAACCGAATATTATTTCGGCACGCGCCCTTGGTGGCTCTTTCTTTTGGCGGGGATCGTTTGTATCGTAGGCTCTCTTTGCATAGAAAGCACCCTTGCCTCTGCCATTGTCGGTGTGATTGGTGCCTCCTGCCTCTGGTCTATAGGAGAACTCTTCGAGCAGAAGAAACGTGTGGAGAAAGGATGGTTTCCGAGAAACCCGAAGCGAGAAAAGACGGACGCATAAAGGTGTGATGCCGTCACGCCACGGACAGTGAGCGGATCGTGTCACAGATGAGGCAAGATCGTGACACAGATGAGGCAAGATCGTGACACAGATGAGGCAAGATCGTGACACAGATGTGACACGATCTTGCCTCGTATGTGACACGTTCGCCTTGCACTGGAAAACAAATCATAAAAAAATTAAAAACAATCGCTGTTCGTCTCTTTTTTAGTACCTTTGTAGGCATAAGAAATATCATTATAACAATACTTTTTAATTTATTAGTACAATGACAATCGATGAGTTTAACTTTGCTGGTAAGAAGGCAATTGTTCGTGTAGATTTCAATGTGCCATTGGATGAGAATGGCAACGTGACTGACGACACGCGTATCCGTGGTGCTCTGCCCACGTTGAAGAAGATTCTGAACGATGGTGGTGCTCTGATCATGATGAGCCACATGGGCAAGCCTAAGGGCAAGGTGAATGCTAAGCTGAGCCTGAAGCAGATCGTCCCGAACGTGAGCAAGGCGCTGGGTGTTGACGTGAAGTTCGCTCCCGACTGTGGCAAGGCTGATGCCGAGGCTGCTGCGCTGAAGCCCGGAGAGGCTCTGCTGCTCGAGAACCTCCGTTTCTATCCTGAGGAGGAGGGCAAGCCCGTTGGCGTTGAGAAAGGTACTCCTGAGTATGACGCTGCCAAGGCTGAGATGAAGAACCGTCAGAAGGAGTTCGCCAAGAAGCTCGCTTCTTACGCTGAGGTCTATGTCAACGACGCTTTCGGTACCGCTCACCGCAAGCACGCATCTACAGCTGTCATCGCTGACTATTTCGACAAGGATCACAAGATGCTCGGCTACCTCATGGAGAAAGAGGTGACAGCTATCGACAATGTGCTGAAGAACGCTCAGCATCCTTTCACCGCTATCATCGGCGGCTCAAAGGTCAGCTCTAAGCTCGGTGTCATCAAGAACCTCCTTGACAAGGTCGACAACCTCATCATCGGTGGTGGTATGGGTTACACCTTCATCAAGGCTCAGGGTGGTCATATCGGCGACTCTCTACACGAGGATGACCTCATGCCAGAGGCTCTGAACGTCATCAAGGCTGCCAAAGAGAAGGGTGTAAACCTCTCTCTCTCTGTTGCTACCGTCTGCGGCCAGGAGTTCAAGAACGACACTCCGCGTAAGGTATTCCCCATTGACCAGATTCCTGACGGCTGGGAGGGCATGGACGCTTCCGAGGAGAGCCTGAACAACTGGAAGAAGATCATTCTCTCTTCCAAGACGATTCTGTGGAACGGTCCTGTAGGCGTGTTCGAGCTTGAGAACTTCTCTCACGGTACTGGCGAGATTGCTAAGGCTGTGGCTGAGGCTACACAGAAGAACGGTGCTTACTCGCTCGTTGGCGGTGGTGACTCTGTCGCTGCTATCAACAAGTTCGGCCTGGCAGACAAGGTAAGCTACGTTTCTACAGGTGGTGGTGCCATGCTCGAGGCTATCGAGGGCAAGGTGCTCCCAGGTGTGGCTGCTATCAAGGGTTAATCTTGAAAAATAAGTTAATCATCCTTTTATTCTCATTGCTCTGTGCTACCGCAAAGGCACAGCGCAGTGAGATTTTTGTTTCAACGATCCCTTCGCTTCAGGTCGTCCCAGGAGACAACTGGATGGAACCTTTACCGGTGATCAGCCTGTCATCGAACAATGATGGAGATGAGAGCAATGCGCGTTCGGTCACGATTGCTTTCGACGAACTGTCCCACAACTATCATCGTTACACCTATACCGTACAGCATTGTGAGGCTGACTGGACACCTTCGGAAGAACTTCTTGAGAGCGATTATGTCGACGGCTTTGCTTCGGGCAATACCATCGACGATTATCAACAATCGGTCAACACCAACACCCTTTACACCCATTATAAACTGACGTTGCCCAATGACCGCTGCCGACTGAAGCTCAGTGGGAACTATACGGTGACGGTCTATGATGAGGACAACGACAACAAGCCCGTGCTCAAAGCCTGTTTCATGGTAACGGAACAGAGCATGAAAAGCGCAATGACGCTGACGACAAACACGGATGTCGACATCAACAACAGGTATCAGCAATTGAGCATCAGCCTGCATTTCGGTACCAATCGCGTCACTTCACCCTCGACACAGATCAAAACCGTCGTGCTGCAGAACGGACGATGGGACAACTGTGTCAACAACCCCCAACCGCAGTATATCAAGAATGATGGGATGGCGTGGGATCACAACCGCGATCTTATCTTTGAGGGAGGAAACGAATATCATAAGTTTGAAACGCTCGACCCCACGCACACTACGATGGGCCTGCAGCGTGTCGGCTGGGACGGCAAACAATATCATGCATGGATCTTTACCGATGAACCCCGTCCTCACTACCTCTACGACGAAGACGCCGACGGAGCTTTCTGTATCCGCAACTCCGACAACGAGAACAACGATACAGAGTGCGAATATATACAGACCCATTTCACACTCAAGGTACCACGGCAGAAAGGTAAGGTTTATCTTAACGGTGCCTGGACCAACGGCCAGTTCGACGCACGCGTTGAGATGACCTGGAACGAAAACGACGGCCTCTACGAAGCCGTCGTCCCCTTAAAGCAAGGATATTATAATTATCAGTATCTTGTTATGAATCAAAATGGTACGCTATCCACTCTGCCTGCCGACGGCAGCTTTTATCAGACGGAGAACAGTTACCAGTTTCTCGTCTATTTCCGTGGGCAGGGCGAGCGTACCGACAGGTTAGTCAACTACCTCAACCTATCCTCTCTCCTACCTTGATAATCTCAAGGTAAGCAGTGCCTTCCCCAAGATTGTCGAGCGACCCTGAGAGATACGCTATCTTGTCGTCGTTGGTCACGTAACCTTTCTGACGAAGCATACGGACAGCAGCATTGAAGATGTCGTCGTGCGATGCCTCCTCCTTCTGCCGTACGGCGATGACTCCGTAAGACAGGTTCAGCCAGCGCTGCAACTTGTCGTTATAGCAGATAGCCAAAATGGGTTTAGGACCACGGTAGGAAGCCAGGCAGCGAGCCGTATAGCCTGAGCGCGAAGCCGTGATGATACCCTCGACACCCAACAGACGTGTCGACTCAATAGCGGCATGAGAAAGAAACTCACGCTGCGTGCAGTGATCGTTGAGTGGCACATTATAGATAGGATCGAAATGCTGACGGTCGCTCTCAGCCTGTTCAGCGACTGTGGCCATCGTCTTCACCGCTTCGAGCGGATATTTGCCCGATGCTGTCTCTCCACTGAGCATCAACGCATCCGTGTTGCTATAGATAGCATTGGCAATATCCGTCACCTCAGCACGTGTAGGACGCGGGTTGTTGATCATCGTATGCAGCATCTGCGTAGCGACAATGACGGGCTTGTGATGCTCCACACACTTACGGATAATCATGCGCTGAATGCCCGGGATCTTCTCCACAGGGACCTCGATGCCTAAGTCGCCGCGTGCTACCATGATTCCGTAACTCGCCTTGATGATCTCATCGATATTATCAACGCCTTCCTGATTCTCAATCTTGGAAATGATCTTGATATCAGAATGATGGGCGTCTAAAATCTTCTGCACCTCATGCACATCATCCGCGGAGCGCACAAAGCTATGGGCTATGAAGTCGATATTCTCGTCGATAGCGAGATGGATATTACGCTTGTCTTTCTCCGTCAGGGCAGGCAGGTCGATATGCTCACCAGGCACATTGACACTCTTATGGGCACCAAGCACCCCATCGTTCTGTACCTCGACATAGATAGCTGGACCTTCTATACCTGTCACCTTCATGCCGATGGCACCATCATCGAAAAGAATATTGTCACCCACCTTCACATCCTTCGCAAAGTCGGGGTAAGAGACATTGATGATGTCGTGTGTCGTGTCCATCTCGGGTCGGCCGAAGATCTTCACAGCATCCCCCGTTTTGTATTCGATAGGCTCCTTGACATCCGTCGTACGTACCTCCGGGCCTTTGGTATCAATAAGGATACCGATATGCGGCGATACGGCACGCGTGTTCTTGATGATATTACGGATTCCATCAGGTGTAGCGTGCGCCGTATTCATTCTCACGACATTCATTCCGGCATTGAAAAGGCCACGGATGAAGTCGACATCACAACGGCGGTCGCTGATAGAGCATACTATTTTTGTCTGTTTCATGAAACTATCCCAAATATAATTATTTACTGCAAAGATACTGTATTTTTCCCGTTCCTACAAATGTTTAAGGATGAAAAAATTGTAACGTTTTACGGCAACCGACGCAGATGAACACGCCAAAAGCCGTTAGCCAACGCTAAAGGTAGACGGAAAGTATCAACGGGTACGACACGAGGCGATCCACCAATGCTATCCATGGCTATAAAATCCTTGACGATGACTGTTGCCATCTTCGTCGTGTCATCCACGGAACTGACATCCTCCACCCTGACATCAGCCGCATATTTTTTTGCACGCAGGGAGTCAACATCCTCCTGATCGACCTGCGAAGCTGCAAAGCGGAGCCAGAGCGCACTATGCGGAGTCACGTACGGCATTGCCTCCTTGAATCGCCAGTTGAAATAAGCCACAGAGAAAGAGTCAACAGCCTCCTTCGCATCATTCTCACCGTGATGGAAACAACCGACCAACAATAAAGGCAGAAGGAAAACAAATATGTTGCGCATAACTATCTTTTCAATGCAGGGAACGGACAGGCAAAAAGCCACATCCTGTATCAATAAAAAGAGGCTGCCACAGAATCCATGGCAGCCTCCTCTTTATCATTGGAAATTATTATTTACCTTTCTCCATGTCAGCCTTCAGCTTAGCGAGCACATCAAGGTCGCCGAGAGAAGTACCAGCCTGCACGTTGTTGATGACCGGAGCGTCATTCTGCTTGCGCGCACCTGTGTTGTGACGATGCTGACGCGGCTCATCGTGACCCTCCTCAAACGTACGGCTGTGCGAGAGGATGATACGGTGAGAATCCTTGTTGAACTCAATCACCTTGAACGGCAGCTCCTCACCGAGCTTAGCCTGTGAACCATCCTGCTTAGTCAGATGCTTAGGAGTAGCGAAGCCCTCGCCGCCCTCGTCGAGCGTTACGACAGCACCCTTGTCCATCATCTCTGT
>Ga0256404_1006211_pt1 | contig 20058 bp, 17 predicted proteins | sample RumenRJG_01DNA_FD_185990 | JGI IMG/M metagenome (GOLD analysis project Ga0256404, IMG submission 185990) | Bovine rumen microbial communities from Lethbridge, Alberta, Canada - RJG_01 | ecosystem: Host-associated > Mammals > Digestive system > Stomach > Rumen | place: Canada: Alberta | collected...
GACAAGATCTATACCCGTTATACTGGTTATCCTGGCGGCCAGCGCTTCAACAATCCCGCTGACCTGCGCAAGCGCCCCAACGGCATCGACAAGATGCTGCGCCACGCCATCAAGGGCATGCTGCCGAAGGGTCCCCTCGGCCGTTCACTGATGGACAACGTTTACATCTTTGAGGGCGCTGAGCACGACAAAGAGGCTCAGAAGCCAAAGAACATCGACATTAACCAGTATAAATAATCAATAGAGATGGAAGTTATCAACGCAATCGGCCGCCGCAAGAGCGCCGTCGCCCGCGTTTACCTCACAGAGGGTACCGGTAAGATCACAATCAATAAAGAAGATATCGAAAAGTATTTCCCATCAGCTATCCTTCGCTATGTCGTGAAGCAGCCGCTGCAGCTGCTCGATGTTGCTGAGAAGTACGACATCAAGGCCAACCTCGACGGAGGTGGCTACACGGGCCAGAGCCAGGCGCTCCGCCTCGCCATCGCCCGCGCTTTGGTGAAGATCAACGCTGAAGACAAGAAGAACCTCAAGGACAACGGCTTCCTCACACGTGACAGCCGTGCTGTTGAGCGTAAGAAGCCAGGACAGCCCAAGGCTCGCCGTCGCTTCCAGTTCAGTAAGCGTTAATCATACGTTTAGTATCCAAACAGGCAGGATCCCAAAGGCTACCTGCCTGCTGGTTCCAACAAGAATTCAAAAGGAAAGTAAACAATTTAATCTCAAGAAAACAAAATGTCAAGAACAACATTTGACCAGCTGCTTCAGGCAGGTTGCCACTTTGGCCATCTGAAGCGCAAGTGGAATCCCGCAATGGCTCCTTACATCTTCATGGAGCGCAACGGTATTCATATCATCGACCTCAACAAGACAGTAGCCAAGATCGACGAGGCTGCCGACGCTCTGAAGGCTATCGCCAAGAGCGGCCGCAAGATCCTCTTCGTGGCCACTAAGAAGCAGGCTAAGGACATCGTGGCCGAGAAGGCTGCCAGCGTCAACATGCCGTACGTCATCGAGCGTTGGCCCGGTGGCATGCTCACCAACTTCCCCACCATCCGCAAGGCTGTGAAGAAGATGGCCAACATCGACAAGATGATGAACGACGGCACGTTCTCCAACCTCTCCAAGCGTGAGCTGCTGCAGATCAACCGTCAGCGCGCCAAGCTGGAGAAGAACCTCGGTTCTATCGCCGACCTCAACCGCCTGCCGTCTGCCCTCTTTGTCGTGGACGTGATGAAAGAGCACATCGCCGTGAAAGAGGCCAACCGTCTGGGCATCCCCGTGTTCGGTATCGTCGATACCAACTCTGATCCCCGCAACGTCGACTATGTCATCCCTGCCAACGATGATGCCAAAGACTCTATCGAAGTGATCCTCGACGCTTGCTGTGCCGCTATCGCTGAGGGTCTGGAGGAGCACAAGGCTGAGAAGGCTGACGACAAGGCTGCTGCCGAGCAGCAGGACGAGGCCGCTGAGGGCCGTCGCCACAGCCGCCGCGCCCGCCGTGAGGACGCTCCCAAGGCTGAGGAAGCTCCCGCTACAGAGGCTCCTAAGGCTGAGGAAGAGGCTGCTCCCGCTGCTGAGTAAGACAACCCCCTAAACAACAACAAATAAGAAAGGAAAACAACATTATGGCTGTTACAATTGAAGACATCAAGAAGCTGCGCGCTATGACCGGTGCCGGTATGAAGGACTGCAAAAAGGCCCTCGCCGAAGCTAATGGTGATATCGACAAGGCTGTGGAGCTCGTCCGCGAGCGTGGTCTGGCTATCGCTGCCAAGCGTTCCGACCGTGCCACATCCAATGGTTGCGTACTCGTGAAGAACGACAATGGCTTCGCGGCTATGATCGCTCTGAAGTGCGAGACCGACTTCGTTGCCAATGGTGCCGACTATATCGCGCTCACGCAGGAGATTCTGGACCTGGCTATCGCTGCCAAGGCTCACACGCTCGATGAGGTGAAAGAGCTGAAGACCAAGGACGGCATCACCGTGGCAGAGGCTGTCACACGCCGCTCGGGTGTCGTAGGTGAGAAGATGGAGCTCGACGGCTACAACGTGCTCGAGGGTGCCAACATCTCTGTATACGACCACATGCGCAAGCACACACTCGCTACCATGGTTCAGCTCTCCGACGCTAACGACGAGGCTGGCTACAAAGTATCTATGCAGGTGGCTGCCATGAAGCCTGTGGCCCTCGACGAGGCCAGTGTTCCCCAGTCTGTCAAGGACGAGGAGCTCCGCATCGCTATCGAGAAGACGAAGGAGGAGCAGGTAGAGCGTCAGATCAACGGTGCCCTGAAGAAGGCTGGCATCAACCCCAACCTCGTTGACAGCGATGACCACATCGCCAGCAACGTCGCCAAGGGCTGGCTCTCTCAGGAGGATGCCGACAAGGCTCAGCAGATCCGCAAGGAAGTGGCTGAGACCGCTGCCGCTAACCTCAAGGAGCAGATGATCCAGAACATCGCCAAGGGCCGTATGGCTAAGTTCTTCAAAGAGAACTGCCTCGTAGACCAGGAGTTCCAGTTCGGTGACGAGGGTGCCAAGGAGAGCGTCGCTCAGTGGCTCGACAAGCAGCAGAAGGGTCTGAAGGTTGTTGCCTTCAAGCGTTTCTCACTGTCCGCAGACTAAGAATAGTCACACACAACATAATAAAGCCGTTAAGGATACGATCCTTAACGGCTTTTTTCAGTTTATGTACTTAACCGAATAGACTATTGGGGTAATTTATGTCGTCCATACACGACATAATCTGCCAAAAAAGTTGCAGCCTATGGGTTCTTTTCGTATCTTTGCGGCAAAAAGCGCAGGGGATTTGAATGAAGGTGATCCATTTATCTCTGATACCCGGACGGAAAAGACAAGCGTACATTCATAATGGGAACCAAAATGGAAGAGATTAGTCACAACAGACCTTACAGAGAAATGCTGTCCGAGGTCAAAAGCATCATCGAGCAATCGCGCAAACAGGCTTACCAGTCGGTCAACACTCTTTTCTGTTTTCGTCACTTTTTCAAGGCCAAAAAGTTAAATGCTTAGAAATCAGCAAATAAGCCTCTGAAAATCTGCCGATTGGGGCATCCCAACGCTATCTTTGCATCATGTTTCTACGCAAGAAAACCAACAAGTCAGGCAGCACAAGCGTGCAGGTGTCATCGTCAAGACCAAAAACAGCAAGCAACATGTGGTCACAAAGACCTTGATATCCTTACTTACCCTTTGCTCACTCCTTGCCAACCCCTTGCGAAGCTTTTGCGCCCTCTGCGGCTTTGCGAGAGAAAAACTACTGTCGCGGGATATTTTTCTCGCCAATCCGCAAAGGTCGCAAAGGAGAAGCATGAATATTTTTGCAGCGGCTTTCCACGACTTATGCTTTTTTAGCAACGACTTTCCACGACTCTTCACGACTTATGCTCGCTATCGCTCGCTGAGCGCAGAAGGTCGTGCGTCGGTGGAGGCAGCCTCGAAGAGGCTGAATTTTTCATAACCCCAGTCTAAGGGAGCGAAGCGAGCGCAGACTGGGGACTGTTGATGGGTGGTTGTGAACTTACTGCCAGCCTCGAAGAGGCTGAATGCATCTTAGATGCGTAGCAAGACGGAGCCCCGTCGTTACGCGCTTCGCGCATTGTACCTCTCCGAGGCACGTCCTCAGCCTGTCTTGCTGTCATCAACACACCCCAGTCTGCACTCGCTTCGCTCGTTTAGACTGGGGTTATGAAGCATTCAGCCTCTCCGAGGCTGGCAGGTTGTGACAAGAACTCCGAGGTTGAGAGCGGCCTTCGGCCTTTAGAAAAGAGCAACTGTCGCAGGATATTTTCGCCAAGCCGCAAAAGTCGCAAAGGAGAAGCGTGAATATTTTGCAACGACTTTCCACGACTCTTCACGACTTCTGCTCGCTATCGCTCGCTGAGCGCACAAGTATGCTCTTCGTGTACATTCCGATGCTTTTGCAAGCCGCATCCTGCAATCGTCATGGCTCGGGCGTTGACGTGACGGTCGTGGAGTGGCTGATCTCCTCGGCGAGCTGACGCTGCCCTTCAGCTGGCATTGAACTACTTTGTATCGGATAGACATAATTGTTAGATTTTAGATGTTAGACTTGTTTTAGTGATGGTTTAAGCGCTTATCCATGGGTTTACGGTTGCAAAGTTAAGAAATAAAATCATATCCTCCAAGCAGTGGGGTCAAAATACCCGTTACTTTCGCACAGCTGATTGATTTACAGACTATTGCAAGCTTGCTGCCGTCGATTCCGCGCGTGGGAGTAACGAACCGGCACGCTGCGTGAAACATCGGAAACGGCGATTGACATACGATGGCGGCGCGATTGCCGTTGAATCGCCTCGCGATTGCGGTTGAATCGCAAACCACCGTGAAACATTTTTCTCCTTCAACAGGGAGGGGACATTTGCCGTGCGCGACGGGCACAATCCTAACAACTAACAACTAACAACTAACAATAAGGTCGGAACACATGTCTGCTCGTCCCGACGAGGCAGCCCTTGCGGGCGAAATCCTAACAACTAACAACTAACAACTAACAATAAGGTCGGAACACATGTCTGTTCGCCCCGACGAGGCAGCCCTTGCGGACGAAATCCTAACAACTAACAACTAACAACTAACAATAAGGTCGGAACATACATGCGGCGGCCCGTTTGGGAAAGAATTTTGAAAGCCGGACAAGAGATATAAATAGGATATAAATAATATATAAAAAGATTATATACATTATTATTATATATATAATAATGTTCGCGAGGTTCAAAAAATTTTTTGGAACCTATTGAACGACCTTATTGTTAGTTGTTAGTTGTTAGTTGTTAGGATTGGGGTGGCGAATTTGGGCGACAAAACATGTGTTACGACCTTATTGTTAGTTGTTAGTTGTTAGTTGTTAGGATTGGGGGTGGTGAATTTGGCCGACAGAACATGTGTTACGACCTTATTGTTAGTTGTTAGTTGTTAGTTGTTAGGATTGGGGGTGGTGTTTTTGGGGCGAGCAGACATGTGTTACGACCTTATTGTTAGTTGTTAGTTGTTAGTTGTTAGGATTGGGGAGCATAAATATGCCGATCCCTTTCGGGAAAGCATTTTCTTACGGCACGTTCCTCCAATACCTCCGCAGCCCGGGGCTAAACGCACTCCCCCTGTAGACCTACCGTGAGCCGTGAACACTGACTCCGGGGCTTATTTTTGTTAACATATTGCACAAATGAACCGATTTCTGCACGGATTTCCGCAATATTGCACCGATTGCTGCACGGAGGCGTTGCAGCTCTTTTTATATCTTCAGATTCTTCCTACCTTTGCAACTGTCGAAAGACAAGCCATGCAATGACGCATTGCTTAACCACAAACACTAAAAACGATGCAGAATATTTTAGGCCTGTACGGTAATGTTTTGCAGTGGCCGCCTCCAATGGCGGCCACCCATCGCAGGGTGACTAAACATGGATCGAGTGGCCTTCGGGTGGTGGCCGCCATTGGAGGCGGCCACTGCAACCAAGACCGACTGCATCACGGTTGGGGATGGTCAGGGGGTGTCAGTATAGACCGCTAAATCTATTCGTACAGAAGGAATATTTTCAAGGTAATCAACATGGCAGGCCAGCACGCTTTCACTGATGATAATTTTTCGCTGGAAAAGTCGGGATGGATCAAGAAGACAGTCAGTAAGCGGTGGCAAAAGAAAGATCGGACAACTCATCTACAAAGGCCAGAAACTTTGCGACACGCTCGGACCGCCGACTTGGGTGTCCCAATGATGAAAACAGAAAAACCTACCCCCGTTTGCACCACACGATGACGTTTCCGTCATATTCCTCACGCTTCTCCATGCGCACGCCACGAGGCAGCTGCGGAGCACGGACACCCTCGCCGGCAAGTATCGGAGCCGTCTCCACCCTAATCGCGTCCCACAGGTCACGCGCAAGAAAAGCCGACAAGGTCTGCGCACCTCCTTCCACGATCAAGCTCTGCTTCTGCTCCTGATAGAGATGGGCAAGGACAGCGTCTATGGAGGGAAAGCAGGTGAAGCCATCGGGGACAACTTCTGCTGAAGACTGTGAGCAGAGCGACGACGACAGGATGATCCGTTCCGGATCCTTCCCCGACCACTCCCGTACATTCAGCATGGGATGGTCGGTCTCCATCGTATGCCGTCCCACGAGGATGGCGTCGTTCTCTGCCCGCAACTTATGGGCAAGCATCTTCGTGAAAGGCGTGGAGATCTGTATCGGAGCGCCCCCTCGCCCACTGATAAACCCGTCTGTGGTCTGTGCCCATTTTAAGAGGATATAAGGCCGGTGATGCTCATTGAAGGTCATGAACCGCTCGTTCATCGCCCGGCACTCCGCCTCCAACACGCCCACCGTCACCTCAATGCCTGCCGCCCGCATACGCTCGATGCCGCGTCCCTGCACCTTGGCAAAGGGATCCACACATCCACAGACACAACGACGTACGTTCTTACTGATGATAAGGTCACAGCAAGGTGGCGTATGGCCCCAGTGACTGCATGGCTCCAACGAGACGTAGACCGTGGCTCCAGGCAGCAATGCCTCGTCACTCTTCTTCACGGACGCAAAGGCATTGACCTCTGCATGAGGACCGCCTACCGGAGAGGTGAAGCCCTCACCGATAATCCGTCCGTCGGCTGCAACGATCACAGCGCCGACCATCGGGTTCGGCTTCGTCGTAAGCAAACCGTTGGCAGCGAGCTGTAAGCACCGCCGCATCATCTTCTCATCTATCTGTTGCTGTGTCATCATGATCTTGATCATTAATGGATAAAAAATGAATAGCTTCGGCTGAAAGATTTCCTTCTGCAAAGTTAGGCAATTTCGTGATAATTGTTTATCTTTGCCGGGATGGAAACCAATATTTTCAACTATTCCGCGCTCTGGCACCGGTTGTTGCCTGTTTATGCCGCCACGGAAGCGCAAGCCGTCATCCGTCTTGTGTTAGAAGACTTGTATGGCTTCACGCTCACCGACCTCGTCATGGGATCCGTCGAGGCCTTGCCGCTCAAGGAGCAGCAACGCCTCGATGCCATCGTCGCACGGCTGAGAAAAGGCGAGCCGGTACAGTATATCCTTGGCAAAGCGCGGTTCTGCAATCGCAACTTCCGGGTCTCTCCCGCCGTGCTCATCCCGCGCCCTGAGACCGAGGAGCTCTGCCATATCATCATCGATGAGGCAAGCAAACAGCTACCCGCCAACGCCCGACGTCCGGCACCGTCCGTTCTCGACATCGGCACGGGCAGCGGCTGCATCGCCATAACCTTAGCGCTGGACCTCCCACAAGCGGATGTGACAGCGATAGACATTTCCGAGGAAGCCCTCAAGATCGCGGCAGCCAATGCCGCCCGCCTCCACGCAGACATCAATTTCCTCCGTCGCGACATCCTCAAGGCCGCTCACGAAAGCAGCGATGGCAACGGGCGCGCTTCACGACAGTGGGATCTCATCGTCTCCAATCCACCCTATATCGCAGAGAAAGAAAAGTCGGACATGGAGACCAATGTGCTCGACTATGAGCCGGGGCTCGCCCTGTTCGTTCCCGACGACGACCCGTTGCGGTTCTACCGTGCCATCGCCACCTATGCCGCGAGGACGCTCCGTGCCAACGGCCACCTCTATTTAGAGATCAACCCGCTCTATGTCGAGCCGCTGCAACGCATGCTCACGAAGCAAGCGTTTGAAGACATCCGGGTCATCAACGACCAGTTTGGCAAACAGCGGATCATCACCTGTAAAAAATAATAGCCTTATGTTCAACCGACAACCCATCACACGCGAGAAGGCACTCTCGAAACTCGCCGCCCTCTGCGCCAAAGCCGAATACTGCACCGGGGACATGGAAGACAAGATGCGACGGTGGGGACTCGACCAGGAGGCGATCCGGGAAAACATCAACTATCTCGTCAGCCACCAGTATATCGACAATGCCCGTTATTGCAAGGCGTTCGTCAACGACAAGATAGAATATAACCATTGGGGCAGACGGAAGATAGAGCAGGCCCTGTGGATGAAACGTATCCCAGAAGATGTCTCCACGCCGATTCTTGATGCCATTCCTCCAGAGCGATTCATCGAGATACTCAAGCCCATCCTCCAAGCCAAGCGCCCCACGATAAAGGCAGAAAGCGAGTATGAGCGTCAGATGAAACTCATCAAGTTTGCCCTTGGACGTGGCTTTGGCATGGAAGAAATCAAACAGTGCCTCTGATACCTATCGAAAGGATGCCATGGCTCTGAAACTCCTCCATTCTTTTCTTGACCTCCTCACGCCCCGTACCTGTTGTGCGTGCGGCAGGCGGTTGTCTGTCGATGAAGAGGTGTTCTGCACGGCTTGCATGCTGCAGTTGCCTTTGACCGACTTCCTCAGCCGCCCTTATGACAACGAGATGGCGCAGGCGTTCTGGGGAAAGATCCGGCATTTCGAGAAAGCTTATGCACTGATGTACCACGAGCCGCACGCCCTGTCTGCACATGTCGTCTACCAGATAAAGTATTTCAACAAGCCCGACACGGGTACAGAGGTCGGCACCCTCATGGGGAGCGCCATGAGAGAGGCCGGCTTCCTCAACGATGTCGATGCGCTGCTCCCCGTGCCACTCGCTAAGACAAGGGAACGGGAACGGGGATTCAATCAGAGCATGATGATCGCCTTAGGAATCAAAGACGTCACCGGACTGCCCATCATAGACGATGGCGTCAGACGGACCACGTTCAACGGCAGTCAGACGCAGAAAGACCGGGTGAGCCGCGCCGAGAATGTAGAACATGCCTTCCGGCTTGTGAAAGGCGACAAGCTGAAGGGCAAGCATGTACTCATCATCGACGATGTGGTGACCACAGGCGCCACGATATGCGCCTTGGCGCAACAGCTCGAGGAGGTCGAAGGCTGCCGCATCAGCGTGGCTGCTATCGGCTTTGCCGGTGAAAGAATATACGGCAATCATACAGAAGAGGAGGAGTATGACATAAATTTATCAGAATAAGCCGGCGCTTTCTTTGTTTTCTCCCACTTTTCCATTATCTTTGCCAACAGAATAAATATAATAACGTTATTATCATGAACGACTTGAAACATGCTTTTGCTGAGAAGCTTCTCGGCATCAAGGCCATCAAACTGCAGCCCAACGAGCCTTTCCAGTGGGCATCGGGCTGGAACTCCCCTATCTATACCGACAACCGGCTCGTGCTGAGCTATCCCGCGGTACGCGCCTTTGTCAAGACAGAGCTCACACACGCTGTTATCTCCAACTTCCCCGAGGCTACCGCCGTGGCAGGTGTTGCCACCGGTGCCATCGCCATGGGAATGGCTGTGGCAGACCTCTTGCAGTTGCCTTATGCTTACGTCCGTCCTAAACCGAAAGACCATGGCACGAAGAACCAGATTGAAGGCCGCCTGCCCGAAGGCTCGAAGGTCGTCGTCATCGAGGATCTCATCTCTACCGGCTCGTCTTCCCTCAAAGCCGTTGATGCCCTGCGCAAGGCCGGCTTCGACGTGGTAGGCATGGTGGCAAGCTACACCTATGGCTTCCCCGTGGCTGAGCAGGCTTTCAAGGAGGCCAACCTCAAACTCGTCACATTAGGCGACTATGAGCACACCATCGAGATAGCCGCAGAGACCGGATACATCTCCAAGAATGATATCGAGGTGCTGAAAGAGTGGAGAAAAGATCCCGCTAACTGGAAGAAATAAGCATGTCAGTGACTTCTGAACACCAAAGCAAACAGAAATGACAACTATCGAAAGCAGCATCCGACAGATCGATTACCCGCAGCAGGCGGTGTATGGTCTGCTTAGCGACCTTGGCAACATCGACAAGGTGAAAGACCGTATCCCACAAGACAAGATAGAGAATCTCGAGTTCGACCATGACAGCATCTCCGTCAAGACACAGATGGGTGCCGTGAAGCTCGTCATCGTCAACCGCGAACCCCCGAAGGAGATCAAGTTTGAGACCGCGGAGAGTCCGTTGCCTTTCAACTTCTGGATACAGATCCTTCCCGTCACGGAGACGACGAGCAAGATGAAGCTCACCATCAAGGCCGATATCAATCCTTTCATGGCTTCCATGGTAAAGAAACCGTTGCAGCAAGGCATCGAGAAGATTGCCGATGCCCTGCAGATGATTAAATATCAATAAAGCTAAACACATGTCGAATAAACTCTGGGAAAAGAACTTTGAAGTCAACAAAGAGATAGAACGGTTCACCGTTGGCCGCGACCGCGAGATGGACCTCTACCTCGCCAAATATGACGTACTCGGATCCATGGCACATATCACGATGCTTGAGAGCATCGGTCTGCTGACACGAGACGAACTGACGCAGCTCCTCGCTGAGCTGAAGAACATCTACCAACTCTGCGAAGATGGTAAGTTCGTGATAGAAAAAGACGTGGAAGATGTCCACTCACAGGTGGAGCTGCTCCTTACGCGCAAGCTCGGCGACATCGGCAAGAAGATCCACTCCGGGCGTTCACGCAACGACCAGGTGCTCGTCGATCTGAAGCTCTTCACGCGCCATGCCCTCATGGAGGTCGTTGACAACGTCAAGGTTCTCTTCGAGGAGCTTATCCAGAAAAGCAACCAGTATAAGGACGTGCTCATGCCGGGCTACACCCATCTGCAGATTGCCATGCCATCGAGCTTCGGACTCTGGTTCGGTGCCTACGCCGAGAGCCTTGCCGACGACATGCTCTATCTCCAGGCGGCGTGGCGCATGACCAACCGCAACCCGCTCGGCTCCGCAGCAGGCTACGGCAGCAGTTTCCCGCTCAACCGGCAGATGACGACCGATCTCCTCGGCTTCGACAGCATGGACTACAACGTCGTCTATGCACAGATGGGACGTGGCAAGATGGAACGCAACGTAGCCTTCGCCATGGCGACGGTAGCAGGGACGCTCGCCAAGATGGCCTTCGACGCCTGCCTGTTCAACTGTCAGAACTTCGGCTTTGTCAAACTGCCTAAGGAGTGCACCACGGGATCAAGCATCATGCCACACAAGAAGAACCCGGATGTGTTCGAACTGATCCGCGCCAAGAGCAACAAGATACAGAGCCTGCCACAGCAGATCATGATGATCATGAACAATCTGCCCGTGGGTTACTTCCGCGACTTGCAGATCATCAAGGAAGTGTTTCTCCCGGCTTTCTACGAGCTCAACGACTGTCTGCGCATGGCGGCTTATATCATCAACAAGATGGAGGTCAACGAGCATATCCTCGACAACCCGATGTACGACCCGATGTTCTCCGTGGAGGAGGTCAACCGCCTCGCCGCCGCCGGCATGCCGTTCCGCGATGCTTACAAGAAAGTGGGCCTGGAGATTGAGGCGGGAGCGTTCAAGGCCAACAAGAATATCCACCACACGCACGAGGGATCCATCGGCAACCTGTGCAACGACAAGATCGAGGCCTTGATGGATAAGACGCTCAAGGAGTTTAACTTTGAAAGAGTGACGGATGCAGAAAAGAAGTTATTGGGCCGTTAGTCTTCTCACTGCCTTTGGGCTCCTTGCTTCGTGCACGTCGGACGACGACACCTACAGCAGCATGCATCTTGGCATCTACATCAACAACGCCACCCACCAGGATGCCACGCTCGCCTCGGCTATGAATCCCGCCTCTCCCGGTGTGTTCTGTCTCATCAGATACGACGCGTCGAAGAAAGCCTTCGCCTTCTCATCCAACCAAGGGCTCAGCAGCACGAGTGCCATGACGGCAATCGAGCAACAGCAAGGATTCTCTACCCGCATAGGCATGAACAACGGTATCATCGTGGGCTATGGTAACCTCTCTACCGATGTATCGGGAGGTTACTCCTTCTATGCCTACGATGTGCAATGTCCCAACTGCTTCGACTACAATGCCATCCCGATGAAGAGCTACCCCCTTACGATGAACGCGGCAGGCATGGCGACCTGTGCCCACTGCAAGCGGCAATACAACATGAACACGGGGGGCAACTGCACAAACAATTCCGGTAAGGGCATGACGCGCTACCGCTGTTCCACTACCGGTGCTTTAGGCTATCTCGTTGTAAATTAAGACTACATGAAACTGACGATTATCATCCCTTGCTATAACGAAGAGGAAGTGTTGCCTTGGACACTTGACAAACTGGCTGTCCTTGTTGAGCGGCTAAAGAAAGAAGCGTCTACCGAGGCGCGTCTGCTGCTTGTCGACGATGGCAGTAAGGACCGCACGTGGGAGCTCATTACGGAAGCAGCCAAGACGCACAGTTATATTGGCGGTATCAAACTTTCCCACAACGAAGGTCATCAGAATGCTCTCTGGGCGGGCATGCAGGAGAGTGTGGCGACAAGCGACGCCGTGGTCTCCATCGATGCAGACCTGCAAGATGATGAGACAGCGATCATCGACATGGCGCGACAGGTCAACGAAGGGATGGATATCGTATACGGTGTAAGGAAGAAACGCACGACAGACACCTGGTTCAAGCGTTTCACGGCACAGACCTTCTATAAGCTCATGAAGAGCATGGATTCGGAGATCGTATACAACCATGCCGACTTCCGCATGATGACACGCCGTGCCGTAGAAGCGCTCCTGCAGTATCCCGAACGCAACCTTTTCCTACGCGGCATTGTACGTCAGTTAGGCTTCCGCGAAGGATATGTTTATTACGACCGCCGAGCCCGCACCGCAGGCGAATCGAAATATCCGCTGAAGAAGATGTTAGCATTCAGTATCGATGGCATCACTTCTTTCTCCACAGCACCTTTGAAGTTCATCACCTTCATAGGCCTTGCCATGACGTTCATCTCCTTCGTGATGATTGTCTTTGCCATCGTACGCTATGCGGAAGGAGAGACGACCCAAGGCTGGGCTTCACTGCTCGTCTCCCTCTGGTTCATCGGAGGCATCATCACCACGGCGCTCGGTGTAACCGGCACATATATCGGGAAGATCTATATTGAAGTGAAGCACCGCCCGCGATATTTTGTTCAAGAGAGGGTTTGAAGCAATCGCTCCACAAGCCTTGACACGGCATAATGCTTAAGTTCTCCCTCCGCTATCCACAAATAATCATCGGACAGCGCCGGCCGCTCATCCGTATCCAGACAATAAAAGTCGGCCAAGAGGATGCGATGGGTCAGGACATGCTTCACGCCGGAGGCAAGCAACGTGAGCCTGCCTTCCCATGCTGGCAACGGCTCGTCTTCGAAGACGGGCGGTTCCCACAGTCCCTGCCAGATATCCCCGGCTCCACGCCGCCGGAAAGCTGTATAACCGTGGCAACGGATGTATATATAAATAAGGTGACGTGTGGCCACCTTCGTCTTTCCTTTCTTCAAAGGAAGCGTTGTTATTAAGTTCTCCCTATACGCCACACACTCCTCAGCAAAAGGACAGTCCTGACAATGCGGCGACTGCGGTGTGCATTGCGTGGCACCGAAGTCCATCATCGCCTGATTGAAAAGGCTCGCCCCGCTCATGGTCCCTCCCAAGGGGGAAGGCACCTTGTCCGGCACGTTTCTGATAAGACTGTCGGCAAGCGCCGCAAAGGTCTTCTTCCCCAACGCCGTGTCGATGGGGGTATCAATGCCATAGATACGGGCGAGCACGCGATAGAAGTTGCCGTCTACCGCCGCCGCCCGGATGCCAAAGGCGAAAGAAGCAATGGCTGCCGCCGTATAGTCGCCCACCCCTTTAAGTCTGCGGATCTCACGAAGGGTATCGGGGAAATGTCCTAAAGCCGTAATCTGCTTCGCTGCAAAATGAAGGTTCCGTGCCCGCGAATAGTAGCCTAAGCCTTGCCACGCTTTCAGCACCTCATCTTCCGAAGCTTCCGCCAGGGTTTCCACCGTCGGCCAGCGTGTCACGAACCGTTGCCAATAGTCCATACCCTGACTGATCCGCGTCTGCTGAAGGATGATCTCACTCAACCAGATACGGTAAGGGTCAAGCGTATGCCTCCAAGGCAGGTCACGCGCATGAAGCGCATACCAACGGGAAAGAATATTATAAAACGACAAACTGTCCATTACGTATCAACCATGCCTGCAGAGCGTCTGCAGGCTCTTCCTATAATTTTCTTTGTTGCAAAGTTAGCAACAATTTCTCAGAATGATGCTTGGAAGTCCGGCAAAGATTTCGCCCGCTACAGACAGCATAAAACATGATCAGGGAGGCGTCTCCGTGCCCTCAACGTTTCTAAAATGGCTGCGCAAACTTTAACTCACATTAATAGTCGGAGGTAACAAACGTTACCGACGCTCATTTTTTATACCCGTACCTTTGCAGCCGTATTACAAAAACAATAATCAATAAGAAGAATATTATTATGGCTAATATGTTTTGCTTTCAGTGTCAGGAGACAGCCAAGGGTACAGGCTGTACCGTGCGTGGTGTCTGTGGCAAGCTCCCCGAGACCAACCGTTGGATGGATCTGTTGTTGAGCGTAGTGCGTGGCGTCGGCACGATCTACCACTCTCTTTTAGAAGATGGTGCCAACGACGATGTCAAGGTCGACGACTTCCTCATTGATGCGCTCTTTGCTACGATCACCAATGCCAACTTCGACGACAACGCGCTGCTCGCCAAGGTCGACAACGGCATCGCCATCAAGAAGCAGTTGCTCGAAGAGGCTGCCAAAAGAGGTGTCACGCTCCCCGCTTACCACGAAGTAGCATGGGGCGGCGAGAAGGCTGACTACGAGGCTGAGGGCAACAAGGAGACCGTGCTCCGTGAGAGCAACGAGGATATCCGCTCCCTCAAAGAGACCATCGTGCTCGGACTCAAAGGTATGGCTGCCTACTATGAGCATGCTGCCCGCCTTGGATTCCGCGACGAACACATCATCCGCTTCATGGCAAAGGCACTCGCAGGCATCACCAGCACCGACGAATCAGCCGACGACCTGTTGCCGCTCCTGCTTGAGACCGGAAAATACGGCGTCGACGTCATGGCACTCCTCGACCAGGCCAACACGACAGCTTACGGCCATCCGGAGCTGACAAAAGTAAACATCGGGGTAGGCAAGCGGCCCGGCATCCTCATCAGTGGACACGACCTGCACGACCTCGCTGACCTCCTCGAGCAGACGGAGGGTACCGGCATCGACATCTATACACACGGTGAGATGCTGCCTGCGCACTATTATCCAGAACTGAAGAAATACAAACACCTCGTAGGCAACTACGGGAACGCGTGGTGGAAACAGAAAGAGGAGTTCTCCCACTTCAATGGTCCAATCGTGTTTACGACCAACTGCATCGTACCTCCTTCACCGACAGCCAACTACCGGGACCGCGTATTCACATCCAACTCCACGGGCTTCCCCGGATGGAAATATATCCCCACGAAGGCAGACGGGCACAAAGATTTCTCCGAGGTCATCGAGATGGCGCGCCACTGTGAGGCTCCCGAGGAGATAGAACACGGAGAGATCATCGGCGGATTCGCTCACAACCAAGTGTTTGCCCTCGCCGACAAGATTGTGGAGGCCGTGAAGGGTGGTGCCATCCGTAAGTTTGTCGTCATGAGTGGGTGCGACGGCCGTATGAAGAGTCGCAACTATTACACCGACTTTGCCCAGGCACTGCCAAAGGATGTCGTCATCCTTACCTCCGGCTGCGCTAAATACAAGTACAACAAACTGAACCTCGGCGACATCAACGGCATCCCCCGTGTGCTCGATGCCGGTCAGTGCAACGACAGCTACTCGTGGGCTGTGGTGGCGTTGAAGCTGAAAGAGATCTTTGGGGCAGCCGACATCAACGACCTCCCCATCTCCTTCAATATCGCATGGTATGAGCAGAAAGCCGTCATCGTGCTCCTCGCCCTGCTGAGTCTCGGCGTGAAGAACATCCATATCGGTCCGACGCTCCCCGCCTTCGTCTCTCCCGGCGTCCTGAGCGTGCTGCAAGACAACTTCGGCCTCGGCACCATCTCTACTGTGGACGAGGACCTGAAGAAACTTGCGTGAAACGGTAGACGTAGACCGTGTCTTTGAAACAGGAGACACGGTGCTGCGTACGCATCAGCTCCTTAAAAGTATAAGCGTTACAGAACGGCGCGTCGAGCAACTGCTTCTTGCTGGCAGGAACAACGACGACGCCGTTCTTTGGTTTATCCACGTCAAACTGCCGCACACGGTCGCCTAAATAGAAATCGATACCGAAGAAGCGAAGCACATCCTCGCCCACCTCATGTTTATTGAGGTCTGTCAACGCATACACGGGAGTTCCTTGGGCGACCTGCTGCACCTGCATCGCCAACGGCCGCAGACTCTGCGCGTTCATCGCCATCGGCTTATAAAATCCGTCGAACCCCACAAAGACCAGTAACGTCATCACCGTAGAAGCCAGCACCGGACGGCTCGTGATAAACCCGGCACGACGGTGAAGCAGGACCATCAGTCCGATACAAGCGGCCAGAAGTGGCATCATGACCAGGATGATGTCGCCGAAGCTCATGGTACCATCCGACAAGGCATGAAGCATCTGAAGGTTCTCCCACGCATGCTTGCCGTGGAAGATGCTGTCGGGCACTGCCCCCGTTCGCAAGATGACCAGCAAGGCGGTGAGCACAAAACCTACCAACGAGAGGAAACCAATATAAAAACGAATGGGCAACAGGCTGCGCTTGACAAACCAGAACGTGTACTCGATCAACAGTACCGCCATGAACGGATAACACGGCAGGAGATAGACGCCCCGCTTGCTCTTAGGAATGCAATAGAAGAAAAGGATGAGCAGAAACGACAGCCACGTAAAGACCTGAATAGCATCCTCCTTCCGCATGCCGGCAACGATACGGCTCCACAGTCCACCTTTCTCTTTCGACTGCAGGCTTGCCGCGAGTTGTTTCCACGGCAATACAAAGAGCGAGAGGAGCATCGGCAACGTCCAGGGAAGCCAGCCGGCAACAAGCATCAGGAGGTTGTAATGCCAGGGGTTATCGTGCGTGACGGCTTTCATCTTACCCAAGAACCGCCCGACGTTCTCGTCCAGAACGAGTCCTAAGAACTGGTCACCTCCCTGCTGATAAGCCGCGATATACCACAGAGCCGGCAGCACTGAGGCAAGCACAGCAGCGAGGAACAGCTTGTAGATCGTCTGCCACACGACAGACGGCCCCAACCGGCGTTGCTGCCACGCCACGAATAGGATAAACACGAACATCACAAAGCACGGCAGCACGATGCCCACCGGCCCCTTAGTCAGCGTGGCGCCACTCATACAAAGGATAGCGAGCCACGGCAACATGCGGCAGCCTTTCTCCCACCACTTATAAAAAGCATAGAGTCCACAGACCAAGAACATCGTCAGCACCATGTCCACCCGGCAGTTTGTCGCTGCGCGGTGCACCTCAAAAGCCGTGAGCATGATCACGGAAGCTAAGAAACTCACGTTGCGGTCCTTGCGCTTGGCAAAGAACACGGCCCCCGCGCCCAACATGATGATGATCGCAAGCGCGGAAGGAAGGCGCGAGAGATACTCATTGATGTGTCCGAAAGGGAGCGACAACGCCGCGATGCACCACTGGAAGAACGGAGGCTTGTAAGGGATGTCAAAGCCGTTGTTGACAGGCAGGATCCAGTTGTGCTGCGAGAGCATCGACAGCGCCACGACAGCTTCACGGGGCTCGCCCTTGGTCGTAAAGTCGGTGTTGCCAAGGAACGGAAGGAGGGTTATGGCAGCCACGATCACCACCGACCAGAACACAAAACGATATTTCTTGTCCATACTTGAAAGTCAAAAAAATATATGAGATGGTTTCTTATTCATTTTTGTCCCTGCAAAATTAATATTTTTTTCCGTCATCTTGTATTTATGGCAAGTTATATATAATTTTGCAGAATATTTTTAGAACATGAAACGTTTTTTTGAGAGTACTTTATGGCTCATCACCATTCACGCAGCGATTCTTCTCCTTCTCACGCTCTACCGGCTCATCGAGTTTATCGCTTTACATAGTCTGATCACGCACCCCGGCACGAGTGTCTGGGGTGCATTTCTCCGTGGCGTATGGTTCGACAATGTCATCGGTTGTTATATACTCGTATTGCCCCTTGCCGTGGTGCTCATCGCAGCCATCTTCGGCTGGAGCCACCGATGGTTGCGCCGGGGTGTGACGATCTGGTTTGCGGTGTTCTATGCCATCGCCTCCATGCCTTCGGCAGCCAACACGCCTTATTTCTCCTACTTTTTCAAGAATATCAACTCCAGTATCTTCGGATGGTTCGGCTATGCCGGTACCACAGCGGGGATGGTCTTCGAAGAGAAGAGCTACTGGCTGTACATCGCCCTCTACTTCATCCTCACCGCCTTGTTCATTGTGTTCCTCATTCGTTCAGAACAGTTCTATGCCAAGAAGTTGGCGGCATCGCCGGTTGATCGCAGACCGCGCTCCATCATCGTCAGCTCCCTGTTGACGATCGCGCTCCTCACGCTCTGTCTCTTCGGCATCCGCGGCCGGCGGGGCTACAACCCGATCAAGGTCAGCGAAGCTTACTATTGCGAGGACTCTTTCCTCAACCAGCTCGGCATCAACCCGGCTTTCAACCTCCTCACTTCGGTGCTCGACGACCTGCGGCCGGAAAACAAGGAGCTGCGTCTCATGCCCGCGGCTGAAGCCGTGGCGTATACGCGTCAGTGGCTTGGCATCACGGGAAGAGCCGACAGCAGCAATGTCCTGAAGCGATGGGTTATCAACGACTCAGTGCATAAAGAGCCACAGGCGAAGGCCAACGTCGTGGTCATCCTCATGGAGTCGATGTCGGGCTCCCTGCTCCATGAGTTCGGCCAGAAACTCCCATTGACCCCCACCCTTGACACGCTCTATCAGCACTCATTAGCCTTTACCAACTTCTACAGCGCGGGAATCCACACGAACCACGGGCTGACAGCTACGCTCTACAGCTTCCCCGCCCTGATGTTCCGCAACCTGATGAAAGGCACGGTGACACCGCACCGCCACGGACTGCCTACAGTACTTAAAAAACTCGGGTATGAAAACATGTTCTTCATGACCCACGAAGCGCAATACGACAACATGAAAGCTTTTTTCACGACAAACGGTTACGACGACATCTATTCGCAGGAAGACTATCCGAAAAGCGAGGTCGTCAACAGCTTCGGCGTCTGTGACCATTTCGAGTTCGATTACGCGCTTAAAAAGATCAACGACAAAGCCCGCAGTCACAAACCTTTCATGGCTACGATCCTGACCATCAGCAATCATCCGCCTTACATCGTTCCCGCATGGTTCAAGCCACGCACGAAAGACAAACAGACACAGATCGTGGAGTATGCCGACTGGTGCATCGGCGACTTCCTCCGCAAAGCCGCGAAAGAGCCGTGGTTCAAGAACACAATCTTTGTGATCCAGGCCGACCACGGCAAAATGGTGGGCCAGAGCGATGCCGAGCTACCCGTGAGCTACAACCACATCCCCCTCATCATCTTCGGAAAAGGTGTCAAGCCGATGAAATACACGGGACTGGGCACGCAGGTCGATGTCATGCCTACCTTGCTCGGACTGATGAAGGTCAACTACACCTTCGAGGGCTTTGGCGTAGACCTGCTCAAACGCAAGCGCGACATGGTATTCTATTCGGCTGACAATCAGATCGTGGCACGCGATGCCACCCATTGTTTCATCTATAATCCACGCATGGACAAGACCTTCTGCTACGATGCCTTGCCAGAATGGAAACTGCGTGACACGCGCTTCACAAATGCCTTCCGGTCCCTGCGCCGCTACGTCTTCAGCATGGAGCAGACGGCTCAGTTCATGCTCGACAGGCAACGATAAAACGGACATTCATAAATAAATCGGACATCGATAATTAAACATCATCTTCATATCCTTGCAAAAGCATCGTAACATGCTTTAGCGACCTTTGCAATCGAAAAAGACAGGAATCCTGAATTCGGGCCCAAGGGGGATTGTCCGTGGCGGGCAGATGCCGCTGCCTAACCAAAGAACTTGATATGATAGCGTGCTAAAACTATTTTTTTTGCTTACCTTTGCGGTCATGGAACAAGAAAAGATAGACTTC
>Ga0256404_1006212_pt1 | contig 20057 bp, 17 predicted proteins | sample RumenRJG_01DNA_FD_185990 | JGI IMG/M metagenome (GOLD analysis project Ga0256404, IMG submission 185990) | Bovine rumen microbial communities from Lethbridge, Alberta, Canada - RJG_01 | ecosystem: Host-associated > Mammals > Digestive system > Stomach > Rumen | place: Canada: Alberta | collected...
TTAAGTTTAGTCCAACACCAGCCGTCTTTAGAGACAAGATCATATAGGGATACTCCCCAGCCTGGAAAGCATTCACATATTCTTCTCGTCTTTTCATCGAGGTATCTCCGTCGATTGTTGCTCCCTTTTTCTTAAAAACAGCCTTTAATAGCTCATCGAGCGCTGGTATAATTTCCTTGAACTGAGTAAACACCAACACTTTTTCGCGCTTGTCATAAATAGTTTCACAAATATCTCTTAAAGCAATAAACTTCCCACTCACTTCAGGATCATAATCTTCGCGACCATAATACTGACTGGGATGATTACATATTTGTTTTAATTTCATTACAGATGAAAGGACAATGATTTGACTCTCCTGCTTACTCTTTGTCCTCGCAATAGCAGCATTCATATCATCTACTGCTTTCCGATATAATACAATCTGTTCTTTAGTCAGATTTATCGAAACATCTATCTCATTCTTTTCAGGCAGATCAGAAATAATGTTCTTGTCTGTTTTTACTCTTCTCAAAACAAATGGCTGTATAAGGCTTTTAATCCTTTTATGCGCATTTTCCTGCATGTACATAGCCTTAAACTCTTCTCTATTGCCCAACAAGCCCGGATTGAGGAAATCAAATATTGACCATAACTCCAATACATTGTTTTCTATCGGAGTACCGGTCATCGCAATCCGAATATCCGCTTCGAGGCTCTTTACCTTTCTTGCCTGAGATGTATAGTAATTCTTTATCGCCTGAGCCTCATCCAAAATCACAACATCCCATTTTACCTGTGAAATATAATCTGATTTCGTTGCTGTTTGGTATGTTGAAATAGTTATAAAGCCAGCATATTTACCAAATCCGGGTGCATTATTCCCCCTCAATACAAAAACATCCATGTCCGGAGTAAACTTATCAATCTCAGACTTCCAGTTAGCTATAAGTGTAGCCGGAACTATAATAAGGACATGACCTTCCGGATTTTCATCCTTAAATTTTGATAGGAATGATAATGCTTCTATCGTCTTTCCCAAACCCATATCATCTGCAAGGCAGGATCCAAAGCCAAGTCTAGACATTCCCCACAACCATGAAAAAGCATCTTTTTGGTATGGTCTAAGAATGCTATCCAGACGATTTGCAACAGAACCCCCGGTCACTTCCTCATAGGCTCTTGATAATAAGAACTCCACCCAGTCACTTCTTGAAAACTCTATATTCGGAATGTAATTGCCATGCAGTTTTCCTATACCCGCCTTGGTTTTTAATATTTCAAGGAGTGATGTGCCATCAGCAGATAATCCCTCGTATTCTTCTAAAAGTTTTTCAAGATCCTTATGATTGTTTTCAATCCATCTTCCCTTAATAATCTCAAGACCTTCACTTCTTTGCAGGAGCTGTCTTGCATCATCTACAGTAATTTCAACTCCATGATAGATAAGTTTGGGTATAAACCAATTCAACTTTTGCTGGCTGAGATATCTTCCTGAAAATTGCATCTTTTCAGCAATATCTACCAGTATGGTTGACTCTGTTTCCGTATACCATTTAGGAATCCGACATACAATACCGCATCTTTCAAAAATCGGAACTTCCTTTAAAAAATCATACGCATCATTTTCCCCCATCTTTATCGGAAAATAGATATCTCCGCTTTCCATATATCTTGCGGCAAAAGTGCTTTCCTTCGATGCCAGAGTTATACATGCAATTAATTTGTTTAATTCGTTTTTATTGTTCTTAAATTCCTCAATGGCATTTTTCAAGGGAAAGTGAACAATTCGCCCTCCCTTGGATGCGGTGTATGAAGCAAGGAACGCAAAAGGATACTCATCTTTTTCTTTATTTTCAACCAAGTGGAAATAGATCCTTGATGGTATGGTTATATTAACTCCCTTTGCTGCAAGAAACTCTCGTTGTGTTCCCTTGAAAGCAGTTGCTTCCTCCACATAATACTCGTTAAAAATTTCAGCCTGCTGCCTGATCCATTGATCAGTTACATACTCTTTTCCGGCAATAAACGGAACATACGGCAATAACTCATCTATCTCATCCTGCTTTATGGGTTCCACAGTGATTTCGCAGAAGTTGATCCCTTCTGAGTCAATCACACGGTTCAAGAACCTTCCTGCTATGTAGTGAAGAAAGGTCAATGAAGCCGAATCCTTTGTTATATCAGTAAAAGCCAATTCATATAAAAATTTTCTTTTATCCCGCTCAAAAAGGTCAAAAAGTGACTTATGCTTCTTAGAAAGCGCAAATTCATCATCAACATCTGCTTCATAGCCGTATTCAGTTATGAATACATTAAATACGCCTTCCTCCACAGCAAACGCTCCTTATATCAATACTAATGCTTAATGTGATTTTAGTCCTTACAGGCTATTTATCAGCTTCTCTTCAAATTCCAATGCTTGTTTCAAAGCCACATCCAAATTAGCAAACAAAGTCTCTCTGTTCAGATCATCAGGGATTGCAACTCGCGGAGTTTTGTATCCCTTCCACCATTGCCATTCCTCTTTAGCCTGCTTCATATCCACGATTTCATTTATCTTGTTAAGTGTATTCCTAAGCTCATCAGAAAGATTCTTGGAATTAAAGCTAAGCTGAAGCACCACATAAGTCGTATTTCTATTTACGATCTCATAAAAGTAATGATTAGGTGTTCCCCATCCGCTCAATGCGTCAGGCGTATCCGGCAAAAGCTTAGACAACGCTTCTGTTGTAAACCTCGTTGTCGTCATGGTACTACGCTCCGGCCATCCAATTATCTCCTGCTTGGTTGCCATCCATTCTTTTAGTAAGGAAGCAATCTTCTTCAATTTTGCAGTCTCTTCAGGGCTTCTTCCCCCAGACATATCCTGCGGAAATCGTTCCTGTAGATAAGGGACCATCGTTCTTCTGAGCTTTGTACTCCATTCACCAAGAAATTCTGCCATCTTCTGCCAATCATTGGTATCTGTAATACTTACGCCTTCAAGGTGATAATTGATCCAAGAACTCTTAAAGTCATCCGCTCTATCCCAGTTTAGTTTTGCTCCGACTTTCTCCTCAATTTCTTCTCTATGCGCTGCCAAGATGTCAAAAGCTTCTTTGTTCTTTGCAGCGTCGCCCTTACCCAAGAAGAAATCAACACGGGCTCCATCATAGTTTGCTACACAAACTATCTTAAACCCACCTATTCCAAAGAAACCATACGCTTCATTAGAAACCGTGGGATTTACATTTCCATAACATTCATTGTTATTCTTCTCGCGAATTATCGGCAACGCCATTTCCCAAAACTTTAAACGAAGTGCTTTTCTACCGCCCTCCACGCTTGATGATTTTACAGATGTTTCAACCGGAAGGTTACATGCGTCCCATATTTCACGAATACGCTTCTCAAAGTCAGCGGTTCTGGAATATATCTTTATCTCATTCCATTCAGAATTATTTTCGATAACTTCACGCGTCAATCGAAGATCTGCAAGGTTCTTAATACCTTTTCTGCCATGTTTTCCATTAACCTTATCAAAGAACGCACTGTTACTGATGGATGTGTTGAGCTTTGAATTAAGCAAAGTCATATTTCCAATTTCATATATGGCATGACTTCTGATACGCTCTATTTCATCGGGATCTTCGATTACATTACCCTCGATATCATAAGCTGTAACATCCTGCCAGTTCTGCATCCACTTCTGAGGCATGATATGTTCCAATGTATACTCATATTTAAGGCTCTTGACATCTACATTGAGCGCACTACGTTCGTATAATTCCATCCAGAAGAGCAACAGTGTCGGAAGCTTGTTAGTAGTCATCCTTCTAAGCCCGTCCGAAAAGCTTCCCTCAGATATATAGATACTGCTATCCATTATCTCCTTCGGCGATTTCTTACCATCAACCATTTGAAGACACTCATTGTTATAGTTTTTCGTACTTCCCTTACAGATGGCATTGAGAATCACGTATCTTTCTATCTCGAAAAACCTGTTTTTAAGTTCTTCCACAGATATCCCACCTGTCTTCCTGGCATATAACTGCTGAAGCAAATACGGATAAAAAGTAGATACCTCAAGGACGTTGCATATATTAAAAACCCTTCCGATATAATCATCATATCGAAGTGCTTCATCGCCATCCCCGAAATAATCCTTGAAGACACCGGCATAATCATGAAGTTCCACAAGGAAACCATCCAAAGAAGATAAATCCATTTTGGCAATCATCTTCTTATATTCAGCCGGTAAGTCGGCCATATTGTTTTCGGCCGGATTAAAGAATCCTTCCACGACAGCAAATGCGTGGAGAAATGTCTCTATATTGCTTCTCTTCATACGACCATACTGTCTCTGTGTTTCCCAGTAAGCATTCGTATTTTCATCGGCAATAAAGGCATCTACCCAAGTAGCCTCATATTCTTTTACCGCTTCTTCATCCACATCGGCGCAATCCGACGCACGGAGTAATTCTACGTATTTCTGATAAAGCAGATTCTTTATGGTATCGGCACTGGACAGTCTTACTCCGGCAGAATTAACGGTATCAAAAATAGCCTGTTCATTGTCAGTAACGTCAAGATCGATATTTACCAAGAACTTAATCTTATCTACAGTCAAAAGTTCCCACAGGTAGTCGATAATCTCCTGTGAAAAATCCTGAAGTTCATCCCGAAAATATGCATATGCTTGAATAATTCCGCTTACGTTCTCATCATCAGCCACATCCACATACTTTTCCCAGCGATCATCCTTGGTCAGCTCGCCCTTTATAACTTTTTCAAAGGCAGGCTTATCCAAATGTGAATGATTGATTTTAACATGAAGGGTTTGCTTTATACCGCCCTCCGGTACAAACAACAGACTCTCCATTTTCACCTGACATGTTTTCAAAACATCCTCATCATATCCATATTTCCCTGCATTCTTTACGATATGGTCATAGCAGGCGCGAAGCAGGACACTCAAAGTAGTTAATCGCTGCTGGCCATCTATAACAGAATAACGAGAAACGCTTCCAGCTGTAGCCAACTCATTTTTCAAAATGATGGAGCCAAGAAAATGGTTCTGATTCCTACTTGTAAGATTCGATAACAATTCTCCCCAATTCTCTTCATTCCATACATATGCTCTTTGAAAAAATGGAATGTCATAATAACTCGGAGTTGCTAAAAAATAAAATGATTTGTCTTCCGCTCTCATCTTTCTGTCACTCCTTTTAGTTATTCTCCCTATAATAAAACTGCTTCTTTATTTCATCACAGGTAATGTCAATGCTATCTGCAAAAAGAATCCCTTTATCTATTCCCAGATTCTTCATTTCCTTCAGAACGGTCTTTTTCTGGTTTGCCGGGATAATAATGCGTCCTATAATGCTTTTGTGGTCCTTGTCCATAGGCTTTATTCTCGAAAGGAAATTACCCGGTAAGTCTTCTACCGGTTTTGATATTTCATTGGGAAAGAGCATATATCTTCCCCTCTGAATCTGTTGTCTTGTAAGCCTAATTGATGCTCGAACAAAAATAGGTGTCTCACAACACTCTGCAATCCATCTTCCACCAGCTTTATCATCTTTATTGCATATCTTGTTCGTATTCTTTTGCTCAAGAAAGTAAGGCTGCTGAATTACATCACTGTAAAACAGTTCCAACGGGCAAAATGAGCCTTTTGAAAACCGATATGAATCAGCAATTGCGTTTACCACAGGATAATCAACGACATCATCAATATAGTTCTTAAAGATAAAGACCTCCCCATCTCGATCAAAATTATCCTCACATGCAAAGAAGAGGGCTACCAACGCATTTTCAGTCAAATCCAATAATCTAGTTGGTATACCGTAATGTTGTAATAGAGTCAACAGCTCTATCGGTTCCAAGTCTCTCGTAAATATATTTGGCATCTTATGCTTCGCTGTTTCTATCATATTTCTTTCAACAAAGCACAGATCCTCCCTACCATTTTTATATCTTCCGAGCGATGGAATGAGTTCATAACCTTCATCGGATTGACCTCGGAAAAGCAGCTCTTTAGGTCTATGAAACTCATCCTTTGGATCAGCCTCATTTACCTGAGTTATCGCCTTAACATATTCCGAAACATCATTTACCGTGATAACCTGCATAAAATCCTCTCTTTTGGCCAATCTTTAATAATACTGTTCAATATAGCTGTAAGCCCGGTCAAATACATCCTGATTCTTAAGCTTATATTTAATCCATATTATGCTACGTAAGGCCTTCTTAACTTCCTTCTGTCCTTCCGTTGTGTTCTGCCATCCGTCAAAACGAACAATTTTAACAATACCATCAATATCGTTTACAATTCGTTCGACTATAATAGGTGTCTTGTCATTTCTCACTCCGTTAAATAACTCTGTCAAAGCTGCTTTTCCCCTATCAATTTCTTCCTCAGGCACAACAGTACGCTCAGCCCTTGCAGCTTCACGAGCCAATGCCAGCAACATTTTTAGGAATTCAATACTCCCGATAAGGCCTTGCTTATGTTGGTCACGAAGTTTTTCCAGTTTCTCTCCAAGTTCTATGTATTTAGGATCTTTTGAATGTCTCTGAATCATTGCCACAAGATTGATTTCAACCTTCATGGTCGCTTTCTTAATATCTTTCTGCGATGTAATGAAATCATCAATCAATTCAGCGTCCATGGTAATTATTTCATCAGGTTCCTCCGCTTCGCCCACGGTGATATTCTGATGAACTAATTCCATAGTTTTGGCACCGAAAGCGGCCCAAACAAGTGCGCCTCTGCTATCTGTAGGTTTTACGGATTCATACACCTTAGCGAGCCACTTATAATCCTCTCGATACTCCGTAAGACATGGATCCGGAGACAAAGCCTCCCACGCTCGTGCAAGCACTCTGAAATATGCTGCAAATCTATCTTTCGCCTTATCATCAGGAAGTCTTTCCTGGGCTTCCAAAAGGACCTCCCAATCATCCTTTCCAGTGTCGATCCCTACAAAATAATCCATACAGTCACTAACCAATTGAGGCAGTTTGTGTTTTACCTCTTCGATATTGGTAATAACTTTCTTCATGCCTTCTTCGTCAAAATTCAAGGCATTTGCGACATTATCAAAGATTCCGATATAGTCAACAATCAAACCAAAGGTTTTGCCGGAATCATAAATTCTGTTTGTACGGCAAATAGCCTGCAAAAGATTGTGATCTTTCATAGGCTTGTCCAAATACATAACCTGCAGAATAGGCGCATCAAATCCTGTAAGCAATTTAGCCGTTACAATAACGAGCTTGAGTGGGGTCTTTGGATCTCTGTAGTAATCCAGCAGTTTAGCTTCTTCATCACGATCTCTACGATATGCCTTGTATTTATCTGCTTTGTCATTATTGGTATCCATGACAATAGTAGAAGCGTCCGGTCCAAGGAGCTTATCCAACTCCTCTTTATACATCAAACAGCAATCACGGTCATAAACAACAACTTGCCCCTTGTATCCATTGGGCTCTATTTTTTCCTGATAATGCTTAGCTATATGTTCACAGACTTTTTTAATACGCTTTCTGTCATACATAATAGCTTTCATATTTACGCGACGTGACAACTCGGCTTTATCTTCCTCAGACAAATCTTTTGTCATGAGGTCAAATTCCTGATTGATTTTGTCTTTATCAACATGAAGCTCGACCGGAACAGCTTCAAAGTTAAGCGGTAATGTAGCACCATCTCTAATCGAGTCTGAGAAGGAGTATTTGCTCATATATCCGCTCTTATCCTCTTCCGCACCAAATGTCCTGAATGTATTTTTATCTATTCTGTTAATGGGTGTTCCGGTGAGTCCAAAGAAGAATGCATTGTCTGACCTGACTCTAATGAATCTCTGCTCAGCATCATAAGTTCGATAAGAATGTTATTATTTGGTACAGGCACTTGCTCCGCTTCAGGTTTTGTTTTAGTGAAAATAAACCCTTGGGCCATATGAGAATAATCAACCTCTGGCTTATTCTTGGCCATTGCCCTCATAACATCTTCGTCAACAAGAAGCTTAAAGTCTAAACTGTACAAAGATGAACAAGCATCGCTTTCTCCGTGAGCCTGATCTCTCTGAAGTTCGAACCTTTCCCACATTCTTTTCTTTTGATAGAAGTACGAGGAACCATTGATTACATCAATCAGATAATGCTCATATGTCATGCCCGGAACAATATATTTACAATTCAGTACGAAAAACTTCGGTGTGAGAATATCAATATTCAATCCACTCTCCCTTTTCCATATTCTGCCGGCTCTTCAGCCACCATTTGCATCGGTGCTGGTTTCAAATCATAGACTGTCGCAGGCTTTTCCTTCTTAGAGAAACTGGAATCCCCGATTCCGAAGAACCTCTCAAAGAATGCCTTCAGTTTGTCTATGATGGTCTGCTTCTTTGCCGCCCTGTTGCCACCTCCGAAGCGAGAGACTGGGGGCATGAGCTTATCAATGTCAGTGCCGGTGGTCTTGACTTCGCCGTTACGGAACGAATCCTCCAGGAAGCGCCTGGTCTCGGCTTCGTTCAACCGTTCCTCTGTGATGATCTGCATGAGCTGCTTTTCGCGCTCTTCAGATACATAAGAACGCCATTCAACCAGAACGTCATCCACATCATTGATACCGGCAATAAAGGTCTCGATCAGGGCTTTCTTGCTGCGGAGCTCCGGAGATGCATCCACGGCCTTGCGGATCGTTATCAACACTTCCTTGTCCTGGCAGTGACTGTCGTGATACTTCTTCACCAGCAGGAGAATGTAGTCAATATTAATCTCGATCTGACGGATCAATTCCACCTCGAAGATCACGTCATCGGTGATGTCTTCTTTTTCACCTTCCGGCTTGCGGTTTCTCCATTCATCACGGAGATCCTGATAGCGGCCAAGATAATCCTGAAGATCGCGTTCAGAGATTAGCTCTTTTCCTGCAAAATCATCGAAGGAAGAGAGTAGATTTCTCATGCGAAGGATCGCGCCGAACAGAGCAATGAAGTCTTTCTGATTCTGTTCTCCGATAATCTGTGGCTGTGACAGTGGGAACCTCGCCTCAAGGTCATTCATAAGATCCACATAACCGGGATGATGCTTGTCATCTGGCCCGATATAACCGTAATAGTAATCCTTGAATGTCTGCATCAAGACAATACCAGATGCGTTCTTGTCTCCAAAGAGGGAGATAGCATCATCGACCCGCTTCTGAAGATTCCTGAAGCAAACAATATTGCCGAAGGTCTTGATGCTGTTCAGAATACGGTTCGTGCGGCTGAACGCCTGGATCAGTCCGTGCATCTTCAGGTTCTTATCTACCCAAAGCGTATTCAACGTAGTGGCATCAAAACCTGTCAGGAACATATTTACGACAATCAGAATATCCAGTTCCTTATTCTTCATGCGAAGGGAGACGTCTTTATAGTAGTTCTGGAACTTGTCTCCATCCGTGGAATAGTTCGTATGGAACATCTGGTTGTAATCCTTAATTGCAGCCTCAAGAAAGTCGCGGGACGGCTGGTCCAATGCGGAAGTATCCTCTGAGTTTTCTTCGTCCAGAATTCCGTCAGATTCTTCCTCATTGGCTCCGTAACTGTATATCGTAGCGATTCTCAGCGCCTTGGTCGGATCAGCGGCCATCTGCTTCTTGAATTCCTGGTAATACAACTTGGCCATCTGCACCGAGGAAACGCAGAAGATGGAATTGAAGCCGCTGACACGCTGCTTCTGCTTGATCTCTTCCACAGCGCCTCTGTCAGCGGAGGCCACGTCAGCGATATTGGTCAGCACGCTGAACATATAGGTCTTATCGCCGCGATAGGTCTTCTGGTCAAAATGATCCAGGATATATTTGGTGATCAGCCGGACTCTTTCCGGAGCCATAAAGGCCTTCTCGCGGTCAATATCCCAGACATCTTTATCATCGATATCTGGGTCGGTATCCATGGTTTTGATATAGTCCACTCGGAACGGAAGGACGTTCTTATCATTGATAGCATCCACGATCGTGTAGGTGTGAAGCTGATCTCCGAAGGTCTGTTCCGTTGTGAAGAACTGCGGATTCCTGACGGCTCCGGCATTGGCCGCGAAGATGGGCGTGCCGGTAAAGCCAAACAGATGGTACTTTTTGAAACTCTTGACAATAGCCGCGTGCATATCGCCAAACTGGCTGCGGTGGCATTCATCAAAGATAATGACTACATGCTTCTGATAGACATCGTGAACAGGGTTCTTTTTGATGAAGGTCGAAAGCTTCTGGATCGTTGTGATGATAATATGGGCATTCGGATCTTCCAGCTGTCTCTTCAGGATCGCTGTAGAAGTATTGCTGTTGGCAGCACCTTTCTCAAAGCGGTCGTATTCCTTCATGGTCTGATAGTCTAGATCCTTACGGTCTACGACAAACAGCACTTTGTCGATATAGGGAAGATTGGAAGCCAGTCTTGCGGCCTTAAAGGATGTCAGTGTCTTACCGGATCCTGTTGTATGCCAGATATAGCCGCCGCCAGCTACACTGCCGTATTTTTTGTAGTTGGTGGCAATCTCGATACGGTTCAGAATACGTTCTGTAGCCGTGATCTGATACGGTCTCATGACCATCAGCATATTCTCAGAAGTGAAAATGCAGTACTTGGTCAGCACGTTCAGAATGGTATGACGAGCAAAAAACGTTCTGGTGAAATCGATCAGGTCCGGAATCACGATATTGTTGGCATCGGCCCAGTAAGAGGTAAATTCAAAGCTGTTGGATGTCTTTTCCTTTTTCCCGGCTCCCGACTTATGATCTTTGATCGCATTGAACCTTGTACTGTTGGAGTAGTACTTGGCATTTGTGCCGTTGCTGATCACGAAGATCTGGACGTACTCAAACAGGCCGCATCCGGCCCAGAAGGAATCTCTCTGGTAGCGGTTGATCTGATTGAAGGCCTCACGGATCGCAACGCCGCGCCGCTTCAACTCGATATGAACCAAAGGCAGACCGTTGACCAACACTGTCACATCATAACGATTATCGTGCTTAGCCCCCTGATCCTGTCCGATCACATACTGGTTGATCACCTGAAGAAAGTTGTTGTGAACGTTCTTCTTGTCGATCAGCGTAATGTTTTTGCTGGTGCCATCATCACGCTTCAGGACCTGAACATAGTCCTCTTGGATCTTCCTGGTCTTCTCCACGATATGCTCGTTGGGATTAGCCACGTTGTTGGCAAGAAAACGGCTCCATTCGTTATCGGAGAACTGATAGTTGTTCAGCTTCTCCAACTGTCTTCGAAGGTTCAGCAGAAGCTCCGGCTCGGTGTGAATTTGAAGGTATTCATAGCCTTGCTCCGTGAGCATCCGGATAAATTCCTTCTCCAGTTCGACCTCGCTCTGATAGCTGTCGGAACGGGCCTTAACAGGCTCATATTCCGTGACAACTGTGTTTTCCGTTGTCTGGGCGACAATATTGAAATACGGCATTCGCCCACCTCCTTGTTATTAACCCATTCTTGATTTTGTCGTCTTCGATGTCGCTGAAATTGCAATCTGATTCCACTTACCTAATAAATCTTCTGTGTGAGATCGAACCCAATCGACCGCTATTCGCTGTTGCGATTTAGGCAGGTTTCCAGCCAAGACCTCACAAGTTGAGATAGCAATAGATATCGAGTATTTGTCATATGAGGCATGAATATGTGGCAAATTATGGTTTTGCTCACGACTCCTTACCTCGAACTGTATTCCCTTGACTGTTGCCAGCCGTTCTCGAATCTCCATAACCTGAAACGTCGATTCAATAAAATCAACTATTTCAGGCGGCACCAATCTTTTTGCCTTTAGTAACAGCCAGTCCTTTTGGTAATCATAATCCGTCACTTAGATGTCTCCTTGAAAGCAAGCAGCTTATCTCTGTAATACTCATACTGAACTTTCCTCGCTGTAAGCTCCGCTGTAAGCTCCGCTGTAAGCTCCGCTGTAAGCTCCGTGAAATTGTCCAGAATACGGACAATTTCACGCTGCACCTCTATCGGAGGCACAGGGATTTTTAACGATGCTAATGCTTTTTGGGTAATATGCTTTAATGTTGAACCTGTAAATTTGCTAGAATAGTCGACATATGCATGGTTGCTGGCAAGATAGTAATATAAATACTTAGAGTCAATCTTCTCTTGAAGAGGTTTTATAACATATATTCCCTCATTTACGCCCCATGTCAGAGGCTTTTCTATAACAAGAGCCATTTTCCCCACTGTACCAGTGTTTGAGAAGAGAATATCTCCTTTTTCGATGCATGCCCTATCGTTAATTATCCGAACCGCCTCTAAGTCGATTTTGTCAGTTTTTTCATACTGTTTTACACCAAGCAATCCATTAAGTTCCCTTACGGTAACATAAAAGCCTTTAGCATTATCTGGGTTTAATTTGAAGAACTTTCTAGGATTGATGCCAATATTGATTGCGGATGTTAGATCTTCCAACTTAAGAATCTCGACTCCATTAGGACAAAGATTCGCAATCAATTCATCAAGTCTGCTCATTCTGTCACCTCAATTTCCCTAATGATAGTAGCGATCTCTTTTCTTAAGGTCTCTTCTCGGGCGACAATCTCTTCAATCTCAGCGTTCAGCTTTTTGATATCGATCTTTTCTCTGGTATTGGCAGACTCCACATAGGTCGATACGGAAAGATTGTAATCGTTCTCAGTAATTTCATCATAGCTGGCCAGATGGGAGAAGTGTGCTTCTTCCAGTCTTCCGGCAAAAGTATCCACGATGCGGTCCATATTGGCCTGTGTCAGCTTATTGTTGTTCGTGACCTTGATGCACTCATTCGTGGCATCAATGAAGAGCACCTTGCTGTCTGCTTTTCCTTTCTTCAGGACCATGATGCAGGTTGCAATAGAAGTGCCAAAGAAAAGATTGCTCGGCAGCTGGATCACACAGTCAATGAAGTTGTTGTCGATCAGGTATTTGCGGATCTTCTGTTCCGCGCCACCGCGATACATGATACCAGGGAAGCAGACGATGGCGGCCGTTCCGTTCGGAGCCAGCCAGGAAAGACTGTGCATGATGAACGCCAGGTCTGCCTTGCTCTTCGGTGCCAGTACTCCGGCAGGAGCAAAGCGGGGATCGTTAATCAGAAGCGGATTCTCATCACCGGCCCATTTAATGCTATAGGGAGGATTCGAGACGATCAATTCAAACGGCTCATCATCCCAGTGCTGAGGGCTAATCAGCGTATCTTCACAGGCAATATCAAAGTGATCAAATCCCACGTCGTGCAGGAACATATTGATACGGCAAAGGTTATAAGTCGTGATATTGATCTCCTGGCCGAAGAAGCCGTTGCGAACACCTTCACGACCAAGGACTTTTTCAGCCTTCAGAAGAAGGGAACCGGAACCGCAGGCGGGATCATAGACCTTATTGACTTCTGTTTTGCCTACAGTTCCCAGTCTTGTCAGCAGTTCGGAAACATCAGCAGGCGTGAAAAACTCGCCTCCGGACTTTCCGGCATTGGACGCATACATGGTCATCAGATATTCATAGGCATCACCGAAGGCATCGATATCATGTCCCTTGACATCACCAAGGTTCATATCCCCGACACCGTTCAGCAGCTTGACCAGCTTTTCATTTCGCTTGGCAACGGTCGCCCCTAGCTTATTGCTGTTAACATCGAAATCATCAAACAGACCGGCAAAGCTATTTTCAGACACGCTGCCTTTTGCAGAGTCCTCAATATGATTAAAGACCGTTTCAAGAGTCATGTTCAGATTCTCGTCTTGTGGTGCTTTTTTCCTGACATTGCAGAAAAGTTCGGAAGGCAGGATAAAAAAGCCTTTTTCCTGAATCAGACCCTCTCTGGCTTCCTCAGCCTCAACATCGGACATCTTCTCATAGGCAAATCCGGTGTTTCCGGCATCCCATTCGCCCTGATTGATATATCCGGCAAGATTCTCGGATATATAGCGATAGAACATCGTGCCAAGCACATAGCTCTTGAAGTCCCATCCATCCACGGATCCACGAAGATCATCGGCAATGGCCCAAATGGCGCGGTGCAGCTCTTCACGTTCCTGTTCCTTCTTGATATCAGCCATGATTACAGCTCCTTTTCTTTATTTTCTGGAGCTGTTTCCCAGCTCTTTTAACATCTTCTGTTTTTCTTCATACTCATCGAGATAAGCCATCAAAGCTCTCTCGACCGCAACAGTCTTTGTCTGTCCGGCCTCTTCGCACATGGCCACCATTCTTTCATAGATCGGTGTCTCAATGCAGACATTCAGATAAGTGCCGTTTTTCTTTGGTCTGGCCATAGATCTTCCTCCTGTGCCAATATAAACAATCAACGGCTTGATTATACCACAAGTAACTACTGATTTCAATTCTATTCAATGAATTGCTCTGAATCTTTTCTTTGAACGCCATGAGCCTTCGCGTGTTCGCTGGCCGCCTTACGCCTGGCTTCACTCTGCGGTGAATTCAGGTGGATTGAGACTCTGGATTTCTGTGCGGTATAGCTCACGCAGCCCAATTCCTTGTCTTCGGCTTTCAGCTTGCAGAGGTCCGGGTAACGCGCCGCGAATTTACGCAGTCTGTTCTTCAGATCGGTATTGAATGTGTAAACGTCCCAAGTGTCATCCCCCTCCGACGTCAGCAGAATGGTCTCTCTTTCATACTTGTTCAAACGGTGCTCTGCCATTTCAAATTCTCCCTTCATTAGTCCATATGAAAAGCCGTCCTTCTGCATGAGAGGGGCGGCTTAGGTGTTCTGTATCGACCGATACAATTCGTATTCAGTTTTGCGGGTCATGACCAGATATAATCTGATAATCCTTCCCGAATCACTACAATAACAGCGGTGATCCCTTGTCCGACAACCGGGATCATAAAGACGATGAACGCGGCCAGGGCGGGCCTCAGAGCTTCCGTCCAGGTCGATATTCCGAAGACGATCGACAGTACCGCAATCAACAGGAACAATCCGACCAGAAGATTGAAGATCACCGAAGACAGGCCAACCAGAAAGGTGAACATCCATTGGATGACCGTCACGATCAGCATGATCGGGAAGGCCAGGACCTTCCCTATGATTTTAAGCACTTTCATTCAGGGCCTCCTTCTCGGCTCTATGCTGACGTTCTAATTCTCGTCTTCGGATTAATCGGTCTTCGATCTTTTTCTGTGCTGCCGGATCTGTCTTGGCGGCTTCCTTGAGGTTCTCTCTGTATTTACGGTTCTTCTCGGAAACGGCAGCCTTGGCGGCAGTGATTGCCGCCGCAGCTTTCGAATCTGTTTCAGCACGTTCCTTCAGATCATCCATCTTAGCCTTGTAATACTGATAATCCTTCTTGGATTTCTCCTTCAGAAACACAGCTCGTTCTTCCGCGTATTCCGGATCAACGGCGGCTTTGGCACGTTTTTCGGCATTGTAACGATTAGCATTATCTCTTTCCCTGGCTCGTTTTGCCTCAAATTCAGCGGCAGCCTCAGGATCCGTTTTGGCACGTTCCTTCAGGTCAGCACGCTGCTGTCTGATTGTTTCGTTTGGCAAAAAATCTCGTCTTACCGGCACCGGAACCACCGCATACCAGTACATTCAGGTTTCTTCTGTGCTTTCGACCATCAAGCCCGATTGCGACATTCTGCGTGAGAATCTTGTTCTCTGTCTTATCCTTGTTGGCATATTTCTTGTTGACTGAGCCAGCCGTGCCCCATTTGGCTGAGCCATGTTCTTCTCGTCGCCTGTAATTGTCCTCTTTGAAATAATCTGACAGACCGCCCCAGCCGACGTAATCCGCAAGGATACGCTGCTCATTTGTATCTGCCAGTCGGTGTTCATCATCCAGCTTCTTCAGAAGCTGAATCGCCATTCTGTTGTGGTGAAACCGTTCCAGCGGTGTACCAACGCCGATATCGTCCCGTTCAATTCTGAAATTGGTCCTGTATTCGGTATTGATTTCGGGAAGCAGCACATGGGGCGTCACCTTGCCGCTGCGCTGTTTCTGCGGAGGCGGTGCAATCGGCTTGTCGCGCTCTGCCAGCTTTTCTTTTAGCTGGTCAACAAGCCCTTCTATCTCAGGGTTTCTCCATGAGTCATCATCCGTTTTGGCATAGTCCTCAATCAGCGTGTCTTTGCCATCTCTGCACTGAATGAAGTCCAGACTGCCGGGCAGCTCCTTGGTATTGACTACACCAAAGGCTTTCATGGTATCTGTCGGCAGAGCGAAATACGCTTCCAGCGCTTCTTCTCGATCAGGATATTCCGTCACTGATAAAGGCGCAGCGGCAAGGTCTTCGACTACATAATAGTGGTCGATAAAAGGACCCGTCTCCGGCTGTACCTGTCTTTCCTCAGTGTCGCGGAAAACTCGCGTACCATCAGCACCGAACTCTGCCTCATGCCGATTCAAGTCTCGCTCTGCATCCCGATCTGTCTCATAAGACAGGATGGCTTCATAAATTTGCAGGATGTTTTCAGACGTAAAACCCGTATAAACGGTTGTACCTTCGTACTCGTTCTCAGCCTCGGCAAAGAAAGGTGTGTTGATATCTGCGAGAAACTGATCTGACATCTCTTCCAGATCCGCAGCGAACTGCTCTGCATTTTCCGGATGATTCTCGATGTCATACTGGTCGATCAGCTCCTTGAATACATTGAAATCCAGCTCTCCGGAGACATACTGACCGCCAGCCGTGGAAAGACGAACTTCACTTTCACCTCGCCATTTCTGTCCTTAGGCGTAAACTTTACTTCTGCGGTGATTGTCTCGCCGTTAACGGTGAAGACCTCGCCGGTCGCCTTATTCATGAGAGTGCCACGGATGGTGTACTCGGTGCCGGGGATAAGGTTGGTGTAGGACACCACATACCCTGACCGATGGCGATGCAGTCAGCACGGATCGCACTGATATCGAACTCGTAATCGTATGCGGTCTTTGGCTGTGTCTCCACCGGAGGTTCTGTCTCAGCGGGGACCGGCGGCTCGGTTGTCGCAGGCGGCTCCGTAGGTGCCGGAACTTCTGCCGGGGCTTCGTCGGTTTCAGTGGCAACCGGCTGTTCTGTAGGCTTGGACTGTTCCGTTTCCTTGGGTGGCTCGCTCGGTGCTGGCAGTTGAGTCTCGGTTTGCTCCGAAGGCTTATCCGCTTTTACTTCCTCAAAAGAAGGGACAGTGCTTTCTGAGCTTACCGGTTCATTATTCTCTGCTGGGCCTGCTTCGTTGTCTACAGAGACAACATCTTCTGTCGGGGTTCCAGATTCTTCCTCGTTCTTTTCAAGTACATCTATTTCAACGCTTGATGTGGGGGTTGCTTCCAGCTTATCTGTGCTTTCTTCTGCGGCAGTCGTTGTCAGCAGCATTTCGCTTGCTTTAGTCGGTTCAGGACTGTCCGGAACCGTTACAACTGCCTCACATCCGCATAAACACAGCAGGGCAATGACAACCGTGATGATAAGTGACTTCCTCATAGGATCGCCTCCTTGATTATTCTCACCATCATTGTACGGTCGTCTGTTTCGTAAGGCAAAGGTACGCCTATCTCCTTACTCTTCTTCCTTTGAGCTGGTAAGCTGGTGAAACAGGGGGAGAGTGTGAGAGTTAAATCTGTGCGCTGTCCCTGCCTGTTCATGGCTTCAAGACGCATCTTGTACGAAAATGCCTTTTCGCTCGGGAGGATGGTGGAACGCTGTAGGTTGGATTCAACCATCAAGATAATGGCCTCGTCGCGGCTCATCTCGCGGACTTCTGCCTTTACGGTGTCCAGTCCTGCAAGCTCACAAGCCTTTTTCCGGCGATGGCCAGATACGATCTCGTAACGTCCGTCTTCCTTCGGGCGAAGTGTGACAGGGGTGATGATCCCGCGCTCTTTAATACTCTGAACAAGCTGGTCCATATCCTCATCAATTTTTACCTTGAAGGGATGGTCGGGGAAGTCGTCGATCTCCGAGATGGGGATATCGAAAATGCGAGGGAGCTTGTTTACCTTGCGTTCCTCGTCATTTGCGAACAACTCATCGTACCCAGTCAGGCCCAGGTCGATTTTTTGCACGTTCTTCAATCTCTGTCACCTCCTTAGTGAGTGCCTCATACGCTGCTGCCACTTTTCCGTTCTTGTCGTGGGAGAAGATGCTTTCTCCGGAAAGACTGCACTCCGCTGCTCTTACCGAAAAAGGAATTTCAGACTCGAACACGCGGATGTTTTCTCCTACTGAAGAACGGAGCGATGTGATAATCGACTTGGCATTGTTGGTGCGGTTATCTACCATCGTCAGCAGAATGCCGTCGATCCTCAGTCTCGGATTGATCTGCCGCTTGATTTTCGCAATCGAGCGCAGAAGCAAGTTAAGACCTTTGGTTGACAGGAAGTTCGGCTGGGACGGAATAATCACACTGTCTGCCGCAGCAAGCGCATTGACCGTCATCATTCCCAGAGAAGGCATACAGTCGATAAGGATATAGTCGTAGTTCTTTCTCATACCCTCGATACAGGATTTCAGAACGTACTCACGGCTCATAACATTGAACAAGCCCGTTTCCATGCCAGACAGTTCAATATTAGATGGAAGCAAATCAACGCCTTCATTATGGGCGATAATCGCATTGCCGGGAGGCTGTTCATCTTCTATGACCGATTGCATAAGCGAAGATAGCGACACATCCAACTCGTCAGGGTTCTTTACACCGAGGCTCACCGTGAGGCTCCCTTGCGGGTCAGCGTCAATCAGTAAGACCTTATTTCCGGTGTTTGCAAGGCCCACGCCGAGATTAACTGTAGTAGTCGTTTTGCCTACACCGCCTTTCTGGTTTGTGATTGCGATCACTTTACAGTTTTCCATGCGTTTTCCTCCTTTCTTGGAATTCACAGCGATCCATTTCTGTACCGCTATGTACCTGTGCGTTATTTGTCCTCGACGCCCCACGCACACGGGAATACATCAGACGCTTGTTTGCGAAACAAGTCCATGGGAATCTCACCCCTGCCGGGTCCTCCGCCAGCTCCGTAGAGAAGTATCATTAACCCTGTAGCGTTTCATTGCCATATCCGTAGCAATCGGATATTTCAGAATGGTTCGGAAACGCTCGCCACCTTGCTTTCCGTTATAACCCGGATGGGCAGGAGGGTCTTGGCGCACCTTCATTCGGCTGGGGCTTTCGCCCCCGCTCAGGAACGTATCTGATGAATGTGTATTCAGTTGTCAAGTAGCGGTGAGTAGGAATTTCTCCTCTCACCCCCCTACCGCAACCTTCGAGGCTCCAAAACGACATTTATTTTTCAAAAATTCAAAAAAATTTTTCGCGCAGGTCTAGTGACTCCCCAACAAACAAAAAAAGCCCGCCGATTTTACTCGGCGGGCATAAAACAAAAAAAGACCCACTACCTTTCGATAGTGAGTCTTATGATACGATATGGAACTGTAAAGCAATCAGCGACGATTTACACATTCTTCGCTTCCGAATTGGAGAACGAAAGGTGATTTTTGGTGACTAAATTGGTGATTCGAGCCGATTTTGGCTCCTCAATCAATACAGCTTAGCACCCGCCGGGATGTGGGGATCGACCATCAAAAGATGAAGTTTTTCTTCCTCTCCTTCATGGTGAACGGCACTGATCAGCATACCGCAGGATTCAATTCCCATCATGGCTCTGGGAGGCAGATTCGTGATGGCGATGCAGGTCTTTCCGACCAGCTCTTCCGGCTCATAATATGCGTGAATACCGCTCAAAATCGTCCTTTTCTCGTCAGAACCGTCATCCAGAGTGAACTTTAAGAGCTTCTTGGACTTGGGTACTGCCTCGCATTCGAGAACCTTCACAGCGCGGAAATCGGACTTGGAGAAGGTCTCGAAATCGACCTGATCCTGGAACAGGGGCTCGATCACGACGTTGGAAAAGTCGATCTTTTCCTCGACGACAGGAGCCGCTTCAACGGGCTTTTCTTCCGCCTTGGTCTCGGCCTTTTCGGTCTTATCCTTGTCCAAAGGTTTCATTGTCGGGAAGAGGATAACATCGCGCACTGAGTCATGATTCGTCAGCATCATAACACACCGATCGATCCCTAAGCCAAGGCCTCCGGTCGGCGGCATTCCGTACTCCAGTGCTTCGATGAAAT
>Ga0256404_1006213_pt1 | contig 20054 bp, 18 predicted proteins | sample RumenRJG_01DNA_FD_185990 | JGI IMG/M metagenome (GOLD analysis project Ga0256404, IMG submission 185990) | Bovine rumen microbial communities from Lethbridge, Alberta, Canada - RJG_01 | ecosystem: Host-associated > Mammals > Digestive system > Stomach > Rumen | place: Canada: Alberta | collected...
TATATTAAGAGGAGCAAAAAAACGTCGTGCTATGGCAATGTCAAATGCACAAATGATGCATAAAAATGCTGAAATGCCAATGCAAATGGTTATGGTTAAATAATTGAAAGAGAGTAATGTATGCAGAGTATGCATACTGATAATAGTTTGAGAAGAAAGAGAGTTTAAAAAAAAGAAACCGTGAGGTTTCTTTTTTTATGTAAAATTAACCACCTGTAAGCTCCAGAGGAGTTTTATATAGAACAGCATATATAATTGCTGAAACAATCATGCAAACAGGAATAGTAAAAATCCAAGCAGAAATTATGTTTTTTACTACACCCCATTTTACGGCAGAGGATTTAGCCATGCTTCCTACACCTACAATAGCTGTTGAAATAACATGAGTTGTACTTACAGGAAATCCAAAATGCGATGCTGCAATGATTATACTTGCAGATGCAAATTCAACTGAAAATCCGTGAATTGGTTTCATCTTAATTACTTTTGAACTCATTGTTCTAATAATCTTCCAACCGCCAGTAACTGTCCCTAAAGATAACATTAAGGCACAAGTACAAATAACCCAAACTGGGATTTCAAAATTATGTTCATGAATAACTCCGTAAGTTAATAATGACAAAGTTATTATTCCCATTGTTTTTTGTGCATCGTTAGAACCATGACTGAATGCTAAAAATCCTGAAGATAAAAGTTGTAACTTCCTAAATGTCTTATTTAATATATCAGGTCTAACTTTGTAGAATATTTTTAATAATATTAATATAACTAGAAATCCTACAAGGAAACCTAAAATTGGTGAAACAATCATTGGTATTAATACCTTATTTAAAAGGTTATGTAAATTAATTATTTGTACCGCAGGATGTTCTATTCTCCAAGAAGGAATACTTATAATAAGTTCCTGCATTTTTTCTAAATTAATAAATGCTCTTGATAATGCAGCTCCTAAAAGCCCTCCTATTAAAGCATGTGAAGAACTTGAAGGCAGACCTAAAAACCAGGTTAGTAAATTCCATAAAACAGCGCTTAAAAGTGCTGATAATATTACCAACTGTGTAATATATTCACCTGAAATTAAACCTATACCTATAGTTTTTGCAACATGTGTTCCGAAAAATGCACCTGCAAAATTAAGAATAGCTGCATATATTATTGCATATCTCATACTCAATGCTTTTGTTGATATAACAGTTGCTACTGCATTGGCTGAATCATGAAAACCATTAATATACTCAAATATATATGCAATTATAATAATTAAACATAATAGAACTATAGATATTGTCATTTTAACTATTCTTTAATGCTACATTTAAAACTACATCAGAAACAGAATAGCATTCATCCATTGCCGTTTTTAAGACTTTATAAATATCACTTAATTTAATAACAGATAATGCATCAAATTCACCTAAAAACAGTTTTTTCATAGCATTCTGAAGGTAATACTAATAAAGTTTTATTCTATGAAAAATGTAATGAAATAATAAATAATGCTGGTTTTAATGATGATGAAAAAATTGTTCAAAAAGAAGGCAAACTTACAATGTATAATATCCGTCATACATTTACGTCAGTTGCAGGTTTATGTGGTGTTAATGCAGATATTGTTGATAAAATAACAGGGCATAAAAATGGCAGAGGTAGTATAACAGGAAATGTGTACACACACGTTGGTAAAGAAGCTATTGATATTATGAATAAGATTTCAAACTATATGTTTACAGGTAAAACTGATGAAAAAATAGAACTAAAAAATATTATATGATGATTAACTAAATATTACACAAAAAACGTGTCCGTTTCTGACATATTTAAAATTTATAATTATACTTGTAACCCGTTTAGTGTTTATAGTATAATTTTGAACATAAGGATTTTTGATGTCAGACGAATCTATAAAAAATAAAGCAAGTAATTTGTTTAAATATATTAAAAACGCTCTTGAATCTACATTAAGAGTAAGTTCTGACTTGAATAAATTCCCGTTAAAATTATTTGAAAAGGACTTTATAGATAATAAATATATAAAAACTATTTTTGACAATCCTAATCAAAAAGAGTATATAAAAATAAAATATCCTAATTTAGCTAAGCCTCCAAAATATCCAGATGATTTGGAAGGATATATTGAAAATTATCCTCAATCACCTTCTTTAATCAATGAAGCTGAAGAAGATGAAGATATAGAAAATATTATAATACGCAACAAACAAAGAAAAGAGGCTTTTACAGAATTTTTACCACAATATGAAGATTGGAAATCTAACAATATATCTGAATTAGAAGCTATAGACTTATTTAATAAAGTATTTTCACACAAAACTAATAGTGATGAAAATTATGAATTTATTTTGGGTTTTGGAATTTTATCTTGGAGTACAGTAAAAACATCTAACTTTTCAACAAAACACAACATAAACTATCCATTAATAACTTTAGAAGTTAATGTAAATTTAGATAAAGATGACAAAACATTAGTAATAGAACCAGTTGAAGATAAACCGCCAATATTGGAAGATATTGTAATTTCCGATTATGTTAGTGATATTGTGTCATTAAAAAATGATTTTAATGATTTAGATTTAGATATTACAGATAAAGCTACTTATTTGCCATTATTACTTAAAACTATTAATAGTTTTATTAATCCTGATGATAGAGGTCTTGTTAATGGCGAATTAATTAATGATATTCAAAATCCAACATATATAGATGAAAATCTAAGAATTTATAATACTTGGGGTCTTTTTTATAGAAAAAGAAGACAAAATGCGGAATTAGAAGATTTACAAAAATATATAGCAGTTCTTGATAATACAAATAATATTGAAACAAGTTCTTTAAATGCCTTTTTAGAAGACGCGTGTACAGAAACTAAAACATATAATCAAGTAGATTATGATGAATTAAAAGTATTGGAAGACAATAATATACTGTTTCCATTGCCTTTTAATGAAGAGCAAATAAATATTTTGAACAAAATAGAAAATTCAAACAATGTTATAGTTTTAGGTCCTCCTGGTACAGGTAAAAGCCACACTATTGCAAATCTTGTTAGTCATTTCTTAGCCAAAGGTAAACGTGTATTAGTAACAAGTCAAAAAGAACAGGCATTAAATGTTTTATTAAATAAGATTCCTGAAGAATTGCGTTGTTATTGTGTACCAGTACTATCAAACATTCAAGATGGCAAACGTAAAATGGAAGAAGCTTTCAATGGCATTTCCAAAGCTATCTCATATTCTGATATACATATACATAAAGAAATAGAACAATTAAATTCTGATATACAAAATATAAATGATAAAATCATCAATATTAAGGAAAAAATTAAATTTGTATCAGCAAATCAATTATGTAAAATTGCATATAAGAATGATTTATATTTACCAATGGAATTAATTCAAATTTTAGAATCAAAAAAAGAAGAATTTTCTTGGTTACAAGATGAAATACAATATATAGTTGAAAAAGATACTGATGGCAATATAATTGTAAAACCAAAAGTTTTTATTAGTACGAATGAATTTTCTGAATTATTATTGTTGCACAATGACTTAAAGAATTATCTTTATGAGCTTGAACAAAGTCGGATATCAACAAAACAGCTACTAAATATAGAGCAATTTGAAGAATTTAGTAAAAATTATATTAAATTACAAAATTTAAATAGTGATATCAAATTGAATATCCCAGATTTAACTTTAAAAGATATTGATAGACAAGAAATCAATGAATTTTTGAATTTATTATCTAAAAAAGTATCTATTGAACAAAATATAACAGAAGATTGGCAACGTAACTTATTAAACTCTATTTCTGATTTAACAGAAAGAGAAAAATTAAATTCTCAGATATTAAAATATAGAGAAGTACAAAATCAATATGACAATTACTACAAAGATTTTGATGTATTTAATCAAATTAAAATTAATTCACCACTAAATTTAAATGAATTAATCAATTTTATTGATACATTACTTTTAAAACTTAAAGATAATAAAAATATTTATAGCTTTTGGGATAAGTTATTTTTATCAAAAAAAGAAAAATATACGATAAATAACATTACAATAAATGCTAAAACTCCTGTTTCTATATCTGATTTTGAACAAATAAAATTATATCTTAAATTAATAGAATGCTATAAAAATAATGGTGATATATGGAATACTTTTGCAAACCGTTATGATTGTCCTAAATACGCATTTGAGACAAAAGTATATAAAGATTCTGATTTAAATTTGGAAATATATAACTATTATTTTGATGAAAATAATTCAAAACAATTAAAAAATAATTGGGAATCTGTAAGTAATTTATTTGAATATAGGAATATATCAGAAGAAATAGAAACTATTTCAGACTATATTATTAGTAACTCAAAAAATATTTTGAATAATTTTTCTGCTGATAATATCCTAGATACGATAAAGTTGATTTTGGATAAAGATAACTATGAAACTACGAATGCAAAATATGAAGAACTAAAAATATTACTTTCTAATTTTAGTGATAAATCAAGTATTAACAAACCTTTCTTAGATGCATTAAATTTGATAACAACAAACAGAGAAGAATCATTGTTATTATGGTCTAAAACTTATAACCAATTTTTAGAACTGGAATCTTTCAACGATAAATATAAAAATTATCAAGATTTATACAATAAATTGGAAATGAACGTTCCTATATTAGCTAAAAATTTATTTAATAATAATAATCAAATATTATCACCTGAAAAATTACAACAAGGTCTTCAATTTAAAGCCATTTTAAAATATCTTTCAGTAATTATAAATGATACAAAAGATTTACATAATTATGAGTTAAGTTTAGCAAATTTAATAAAACAACTAAGAAAACTAAAAGTACAATTAATAGTTAAAACAACTATTAAAAATCTAAAAAGTAATCATACACAAGAAGATGATAGAAATTTGGCTAATTGGCAAATGGCTATAAAGAAATTAGGTGCAGGAAAAAGCAAACATATTGTCACAAAAATGGCAGATGTAAAAGAAGCTTCTAAAAAAGCAAAAAACTCTATCCCTGTATGGATTATGCCAACATATAAAGTGTCAGAATCATTACCTTCGGAAATAGGATTATTTGATGTTGTAATTATTGATGAAGCCAGTCAAAGTGATATAAGAGCATTTTTATCTTTAATTAGAGGTAAAAAAGTTATAATTGTTGGTGACCCTAATCAGGTAAGTCCATTAAGTGTAGGTGCTAGCAACAGAACACAGATACAACAATTAATAAGAGAATATTTAAATAATATTCCAGGAGGAAAATATTTTGACCTTGAAACAAGTATTTATGATGTTGCTAAATTAACACTTGGTGGTACAAATATATTAAAATTAAGAGAGCATTTTAGATGTTTGCCTGAAATTATAAAATTCTGTAATGATTTATGTTATTTAGGCGAAATTATTCCACTAAGATATATTTCTCAAGATAAAAAGCTTGCACCTGTTTTAGAATCAATATTTATAAAAAATGGTCGTAGAAACGACAATGTAGATATAAACAAATACGAGGCTATTGCAATTTGCCAAAAAGTTAAACAGATTGTAACAAGTGATGATTCTAAATATAAAAATAAAACTATTGGTATTATTTCATTGCAAGGTCTTGACCAAGCAAAATATATACAAAGTATTATTGGAAATTATGTAACAACTGATGAACAAATTAAACACCAAATTAGAATTGGTGATTCCGCAACATTTCAAGGTGATGAAAGAGATATTATATTGTTATCTATGATTGTAAGTCCAAATGATACAAAACATATTCAGCCAATGGTTAAGGATATGAATAAGCAAAGATACAATGTAGCTGTAAGTAGAGCAAAAGATAAATTAATTTTAGTTCATTCTATTAAACTCGAAGACTTAACTAATTCAAATTGTATGAGATATAAATTATTAGAATTTTTTAATAATAAAAATAGTGTGGAAAAAATTGAACAAGATGAATCAATTTGTGATTCAGATTTTGAAAGAGAAGTTTATCGTACACTATCAAATAAAGGTTATAATGTTGTACCACAAGTTAAGGTTGGACCATATCGTATTGATTTAGTAATTGAAGGTTCAAACAACAGATTAGGTGTAGAATGTGATGGAGATAAATATCATCAACCAGATAAATGGTTTGAAGATAGTATTCGCCAGAAACAATTAGAAAGAATGGGCTGGTCCATATATAGAATTTGGGGGGCTGATTTCTTGTATCGTAAGAATGAAATTATTGAAGATTTAATAAAAACATTAAATGATTATAAAATCTATCCTTATTTAAATGATAAGAATATGCATAATGATATAATCTCACACGAGGAAGTTATTATTGACGTACCTTTTAGTAATAATAACCTTGATATTAATATTGTTGAACAAAATGATATAGAAAATGAACAAGATTTTACTCAAAAAAGTTTTAACAATCAAAATATTGAAAAAACTGTATCGAATAAAATTAAAGAGTTTGATAATAATTCTAAAAGTGAAAATATAAATAGTAAAAAGAAATATAATGAAGATATTAATGCACTTAGAGAAAAGGTTCAAAAAGTTGGAGGAGAAAAAACAATTCTTGGACAAAAATATTTAAAACAAATTCAAGAATTATTAGATAAAAAAGAAGATTAATTTTTATCTATATCAATATCTCCAATAGTGAATGTTACACCTTGTTCTTGCTTGTATTGTTCAAGTTCTTCCTTTGTATCAAAATAAACAGGTGCTTTTATTTCATCAAAACCAACTTCCAAACGAGCCTTTATTCTTTTGTCAGGTAAAGTGCAATAGGTCAAAATTTTAACACTATTATCACTATATACAGACATTCTTTTCTCAATTTTATTTAATTTGTTTATATATGATTTTTGCATAATTTATCCTTGACTGTTTTTTCAACGTTATTAATTCTTTCTTCAATACTCTCGTATTCATAGTTGTTTTTAGCAAGTTCCAATACGACCTTATTCTAATAATTTTTTCTAAATAAAATGTGTACAAATTTGTGTACATTTCAAAAATTTTATTATATTTAAACGGTAAAAAAGAGGGCTGAAACCCTCTTTTTATAATGGTGGGTGTGGAGGGATTCGAACCCGCGACCAATTGATTAAGAGTCAACTGCGCTACCACTGCGCCACACACCCATATTCATTTATTAATTTTGTGGTGGTAGCGCTTGCGCTACCTTCCTCTCAAAAACGATACTTAATCGTTTTTTCGGCAGAGTGCCACACACCCATATTCATTTATTAAATTTGTGGTGGTAGCGCTTGCGCTACCTTCCTCTCAAAAAACGATACTTAATCGTTTTTTTCGGCAGAGTGCCACACACCCATATTCATTTATTAAATTTGTGGTGGTAGCGCTTGCGCTACCTTCCTCTCAAAAAACGATACTTAATCGTTTTTTTCGGCAGAGTGCCACACACCCATATTCATTTATTAAATTTGTGGTGATAGCGCTTGCGCTACCTTCCTCTCAAAAAACGATACTTAATCGTTTTTTTTCGGCAGAGTGCCACAAACCCATACGATTTTTGTAAATCTATTCTAACATAAAGGATTTTATTTTTTCAAGTTTATTTTTGAATTTATTGCCTGTCCTGAAATATATCCGGTTGACCAACAGTTTTGTAAATTGAAACCACCGCATAATCCGTCTATATCTAATACTTCACCTGCAAAATATAAATTATCTACCAATTTAGACATCATTGTTTTATTGTCAACTTCAGATAATTTTACTCCGCCTGATGTTACTGTTTCTCCATTTTTTCTTGTTCCCGTTATGTTAAAGACATTGTTTTGTAAAGTCTTTATGACATCTTTTTTGATTTCAGATTTTATATTGCAACCTTCAATAGATAAATCAATATTTTTTAGTAATTCTACAGTTATTGATTTTGGTAATAATTCTGAAACTATATTCTTTAAACTTTTATGTGGATTTTTATTAAATAAATCTTGCCAATCTATGTCTTGATTTATAAAATCTATGGTTATTTTATATGGAAAATTTTCCCTTGCCATATATGAAGACAGTTCAAAAATAGCAGGACCTGTTATACCGTCATTTGTGAATAAAATATCTCCGATATAATTTTTTCTATTACAAGTTATTTTGCAATTACGAACAGAAACACCTTGTAGGTTTGTAAAATGAGGTGTTGTTACAAGTCCGCATAATGACGGGCATGGCTCAATTATTGTATGTCCAAGATTTTCTATTATCTTATAATTACTTTTTCCGCCTGTTGAAATTATTACTATATTAAAAAAATATTTACTTTTATTTGTTTTTATTGAAAACCCATTTTCTATATTTTCAATACTTATAACTTCTTCATGAATAAAATTACAATGATTTATTTGTTGTAAAAATTTTTCTCTGACATCTTTTGCACTGTTTGAAACAGGAAAAATTCTGCCGTTATCTTGTGTATATGACTTAATACCAATACTTTCAAAAAAATCTAGTGTATTCTGTATTCCAAATTTTGAAAAAACAGAGTATAAAAATTTTTCGCCCCTAGGATAATTTTTAACTAAATCTTTAATATCAAAACTGTCATGTGTAAAATTACATCTGCCGCCACCTGTTGGAAGCAAAGTCTTTAATGGTACGTTTTTATCAAATAAAGTAACATCAATATCTTTATCAATATTGATTGCTGACATGCAGCCCGCAGGACCTGCCCCGATTACAGCAACAGAAAGCATTAAACTCTTGTACCGTATAAGAAAACCATCTCTGGGTTTTCAAGTTCTTGATATAACTGCATCATTGTTTTTTTCAAAGTCGGATGCACAAAATCCGGAGCAAGTTCTAACATTGGAACAAGTGTAAATGCTCTTTTATGGAAAAATTTGTGCGGAATAATTAAATCCTCATCATTTAAGATTAAATCATCATAGAATGAAATATCTATATCAAGAGTTCTATCGCCATAATGACCTTCATTTTCTCTATCACGTCCAAGCTGGTCTTCAACTTTTTGACATGTTTTAAGCAATTGATATGGATTTAATGATGTTTTAATTTCAATCATGGCATTAACAAACCAATTTTTTGTATCTGTATGCCACGGTTCAGATTCATAAAAAGCCGATGTACGAACTAAGCTCACATCATCTAATCCGTCAAGAATGGATGTTGCCTGCTGTATATAACCTATTCTATCACCTTTGTTAGAACCTAAACTTAAGTATACTATTGCCATACTTTGATTTTTAAACAAAAATTGAATTGTGTCAATAATATATTTATACTATTTAGAATATAACTGTTTTATTAATTTTGCTGTTTTAAAAATTTATATTGCCGTAATCTTGTTCATATTTTTCAAGTTGTTCTTGAATTTTTCTTAAAGCATGTTCAAATTTTTTCCGTTTAGTATTACTTTTTGCATTTTTAATTTTTATATTTAATAAAATAGCATTCTCATCAAGTTGTCGAATTTTTTGTTTGTATTCTTCTCTTTTTAAAAATAACCACCCCTCGTATCCGCAATTATCAGGAATTTCTGCAAAAAAATCTTTTGGAAGGTTTCCGTTGCATTTTCCACATTTTAAACATAATTCTTTGGGTAATTCATTTTGAAATTCATTCATAAATTAATTATATGAAAAAAATATTTAAATAGTTGTTAACATTTCTTCATATTTTGCCCAAAAAGGCAATTTTTACATGGTTTTAGACTTTATATATATGTAGGTAAGGTTTAGAAATAAATCGTTAGGTAATAAAAGGTTAAGGTTTAAAAGTTAGTATGCAAAACGTATCACAATACGTACAAAGCAATAATGGAGCAGCAAAGGTAAATGTTACAGTTACAACTCCTTCAATGAGTAACAACTTTACAATGCCAAGAGTTGCAAACCCTAACATTGTATTAAACGGATGTTATCCTGCTGCATATTATATTACAACTTTTGCAACTCCTATGGTTATGAAATTAAACCAAGTTGCTTTAGCTTCTCAAATGGATACAATTAACAGAATAAATGCTGAAGCAAATGGAGATCCGTTACCAAAAGTTAAAAATGAAAATAAAACAGTTCAAAATGGTGTAAGTGTTGAAAGACAACAACAAGCTGTTGTTAATGAACTTCCTATCAAATCAGAAAAACCTGTTCAAAATGTAGTTAATAATGCTACATTACCTATTAAATCAGAAGTTGCAATTCCAAAAGAATTAGTTTCAGCAATGGAGCAAATTGCAAAAAATACAGCAAAACCTTCAAAACCAAAAATGGAATTGACAGACCATTATGTTAGAAATCTTGAATCATATTTAAATTCTCAAGATAAAAAATTAAGAATGATGGCTGGTCAAGATATTATTGAAAGATTGCAAGAAGATAGCGACAGAAAAGATAATCCTGCTTTAACAGCATTAACAAACAAAATGTTGCAAGATCCATCAGCTGAAGTTAGAGGTCTTTCATTGGCAGCGTTAGCCGGAAACTTGATTACAGGTGATGAATTGACACATCAATTATTGCAAAATATGTCAAAATCAGAAGATCAAGAAGCTGATTATGCAAACAAAATTCTTTTAAGAATGTAATTAAATATAAAGAATAAAAGTTTTAAAGTAAAAAAGGAAAATAAAAAATGCAAGTTACAACTCCTGCAGTATCAACAATTAATTCGGTAATAGATTTAAAAGGTCTAAGCAATTCAGCTCCAAAAGCATCATCAAGTGTTGGTTCAAAAGTTATGACCGGTGTAGCAAAAACAGTAGGTTGTTTAGGATTGGCTGCAATAGTATATGATGCTCATAAATGGGGACAATTAAGAGCAGGAGAAGAAAGAAAAAATGCTATTGCTGATAGCGGACTTGATGCATTTTTAGATTCAAGAACATTAAATAAACCAAGTTTTATATTAAGCGAATTACAAGATAGACGTTTCGACAGAGAAATGAAGGGCGGAATGTTTAACGGTGTTAGAAACTTCTTTAATTCTGCAAAGGGTTATATTAAAGGATTTGCTGAATCAATAGTTTCAAATGTTATTCCTTTAGCATTAACAGCTGCAACATTATTAACAAAAGGTAAAGCTGCAAAACTTTCTGCAACGGCTCTTGCTGCTTATGGTACTGTTGAAGTTGCAAAAAATACTTTTGGTACTCAAAGAAATCATTACATAGGTTAGAAATAAGCTGTAATTAAGAATATTCTTCACTGAGCCGATATTGCAGGGCTTGAGTTAAGTGTGTTGAAAGTATTTTTTCTGAATTGTCCAAATCTGCAATTGTTCTTGCGAGTTTTAGTACTCTGTCATATCTTCTTCCTGACAGTTTATATTTTATTGAGGCAATTTTTAAAATTTCTTTTGATTGTTCATCTATATTGCAGAATTTTTTGATTAAATCACCGTGCAATTGAGAATTTGTTAGGATACCATAAGCTTTATAGCGTTCTTTTTGTATATTTCTTGCATTTATTACTCTTGTTCGTATTTGTTGAGAGGTTTCTGCTGTTTTATCCGTATCTATCAGTTCTTCTGTTGTTAGTCTTGGAACATTTATTTGAATATCTATTCTATCCATTAATGGCCCTGATATTCTTGATTTGTAACGATTTATTTGATAATCACTGCAAGTACATTGTTTTTCAGTATCTCCTAAAAAACCGCATGGGCATGGATTCATTGCGGCTAATAGAATAAAATCTGCAGGATATTTTACAGAATGTTTAGCACGTGATATAACAACTTCTCCATCTTCAAGCGGTTGTCGCAGCACTTCAAGTACATTTCTTGGGAATTCCACAACTTCGTCTAAAAATAGAACACCTCTATGTGCAAGTGTGATTTCTCCGGGTTTAGGATTGCTTCCTCCACCTGTTATACCACTTGCAGATGCGGTATGATGTACGCTTCTAAATGGTCTTTGCGTTATCAATGGTTTATTGTGTAATAAGCCGGCTACACTGTATATTTTTGTAAGTTCAAGTGCTTCTGACAATTCTAAAGGAGGTAAGATTGATGCAAAACATTTTGCCATAAGCGTTTTTCCTGCTCCCGGAGAACCTGTCATTATAACGTTATGTCCTCCTGCTGCTGCTATTTCTAACGCCTTTTTAGCTTTCTTTTGACCTTTTACATTTTTAAAATCATCCGAGTATTCGTTTGTTGAATTGTTTATTAAATATTCTTCTGCGTTGGTTTTTACTATTGGAAGCGGATTTTCTGTAAAGTGATTTACAACTTCATTTAAATTTGCAGCACTATATATTGTAATATCATTAACCAGAGATGCTTCTTTTGAGTTTTCTTCAGGTACAATAACATATTTTATTCCTGATTTTTTCAAACATAAAATATGTGATAATATTCCATTTACACCTCTTAATGTTCCGTCAAGAGATAATTCTCCAATAAATGCCATATCTTTAATTAAATGTTCATCTATAACTTCATTTTCAACAAGTATACCTATGGCTATAGGTAAATCAAAATTTGTTCCTTCTTTTTTGATATCAGCAGGTGCAAGGTTTATAATAACTTTTTTACTATAAGGAAATGAAAGTGATGAATTTTTTATTGCAGAGCGTACTCTGTCTTTTGCTTCGTTTACAGAAGTATCAGGTAATCCGACAATTACAATGTTCGGTAATGATGATACCAAATCAACTTCTACATCAACTTTGTATGCATCTAATCCTATTATTGAAGATGTTATTATTTTACAAACCATATTATTTATGCCTTTTATAAAAATATACCATTAAATTTTTTATTTTGTTTCGTGATAATCTTTTTCGCTATTAACGTTCCATATTTTGTTCTTGTCAGTACCGTTTATATAGGAATTTACTGCATATATTGCTGTTAACATCGAATGGTCTATATTATTATATCGATGCTGTCCGTTTCTTCCTATGCAGTAAAGGTTATCAAATTTATTAAGATAAGTTTTTATTTCATCAAATTGAGTGTATGTATCAAAGTATGCAGGGTATGCTTTCTTAACTTTTATTCTGGTGCTGTCCTCTACATAATTAGGTTCGATAATGTCTATTTTAACCATTTCGGAAATAGCAAACTTTATAAAGGTATTATCGTCCATATTCCAATATCTGTCGTTTTCATTACAAAAATATTCTACACTTATGAAAATCTTATTTTTATCTCTTACAAGATAAGGCGACCAATTATTCATAATTTGTATTCTGCCTGCTTTTACTCTTTCATCTTGAATATATATCCAGCAATCATTTGTAAGATTTCCATTCTTATCTTTAAGATTTATATTATTAAGTTCTAATCCAACTAACATATAATCTCTGTAAGGTAGATTATTTGATATTGATAATATTTCAGAAGGAGTATTGCACATTATATTTAATAAATCTTTTATTGGCATTGATGAAAAACAAGCCGTACAATTTATATTTTCTATGTTACCATTTTTATTAACCATAACTGTTTTTATAGTATCAGAAGAATTTTCAATATTTATAACAGGACAGTTGTAATGAATTTCACCACCAAGAGAAATTATTTTATCGGACATAAGATTCCATAATTGTCCGCAGCCGTATTTCGGGTACCAAAATTTATCAATAAGAGAAGTTTCTTTGTGAAATCCGTTTAAATGCAGGGCATTTAAAATTACATTTGAAAGTGATAAGCTTTTAATTCTTTGTTCACCCCATTCCTTTGAAATTTTATTAGGATGTCTTCCCCAAACTTTTTCTGTATAGCCCTCAAAAAACATTGAATATAATGCCTTGCCAAATCGGTTAATTATAAAATCTTCAAGAGTTAATTCTTTTCTTTTAAATAAGCTGCTCTTTATATAATCAATACCTGATTTAAATGTTTTTTTTAACCCCATATTTTTAAATGTTTTAAATGAAAGTTTTATCGGGTAATCAAATAATTTTCTATCATATAATATTTCTGAAAATCTTTTTCTAATCAGCATTATATTTTCATTTTCATCTGTATTTTTATTTAGGGGTAAAAATTCAAGCCATAATTCTTTTATATCATTATTTTTAGAAAAAAGCCGATGTCCGCCTAAATCTATACCATTTCCTTTGTAAAAAAGTGTTTTAGCTATTCCTCCGGGTTCTCTATCTGTTTCGAAAATAATTGGTTTTATATCATTTGTTTCTGTCAATAATTTATATGCTGCCGTAAGTCCTGCAGGGCCTGCTCCTATAATAACAACAATCTTATTTCTCGACATTTTTCCTCACTTGACAATTATATAAAAAACATTATAAATCAAATAGATGATATTTACTCAATTAACTTAAAAATTTTTCAAGTTTAAACGATAATAGTAATAAGAGGGAGCTAAAATGTTTTCACCGATGATACAAAATTTAATATCGTCAAGCGGTCAGCAATCAGCTATGGCAAGAGCTATTCAGCTTAATAATTATATAAATGCTCCTATGCAAGTACCACATGTCGGTAATGCAACAAAAACAGAGGGTAAATCATTTTCAGAGGTCTTAAAAAATTCTTCTGCTCAACAAACTTCAAAAATAAGTTTTGGAGGTATTTTAAATAACACTTCGACATCTAAAGTTCAAGGTGAAATTTTAACAGATAAAAATAAAGTTGGAAAGTTTGGTGCATTAACAGGACTTGGCAATATAAGCAAACTTACGGCAACAAATCCTATAAACGCTATATCAGATATAAACAGTAATATAGAAATTTCTGATGTTGCCAGCAATGCTCCAAAATCACAGATTATTGCAATGATAGATAAAGTTGCAAAAAAACATGGTGTCGATGAAAAGTTAGTCAGAGCCGTTGTAAGACAAGAGTCAGGTTTTAATCCTAATGCAACATCTCATTGTGGAGCTATGGGTTTAATGCAATTAATGCCTGCGACAGCTAAAGGTTTAGGTGTTACAGATCCTTACAATCCTGTACAAAATGTAGAGGGCGGGGTTAAATATTTAAAAAATTTGTTAAATAAATACAATGGTAATGTAATATTGGCTCTTGCTGCATACAATGCCGGCTCAGGTGCGGTTGCAAAATATGACGGTGTTCCTCCATACAAGGAAACTCAAAATTACGTAAAATCAATAATGGCGAATTATCTATGATGTGTTTTTATAATTTAGTATTGAATTTTATAAATTCAAAATTAAAAAAATTTTGTACAATTAAATAAAAAATTTATACACTATTTGTTTTTGAGAAATAGTTACTTTGTATAGTATATTTGAATAAAATATTATATTAAAGTATCTTTTTCTAAAGAATTTTTTATGATAAAATTCAAAATGTAGTTATAAGGGGTATAATAAGTATGAAAAAATCTTTAATTTTGTTATTTTCTATTTTTGTTTTTATGCCGTATGTTTATGCAAATGATATAGAAACAGTAAAAACACTTTTTAATAACTATGTATCAGGTGCAAATTCATACAGTTCATCAATAGTTGGTTTTTATTCACCAAATGCTAAAATAATAAGACAGGTAGTTAAGCCGGATGGACAGTTAGTTAATGCTACAACTAACATGAAAACTTATTCATATCAAATGAAAATAAGTCAAAATGTAGCAAAAGCAAGAGGGTATAAAAATTATTACTCGAATATTGTTGTAACTAAAGTTCCTAATGGAGTTAAGGTATCAGCTTTAAGGCAACCTACCGGAGAAAATTATCATTTAAAAACCTATCAAATATGGCAAAAACAACAAAATGGAAATTGGGTTATAATTGAAGAATTAATGCAAACAAAAGAACAAATATTTTTACGATATGCAGATAATAAATAAAAAAGGATACAATGAAAAATTTTAGAGTTTTAACATCGGGCGAAAGTCATGGGAAATGCCTTGATGCAATCATAGAGGGAATTCCATCAGGAATAAAAATAGATGTAGAATTTATAAACAGTGAATTAAAACGCCGTCAATCCGGATATGGCAGAGGCGGCAGAATGAAAATAGAATCGGACAAATGTGAAATAAAGTCAGGTGTAAGATTGGGCTTGACAACAGGTGCACCTATCTGTCTTGAAATAAAGAATAAGGATTACGAAAATTGGAAAGTTCCTATGAGTATAGAGGAAGTCAATTTAAAAAACAGAGAAATCCTTAAACTTGTAGCAGATAAATCTTTTACCAAAGTACGTCCCGGTCATGCAGATTTTGCAGGTGCAATGAAATATAAGTTAGAGGACTTAAGAGATGTCTTGGAACGTTCGAGTGCAAGACAAACCGCAATAGAAGTTGCAGTAGGTGCAGTTGCAAAACAAATATTAAAAGAGTTTTTTATTTTAGGGTTTTCACATGTTATACAAATAGGAAAGGTAAAGGCAGAAGTTTTACCTCAAAGTTATACTTTGATTAAAGAAGCTGCGGAACGTTCAGAATTAAGATGTGCCGATGAAGTTGCAACGGAAATGATGAAAGAAGAAATTGATAGTGCAAGAGAAGCAGGAGATACTGTAGGCGGAAAATTTGAAGTTATTTTTGGAAATATTCCTGTTGGTTTGGGTTCTTTTGTACAGTGGGACAGAAAGCTTGACGGAAAAATAGCTCAAGCAGTAATGAGTATTCCTGCTGTAAAATCTGTTGAAATAGGTGCTGGAAATATGTCTGCAGAGCTTTTAGGAAGTAAAATGCATGATGAAATTTTTATTGCCGATAAAAAGGTATATCGCAAAACTAATAATGCAGGCGGAATAGAAGGTGGTATGTCAAATGGTGAAGCTATAATTGTTAAAGCGACAATGAAACCTATACCGACAATGAGATTACCTTTGAGAACAATTGATATATATAAAAAGGAAGCAGCTACAGCTCATTTTGAACGTTCAGATACCTGTGCCGTTCCGGCATGTGCTGTTGTTGCTGAAGCAAGAATTGCATGGGTTTTAGTAGATGAATTACTTGAAAAATTTGGTGGAGATTCATTGAAAGAGATAAAAAGTAATTATGAAAAATAATATTATTCTAACCGGTATGATGGGTGCTGGAAAAACAGTAATAGGTAAATTATTAAAAGAAAATATTCCTGATTTTAATTTTATAGATACTGATGAATTAATAGAAACAAATTGTCAAATGTCAATTTCTGAAATATTTAAACAAAAAGGTGAAAAATATTTTAGACAGCTTGAACAAGATGTAATATCAGAAATATGTGAAAAAGATAAACAAATAATTTCTCTTGGTGGTGGTGTTTTTGAAAATGAAAATAACCGAAAAGTATTAAACGAAAATGGAATGACAATATACTTAAAAGCAACACCTGAAACGATATATGAAAGAATAAAACATGAAACACAACGACCACTTTTACAAGATGGATTTGGAAAACAGAGAATAGAAGAAATTTTGAAAAAAAGAGAGGAAAATTACTCTAAAGCGTTGTTAACAATTGACACTAACGGAAGAACACCTTATAATATCGTTAAGGAAATTTTGGAAAAGATAAATTATGTCTGATAAGGTAAATGTAAAAATCGAGGGAAAACAAAAGAGTTATCCGATATATATTGATACTGATCCTATTGATGAAATAAAAGATAGAATTATGCAGAGTATCGATTTTCAAAATTTTCTTGTTGTAATGAGTGAAAAAGTATATAAATTATACTCTGCTGCTCTTGGTTTTGACAAAAATGATATTTTTATATTAAAAGACGGAGAGATAGAAAAAAATTTTCAGAATTATCAAAAAATTATAAAACGTTGTGAAGAAAAAAAATTAAACAGAAAAAGTGCGTTGATAGCTGTAGGTGGTGGAGTTGTGGGAGATATAACCGGTTTTGCTGCAGCTACGTATATGAGAGGTATAAAATTTATACAAGTTCCGACGACATTGTTAGCTTGTGTTGATTCTTCTGTTGGTGGAAAAGTTGCAATAGATACAAAATTTGGTAAAAACCTTGTAGGTGCATTTTATCAACCGGATGCCGTATTTGAAAATTTAAATTTTTTGAAAACACTTGATGAAAGACAATTAAAAAGCGGTTTGGCAGAAGTTATTAAATATGCGTTTATAGAAAAAAGCTGTAACGCAACTTTTGATTATGGTCTTTTTGACTTTTTATCCATACATTATCAAAAAGTTTTGGATTTAAACTTAAGATTTTTATCAAAAATAATAAGAGTATGTATTGAATTAAAAATATCAGTCGTAAGTAAAGATGAACAAGAAGCAAATTTAAGAAAGATTTTAAATTTTGGTCATACTTACGCTCATGCTATAGAAACAATAACTAATTATAAACAGTTTACACATGGAGAAGCTGTTGCTTACGGAATGTTTTTTATTTTTAATTATGCACATTACCTTAAGATTATAGATGCAAATTACAAAGAGGCAGCAACGGATTTATTAAAAAAATTCGGTTTTGAAGATAAAAAATTTAAATTTGATAAAAAGAAGATTTTCCAAATAATGCATTCCGATAAAAAAGCTGAAAATTTTGATATTAAAGTTATACTTCCATTGATGAAGGGCTATGTCAAAGAAGGAACTTTAGATAAAAATGCCGTATTAAAAGCCGGATTGTTGTAATTTATTCTTTTGTAATTTTAATTATAGCATCTGTAATTCTATTTACTTCGGAAATTTTTATTTTTTCAAAGCTTTTATTTAAATTATTTGCCTTCGGAACAATTGCATGTGTAAATCCAAGCTTTTCAGCTTCATAAATTCTTTTTTCCAAATCATTTACAGGTCTGATTTCACCTGATAAGCCAATTTCACCTATCAATACTGTATGCATATTTACGGTAACATCATTTAGACAAGTCGCAATAGCAACAGCAATACCCAAATCTGCAGCAGGTTCTGATATGTTCATTCCCCCGATAACATTTACGTAAACATCTTGTTTTGAAAGGTTTAATCCGACTCTTTTTTCTAAAACTGCTAAAATTTGTAAAACTCTTGATGTATCTACACCATTTGTAATCCTTCGTGGTGCAGGATAAGGTGTTATGCCTACTAATGCTTGTATTTCAAGCAGTAAAGGTCGAGAACCTTCACTTGCCGCAATAATTACACTTCCGGGAGTTTCTATATGGTTTTCATTTAAAAATAGTTCGCATGGATTTGATATTTCAACTAAACCGTTTGAACGCATATCAAATATTCCTACTTCAGAAGTTGTTCCAAACCTGTTTTTTATTGCACGTAAAATTCTATATGATTTATATTTATCGCCTTCAAATTGAATAACTGCATCAACAATATGTTCAAGCACTTTAGGGCCTGCAATATTTCCTTCTTTTGTAACATGTCCTATTACAACAACAGTTATATTTTTTGTTTTTGCTAATCTCATTAAATAATTACAACATTCTCTAACTTGTCCTACACTTCCTGCTGATGACGTTAAATTATTTGTATATACTGCCTGAATACTGTCTACAACTACTATATCCGGCTTTATATTATTAATTTGTTCGTCTAAGGAATCAATGTTTGTTTGTGGATATATATATAATAAATCTGTATTTATTTTTAATCGTTCGGCTCTTAATTTTACTTGAGTAGCAGATTCTTCCGCAGATACGTATAAAACTTTTAAATTTTTATTACAAAGTTGTCCGCTTGTTTGAAGAATTAATGTAGACTTTCCAATACCCGGACTTCCTGCAAGAAGAACAAGAGAACCTTGAACAAGTCCTCCTCCGAGTACTCTGTCAAATTCTGATATATTTGTGCTTACTCTGACACTTTCATTGATTGGAATATCGTTTATTAATAATGGTTTCTCATCATTGATTGTACTAAGTTTCTTATTATTCAATGTATCAGAAACAACTTCTTCAACAAGAGTTCCCCATGAATTGCACTCAGGACACTTACCCAAATATCCTGCTGTTTCATATCCACATTCTGTGCAAACAAATTTTGATTTAACTTTTTTCATAAAAAGAATTATATGCTAAACATTCATAAATTTACACAATTTTTTAAGAAAGCGTTTCATAAACGGTGTATGATTAATTTCTATATCTCTATAATATTTATTGTAATTTTTTATAATGTTTTTTGGCAG
>Ga0256404_1006214_pt1 | contig 20053 bp, 15 predicted proteins | sample RumenRJG_01DNA_FD_185990 | JGI IMG/M metagenome (GOLD analysis project Ga0256404, IMG submission 185990) | Bovine rumen microbial communities from Lethbridge, Alberta, Canada - RJG_01 | ecosystem: Host-associated > Mammals > Digestive system > Stomach > Rumen | place: Canada: Alberta | collected...
CGGGAATAATGTTGTGCAGTGCCGAGATAACGATATTGGAGCAGACAAGAACAGCCGTGGCTGCAAGTCCCATACCGAAACCGGTCTCAACGGAGGTAGATGTCGCCAGTGTGGGGCAGGTACCGATGACCAGCACAAGGACCGGGTTTTCTTTGATCAGTCCGTTCAACAGAACGTCAATTCTTTTCCTCTCTTCCATTACTTCGCACCTCCTAACTCTGCATACTGCGCAAGAGCTGCGTATACGCCCTTGTGGATGGCAGTACCGGATACAGACGCACCGGTAATGAAGCTGAAGCCCGCCTCTTTTTTGACATCCTCAGCACTGAGCGATGTCTTTGTGATGTACTGCGCGAGATATTCGGGATCCTGATCCTTGGTACCTACGCCGGGCGTATCGGCGTGGTCCGTGACCTTGACGCCGGTGACCGCGCCGGTCGCATCGAGGCCGACCATCATGGTCAGGTCGCCGCCGAAGGACTTGGTCGTGCAGGTCATTACATAACCGGTATCATTGTTTGCCTTATAAACTTCTGTTACAGACGCCTTACCGTCCGAAGAGGAAGCATAGCTGTCCAGTTCAAGCTGTGTGAAGTCATCCGCGTCGGGAAGCAGCTCTTTTCTGTTCGCGGTAGCGGTGATCGCCGCATTTTTGATGATAATAGGTTCAGAGACCGAGTTGGTCAGTGCCAGAAGGAGTGTCGTCACGAAGCAGATCGCCACGAGGACAACTACCGGCATGCCATATTCCTTAAAATTTTCATTCTTAGTCATTATTTGGCAGCCTCCTTTCCTGCTTCCTTGGCAGCTTTTTTGGCAGCCTTTTCTGCAGCGCCGATGCCGTAGAACTGATTCTGGGCGACCATATCAAGGAGCGGAGCCATTACGTTCATGAACAGGATGGCGAAGGAAGCTCCCTCGGGATACGCGCAGAACAGACGAATGATCATGGTGACAAGGCCGCATCCGATACCGAAGACGATCTTGGCATTTCTCATGATGGGGCTTGTGACATAATCCGTCGCGCAGAAAGTCGCGCCGAATACTACGCCGCCTGCCAGCAGATGGAACAGAGCCATGTGGAGCGCACTGTAGTCTCCGCCTGCAAATGAATAGTAGATGAAAGCGAACACAAATACGGTGCCCATGTAGCAGACAGGAATGATCGGGGAGATGATCTTCTTCCAGATCAGGATCACAAGTCCGATCAGGACAGCGATCGTGCAGGTCTCACCCATGGCGCCGCCGATATTGCCGACGAACATGTTGGCGAGGGAAGGAGCCTGGTCCAGTGCGCCGTCAGCCAGAAGGCCCAGGGGCGTAGCGCCGGTCACCGCGTCTGCCGTCTGGTTCAGTCTCGTAACAGGCCATGTGGTCATGTAAGAGGTGAAGGATAAGAGCAGCACGATACGTCCGACGATCGCGGGGTTCGCGAAGTTGCGGCCAAGTCCGCCGTAGAGCTGCTTGACGATGACGATCGCCACAAAGCAGCCGATCACTGCCATCCATACAGGGAGGTTGGAAGGCAGGTTCATGGCAAGGATCACGCCCGTGACACAGGCGCTGAGGTCCTTTACTGTCACTTTTTTGCCGAGCAGTCTCTCGTAGCCGTATTCAAACAGCGCACTGCAGCCTGCGCAGACCGCGGTGAGAATGACTGCTCCGACGCCAAAATAGAAAACACTCGCGATGAAGGAAGGGATCAGGGCGATCAGGACCCACATCATGGTCTTCTGTGTGTCGAGGGCCGTCACCAGATGGGGAGACGACGCCACGGCGAGATTATCATAGTATTTTACGTTCTTTGTATCCGTCATTTCTGGCTTGCCTCCCTTACTAATCCTTTACCGAGCTTGTTGATGAAGGCCAGCGGACGGCGGGCAGGGCATACATAAGAGCAGCTGCCGCATTCCATGCACTGCATGATCTTCAGATCATTGAGCCTCTTCACATCTCTGGCTTCGTAAGCGTCCGCGAAACCGGTAGGAAGCAGATTGAAGGGACATGCGTTGTGGCATCTGCCGCAGCTGATGCACGCCGTCTCTTCGGGAATCAGGGACTGCTCCTTGGTAAATGCGAGGATCGCGTTGTTGTTCTTTACAATGGGCATCCTGTCGGAGAAGACAGCGCGTCCCATCATGGGACCGCCCATAAGGATCTTGCGGGGCTCTTCCTTGTAGCCGCCGCAGAACTCGATCGCGTCGTGGATCGATGTTCCGATCGGAAGAAGGACATTGCCGGGCTTTGCGACTGCGTCGCCGTCAATGGTCACTCTCTTTTTGATCAGGGGCATTCCGTCTTTGAGATACTGTCCCAGGAATGCGACGGATGTGATGTTGGAAACGATGCATCCCAGATCCGCGGGAAGGACGCCTGCGTTGCAGGTCTTTCCGGTCACTTCATAGATCAGGACACGCTCCGCTCCCTTCGGGTAGCTGGCCTGAAGCGGGAAAGTCTTGATGTTTGTGATCCCCTGCTCCGCGAACATCTTGTTGAACAGATCGATCGCGTCCTGCTTGTTGTCCTCAATGCCGATATAGCACTCAGGAGCCTGAATATACTTCATGATCATCAGAGCGCCGTCGATGATATTCTGGGTGTCTTCCAGCATGGTCCTGTGGTCGGAAGTGATGAAAGGCTCGCACTCCGCGCCGTTGATGATCAGTGTCATGGGCTCGCCCAGGTTCTTGGGATTGAACTTGAGCCAGGTCGGGAAACTTGCGCCGCCCAGACCTACCAGTCCGCTCTCCTTAACTGCCGCTATGAAGCTGGGCTGGTCTGTGATCACCGGAGGCTTCACGGAAGGGTCAATTTCCTGCTTGCCGTCCGACTGGATCACAACAAGTGTATCATAGCCGCCCATGGCGTTTCGCTGCGTCTCGATTCCGGTAACAACTCCCGATACGCTCGAATGAACCGGCACGTGAAGAAAAGCGTCTGTGTCACCGATCTTCTGTCCGACAAGGACAGTATCACCTTTTTTGACAAGAGGCTTGCACGGCGCGCCGATATTCTGCGACATCGAGATCTTTACCACATCCGGGACGGGCATTACCTCTGTCGCACATCCGGCCGTATTCTTGTAATGGCCGGCATGTATGCTGTTCAAATGCTTTGCACCAAACATTGCTGCTCCCCCTTTTCTGGTTTTATTATAGTTACACTCACATAACGCTATTATAATGCGGACGTGAGGCATTTTGTATAATTGTTAATCTATTAACGCTATTTTTCTGTTCCAATTTGTGAACAATTCCGCTTGTTTTGCGGCAAATTTTGCAAAGATATAATTATTATAACTATTCAGCACCCCACAGTCCCAAATGCTGCGCATCCGGGACTGTGGGCTTCCGAGTCGCTCCGCGCCTTGTCCGCCCAGGAAAAAAGATCAAAAACGTTCCGGTGAGCAAGCTCCCCGGACCTTATTTTAATCTTTTTTCCTGGGTGCTGAATAATTATCATATTCATACATTTTGTCCAGAAACCGGAAACGTCCGTCGATCCATTCATAAACCTGTGCATACGACGGGTCCTGACTCCCCTCGTACCATTTCAGGGAGTTTCTTTTAAAAGCGCCGCTCTTCTCCAGGTACGACCTGTTCTCTTCAAACATCTCCCTGACATATTCGGGACCGATTCCCTGCGAGCGCCATTTCCTCCACTTGACCCCCGTATCCTCTCTGAGCCCGTCCACAATATGGACCAGACTCGCGTAGCCGTAGTCCCTGTCATAGCGGATCTCGTAGCTGTCCGTGGTGCCGGGATCGAACACGGTATTTCCGTGATCCGGATCCCATGTGAAGTCATCTCCGAACGTATAATTCAGGTCCCAGATCGTCTCATTCAGCGTATAGCCGCCCTCATTATTCCGGTACGCCGCAAGGAACAGGTTCTTCCAGGTATTGTCTCCCGCCCTGGTCATCTCGCAGAACAGTTCATGGAGGATGAAATTGTCCAGGTTCAGGGAGATTCCCTCCTCCTCCATCTTCGACAGGTCTCCCGTCTCAAACACCATCTCCTGATAGAGCTGGAAGGGATCGTAGATACACGCATTTCCCGCTTCTTTGGGATACTTGAGCGTCAGGTAAGGGACTCCGTTCCTGTTGAGGATCTCGGTCTGACCGTTGTAGTTGGTGAGCTGTCCCTCGATACTGATCTCCTCATACCAGGTCCCCACTTTATAGAGCAGGTCCCCGGGGTTCATGCCCATCAGCTTTTTATCAACCGGATACATGAGACCGTAGACGCCCATGTACTCGCCATTTACGATGAGTTCGCAGTATTCGATCTCGGAAGAAGCGACCGGCCGCACTTCCATAGCGTTCAGGTCCCGCCACAGCTTATAGCAGATCTTTTCTCTCGAGAGGGACCGGTCCGTGCACATTGAGTTGAGGATCCAGTCATCGTCCGAGCGCATTCCGAGAAAGCTCTTCTTGTCGGAGCTTCCGCGCGTCTGCTGCAGTTCCACCCGGTAGCTCTTTTTATCAAACAAAAGGGAAGTGGCGCCCCTTACGTGGAAGGTGCAGTCGGATCCCTGGTACTGTTCTCTGTAAGGGTCAAAGACCAGAAAAGTCCCTCTGTACTCTTCCTCGCCTTCGATCACCCCTTCTCCGTTAGACATGCAGACTACGGGGAGCCCTGTAAATAACAGATCGCATTCCATATACCCGCTTTCGGAGACTACGGCCAGCCTGCATGTGCGGCCTTCTTCGATCAGAGTCTGTTTGTCGTCTTGCGTATCGTTCAGAATACAGATCTGTCCGCCCGGTACACTCGTCCTCAGGGAGCCGCTCCATTCCGGGTCATTGAGACCTTGCGGCAGATAGGCTGTCCTGCTCTCCCTGTCATAGGGGATGCTCTGCCCCTCAAACAAAAGATCAGAAGGCTCAAAATCGTATTTTTCTTTTCCCGAGAGAATTCTTTCATATTCCGAACTGCTCAAAAAACAAGCCCGGACAGTCCCTTCCTGTTCAGAAGGGACTGTCGAGGCTTCAGTTGTGTCGTTATGCGGCTCATCATTCTCCGCGGCGTCTTTACCGGCAGATGTCACAGTCTGCTGCCCGCCGGTCACGCTTTCCTGCGCGGCACTGCCTGCTCCGCCCTTTTGAGCCCATACGGCCGCCGCCATCAAAACAGCTGCCGTCGCACAGAGAATAACAGTCAGTATAAGAAGTCCGTCTTTTTTCATTTTGATCAGTAATATACCGTTCCGATCAGCTCCCTGCCGCTCTCGGCGATCAGGCCGATCTCTTTGCGAATCATCATGTAATCCGATTTGCCGATCTGCTCTGTCAGAATAACGCCGGCCATGTCACCGAGTTTTCTGAAGCCGGCCGCGTCCTTGCTGAAGTCGGGGATCGCCACAAATTTCAGGGCGTCCTTAGCCGCGGGAACTCTCTCTCCCAGTTTCAATGCGAGCTTTTCGATCTTGTCCGCGGAGACCGATCCTACGATGCCGATCTCCTTGTTTTCTTTTCCTGCCATGCAGTTCTCTAACCGGGCAAGCATGAACTCGAGCGCGGATGCCTCCTCCGTTTTCCTGTCAGAGAAGTCTGCCAGCGTCTTGAGACCGAACTCGCCGTCGATCTCCTCCGAAGAGAGGATAACGCCCTTCCGGATGATCATGACGACCACCGCCACGAGAGCAAGGAGCATGCCGGCCGCAAGTCCGACAAGACCGAGCTTTATTCCGTTTATGAGCATATATTTTTTAGAATACTGATCGACCGCCACGGGCTTTGTGAGGCCGCTGCTCTGGTTCTGAGCCGTATAGAGCGAGGACTGAAGCTTTGTCAGCGTGTCGTTCTGCGCCACCTGATAATTCTGGATCTCCACGTCGAACACATTGGCGGTTCCTTCATTGATCACAGTGACCTTAAAAGCTCCGAATTCGGTCATTCCTTTCGCTTTTTCCTTTAAAAGCTTATTGAGCAGTTCGTCTTTGACCGCTTTGGCCTGCTCGGTGTCTTGGCCGCGTACAACGACCCGGAACACCGATGCCGCAGGTGTGATCTTGACAGAGATCAGTTCTCTGAGATATTCGGAATTCATCCCCATTTTCTCCGCGATCTGACTGACCGTGTCGCCGAAATATACCTCGTCATAGAGCGCATTCATGATTGAGGTAATATCGGCAGCAGTCAGAGGCGTCTCACCGGTCCCGGTGATCGCAAGTTCGGAAAACGATTCGGGGCATCTGACGTAGTCCAGATTCATTTTCGTAGAGTTCTTTATGTAATCCTGTTTTTCGTTTATATCCTTCTGAAGATTGTTGATCGTGGTCCTGTACTGCTCGACAGAAGCTTTGTAAACCTCCTGACTGTTTTTATAAGCGTCATACGCCTTGATCATCTGATCCTTTTGAGAATGGATCGACAGGATCTTGTAAGCCCCCATCAGTCCGCCGAGAATGATCCCCGCAAGAAGGATCATTTTCCATCTCATCAGAGCGCAGCGCAGAAGTCTCATGAGACTGACTTTCCTGGTGTTCTCATCTTCTCTGTAATCATAATAATCTTTCTGTGTCACGTTATTTTCCTTTCCTGCTCCATGGCATTTATGAATTATGGAATAGCCCTCTTCTGTGCCTGCGGAATCACGGACGCGATCCCGTCTTTTTCCCTCTGATGGTCTTTGTTCATCTCCTCGGTCGTCAGGTCAAAATATTGCATGCGGTCATTTCCGTCGGAGGCGATGTCCCACGTCAGGTCCGCTTCATGCCATGAGCCGTCCCAATATATAAGGTTCCACACATGAGCCTCTCCCCCGCTCTCGCCCGGGACCGTGAGGCACCGGATCCCGCACTCTGCAAGGAGATATTTGTAAGCCAGCGAGATCCCGTCACAGACGCCTCTCCCGCCGGCGATGACGCTGTAAGCAGTGTGCTCCGTCTCCAGGCGCTCATCGTACATAGCTGTTTCTTCATATTCCGTCTGCGCGGCGAGCTTTTCATAAACCGCAGCTGCTCTGTCTCTGTCGCTGTCTGTCTCTTTGACGCCTTGCAGAAACGCGTCAGCCGCCTTCTCGAACTCCTCTTTTTGCCGGGCAAGTTCTTCTTCCGACTCCGGGACTGCTAATGCCGCCACCGCGTCGGCGCGCTCTTCCCCGCTTTGATCGCCGAGGGCCCTGTACCGGTATGTCCGGCTCAGCCAGAAGACTTCGGGGTGGTCATGCAAAAATCCCTGGTAGACTTTATCAAGATCGCGCACCGCAATACTTGCGGTATTCCCCTGTCGGTCACGGATCGGAACCGGTTCCTCTCTGAACGGATCCTCCGCCATACTCCGGAACGCGTCATAGGCCATTTTCTGTTCTTCATTAAAGGAATCGTAAAACCATTCCTCAGCTTGCTGCGGAGGTGTTTCTCCGCGGCTGTTTTTTGCCGTCTTGCCGCTGCCCGGCCCGCATGCGCTCATTACCGACACTGCCAGCACGGCAATGAGGAATGACACTGTCAGCCTTCCCCGACGGGGCGCCGCTCTTCTCATGGAGCTCTCCTCTTTTTTTTCAGGATCTTGCCCAGGACGATCTCCGTAATAAAAGTATCGCGCAGGACAAGGATCATGACGCAGTATACCGTAAAGCCGACCGCCATTTCCAGCAGCAGGGCGATGAGGTCAGAGGCGATGAATCTGTCTATGACCTTGATCACAGCAAACATGATGATTCCGGCGGTAAGCTTTTTCCAGCCTTCACGCAGCAGCGTATCCACCGTGAGGTAGCCGTTGCAAAATCTGAAATAGAGCACCGTGATCACCAGTTCGGCGATGAGTGACGCCACGATTGCGCCGTATCCCCAATAGCGGGGGATCAGAATAAGGTTCAGCGTCAGGTTGACGAGTGCGCCGATAATGATGAACTTCGCGCTCAGCTTTCTGTTCCCCGAAGGCGTGTAATACTGCGATCCCAGGCAGTTGCTGACGCCGATGATAACGACGATCGGACTCATGAGCATCAGCATGACGATGACCCGGTCGTATCCGGGTCCCAGGAATATAGGCACAAACCGCCCGGCTACACCGCTCAGCCCGAAGCAGATGCCGATTCCCATAAACAGGATATAGTTGATGGAATCCCGGATCCTTTCCTTGATCTCATCGTACTTCTCTTCCGCGAACAGATAGGCGATCCTCGATCCCAGCACCATATTGAGCGACGAGAACGTGAGCGCTTTCATCATATTGATGATCTGCATCGTGTAGTGATAAAACCCGTTTTCCGCCTTATTATTCGTAATCAGTCCGATGAGCGTTCTGTCGAGCACCGTATAGACGCTCGTCGCGATCGAAGGCACGAAATAGATCAATGTCTCGTGGAAATGTCTGCGGAAAGTGAGCGTTTTAAAATCCACTTTCTGTACAAAGCGCGGCACATAGAGCCACATGGACAGATTTCCGATCATCGTGGAGGCCGTGATGATGATAATGTAAAGCAGCAGGTCATCCGGCTTTTTTACAAAGAGAAACATGAGCACCACGCCGATCAGCTTGCAGACCGCGTTCTTGGTCACCGTGTACTTGAACTGCTCCATCCCGGCAAAAAACCAGGAGATATCGAACATGGTGGAGAACAGTCCCATCGTCAGGACAAGATAGATCACTTTGTAGCGCGAAGTGATCGCGATAAAGATGAACCAGATGATTATGCAGACTGTCGAGGTCATGACCGTCATCAGTTCGATCTCCCAGAACAGTTTGCTCCTCATGGCGACATCATTTCTTACTCTCGCGATCTCCCTGGCGCCGTAGGTCGCCGTGCCGAGCGCAGCGAACATGGCAAAATAGGTCTGTATGGAATTTGTATAGTCATAAATACCACTCTGGTCCGGCCCCAGGACTCTCGCCACGTAAGGAGCTGTAATGATCGGGAGTATGATCAGAAGCACCTGATAGACCGTACTGATCGCGATATTTTTCTTTAAACTAGGCTGTTCGCTCAATCTGTTCCCTCTTGCCTGCCTGCTCCCCCGAAAGCAGGCTCATTCTGTATTCTTTCAGTTCCGCTCTCCCCCGCCGGACTTTCTTTCTGTTCCATTTCAGAAGGCCGATCGCATACCAGATCGCGAGCAGTCCCGCATTTTCCGAGACAGAGAGCAGAAGGTTGTTAAATATGGAGTAAAGCGCTACGCAGAAAAGCCAGATCGCGAGGACCCGGTCATGTTCCAGCAGAGCCGCGTACATGATGACCGAATAAAAGAGAATGATCATAATAAAAACGATCAATCCGTAACCGATCAGGTTCTTGATATAGCCGCTGTCGATATAGAAATACCTGCCTTGTGACAGGTCTGTATTTTCCTTGATCTGTACGCCAAACAGGTGAACCCCGTAATCTCTGATTCCCAGAAAAGACAGGCTGATCCGGCTGTGGGAGAAGTCATCCATTTTCTTCTGCCACGGGATTCTCCAATTGTAATTCTTGCAGACCAGATAGGTCACAAGAGCCAATACCGCGTAGCATGAAGAGAGGATCTTCATTCCCGTCCCGGAACTCGGAATCAGGGGGATCCTGAATTTCACAATGATCACATAGAGCGCTATGAAGAGCATCCCGATCGCGAACGGAAATGTTGTATCCGTTTCTCCAAGGAGCCATACACAAACGGCCGACAGGAAAAAGATCAGGGACCAGGGCGCCGTCTTCTGCGCGGCGGCGCGCCCGCCTTTTCCCAGCCTGCGCGGCTCCGTGGTTACATACAGCGCACAGAATATGATGTTGTTGAAGTAGATCGAGGCGTAGGAGACATAATTGAAATTCAGGAATTCCCTTACTCGCTCCTTGTAAACATCTCTCTCGAGCTGCGCGATTCCGATCACATCGATCATGACCGGAATGGCCCATAATACGGCACAGGTCCACAGGGAGACTTTACAGATACGCCTGAAACTCACGTCCCTGGCCGCGAAGATCATCAGCAGCACCTGGATCAGGGGCATGCCGGTGTTGACCTGACGCTGCACGACCACAAAAACAGCTGCAGCTGTAATGAATACCGCGGCAGCCCTCATATGCACAGTTTTTTCACTCAGGAAGATCTTCAGGGCAAAAATGAGCATGCAAAAATAGCGAACGGCTGTGAGTAGTCTTCCGCCAAAAAGATCAAGAAAAATTGTCCTGCTTATATAAAACTGCGCCAACCAAAGTATAAGTCCGGTATAAAAGATGATCTCCTCAGCACTGACTCTGATCCCTCTCATATCGAACTTAATACTTTCCTGTCGATAATTATTGATTACCATGTATATCCGTCCTCATGTAATGAATTCTTCCGGATCAGAAGCTCTCATTATATTTCTTATGGAAAAACTTCGCTTTGAGGAAAGAGACCCCCTTCTTGACCCAGTCGACCTTCTCTATATAGACCAGCGGGAGAACCTTGATCGAAGAGGTGCTGATCGCACCGGTCTCGATCTGTCTGTCAAGCCAGACATTGAAGATGATCTCGCTGATCCTTCCGTACAGACGGCCTTCAAACGCATCCAGCACGCTGTCGTCGATCCTTGTCTCAAGTTCTTCCAGAATATCGAACAGCCACGTGCAGTAAATGTTAAAATGCGCGCGGTCCATGATGATCATATTGAACATATATCCGTGCTTCTGGTCCATGACCTTGTCATAGGATTCCAGATACTCGGGGTATCTCTCGGACATGATCGCCCTGGTGGCGTCCAGGTGCTCCGCGTAGTGCGTGTGCGCGTAGTGGGTATAAAGAGTCTCTATAAAATAGTGCTGCGGCTTGGGGACAAAGACTTCATACTTTCCCAGCATGGGCTGAAGTTCCTTGCCGGTCAGGATATGGTCAAACATATCCTTTCCCTTATTTCTGCCGCCAAAATAGCGTCTGTAATGTACAAGTCCTATATAATCGCTGTCCAGATTCTTCCACGCCCAATAAATCCCGGTGAGTTCGCAGTATCTGGGGTTCTTGAGAGATATGTTGTCTCCCTCATTGTCCTTCTGATAACCGAAATCAAGGGGATTTCCCTTTGCATCTTTCTTGCCCTCTGCCCCGACATGAATAGGAAGATAAAGCGGGTCATCGGGCATCCTGTATTTTTTATGTGCTGCTACGACGATCGTAGCTGTCAAAGGTTTATCTGACATTTCTGACTCCAAAGCGGTTTATAAATTACCATTTCAATACTATCATACCAAAGTGCTCTTTTTCAATAACAAGACTTAATAAAAGAAGCAGGCGTCTCCAAAGGAAAAGAAACGGTATTTCAGCCTGATCGCCTCCTCGTAGGCGCCCAGCACTCTCTCCCGCCCCGCGAAGGCGGAGACCAGCATGACGAGCGTGGACTCCGGAAGGTGGAAATTCGTGATCAGGCCGTCCATTACTTTGAACTTATAGCCGGGATAGATAAAGATCGACGTATCGTCGGCCCCCGCACGAACGATCCCGCTGTCGTCTGCGGCGCTCTCGAGGGTCCTGCACGAGGTAGTTCCGACGCAGATCACGCGGTGCCCTTCTTCATGGGTTTTGTTAATGAGCTGCGCAGCCTCTTCCGACACCTGGTACCACTCCGAATGCATGTGATGATTTGTCACATCGTCGACCTTGACCGGCCGGAAAGTCCCCAGACCCACGTGCAGCGTCACGAAAGCCGTGTTCACGCCCATAGCCCTGATCTCATCGAGAAGCTCCTGTGTGAAATGGAGTCCCGCGGTCGGCGCCGCAGCGCTCCCTTCATATTTTGCATAGACCGTCTGATACATGTTCTTATCTTCCAGTTTATGCGTGATATAAGGCGGCAGCGGCATCTCCCCGAGCCGGTCCAGGACCTCTTCGAAGATCCCCTCATACTCAAATTCCACCAGCCGGTTTCCTTCGTCGAGGATATCGAGGATCACAGCCTTGAGGCTCCCATCCCCGAAGGTCACCCGCGCGCCGGGCTTCAGTTTCTTTCCGGGCCTCACCAGCGTCTCCCACCGGTCGGCTCCCAGGCGCTTTAAGAGCAGGATCTCGACATTCGCGCCGGTATCCTCCTTGGTCCCCAGAAGCCTTGCGGGGATGACTTTCGTATCGTTCAGGACCAGCGTGTCACCGGGTCGCAGGTATTCTTTTATATCTCGGAAGATCCGATGCTCGATCTCCCCTGTCTCCGTATTCATGACAAGGAGACGGGAAGCCGCCCGGTCCTCGAGGGGATCCTGCGCGATCAGCTCCTGCGGCAGGTCAAAATAGTAATCCGATGTCTTTAATCCGGTGATCTGTTCCATTTGTATCAATACTTCCTTTTACTGATTCCTGATAGCAGCATTTTTTAAGAATACTTTATAGCCGCGATAGGCCTCGTAGAGATCCGCTTTACTGGTCGCCTCCCAAGGGGAATGCATGCTCAGGACGGGAACTCCGCAGTCGATCACGTTCATTCCGTAGAGAGCCAGGATGTACGCGATCGTTCCGCCTCCGCCTACATCTACTTTCCCGAGCTCCGCCGTCTGCGTGCAGATCTCGTCTCTGTCGAAGATATCCCGCAGGTGGGCGATATACTCCGCATTGGCGTCATTGGATCCCGACTTGCCTCTGCTGCCCGTAAATTTGTTGAAAGCCATGCCCCTTCCCATGAAGGCGGCATTCTTCTTCTCGAAGACAGACGCGTAAGCCGGGTCAAAGGCGGCGCTCACATCCGAGGAGAGCATGCAGCTGTTTGCCAGCGTCCTTCTGAGCGCCAGCTCGCTGTAGCAGCCGCAGAGATTCATGACCTCCGCGACGGCGTTCTCGAAAAACCTGGATCTCATGCCCGTAGCTCCGACGCTTCCGATCTCCTCCTTGTCGACCAGAAGTGTGCAGCTGGTTCTCTTAAGGTCATGGGTCTCGATCTGTGCCCTGAAAGAGGGATAAGCGCAGGCTCTGTCATCCTGGCCGTAGCCCAGGACCATGCTCCTGTCAAATCCGGCGTCCCTCGCCTTGCCGGCCGGGACGATCTCCAGCTCGGCGGACTCAAAGTCGCCCTCTTCGATCCCGTAGGTCTCGGAGAGAATCTTCAGGATGGCATTTTTGACCGCCTCCTTGCCGTTCTCTTTGTCCTTCTTTCCCGCTTTTGTGTCAGCGTCGATCACGACCGGTTTGCTTCCGATGATGAGATCGAGGGCCTCTCCTTCTACGACGGTCGCGGCCGTTTTCTTCATCTGCTCCTGAGACAGGTGAATCAGCAGGTCGGAGACAAAAAATACAGGCTCGTCCTCATCTTCACCCACGCGCAGGATCACTGTCTCGCCGCTCTTTTTGACGATCACACCGTGAATTGCCAGCGGCAGCGTTACGTACTGGTATTTTTTGATACCGCCGTAATAGTGCGTGTCCAGATAGGCAATCTCGCTGTCCTCATACAGAGGATTCTGCTTGACGTCCAGACGGGGAGAATCGATGTGGGCGCCGAGTATGTTCATGCCGTTCTCAAAAGACTCTGTGCCGATCTCGAAAAGGACGATCGATTTATTCATCCAAACGCTGTAGACCTTGTCGCCTGCCGAGAGCTTTCTCCCTTCCGAAATAGCTTCGCTCAGCTCTATGTAGCCGTTTTCTTCGGCCTCATTGACAAATCGGTCAATGCACTCCCTCTCCGTCTTTCCGTCATTTAGAAAGCACTTATAGTCGTCTGCGAAATCCATGCAGGACTTCTGCATTCCGAGGTCATAGGTATTCCACGCGTTTATTCTATCCATTATCATTCTCCTCACTGCAGTAAATGTTTGTATCGCTGTATAGCCATAAAGAAGTGCATCTTCATACGGTTGTATAAGATGCACTGTCGCTTATTGCATAATAATACCTGAAACGCCGTCTTCCGTATTTTGACTCCTAGCACGCATGCCAGGTGGGTGTCCGCAGCTCAGACCTTTGCCTTCCACTGGCAGCGCCATAAAGCGCCGGAGGCATGACAGCCGTAAGAGCAATGTAAGATTCCCGTTTAAAGTAATTGTAGGTTCAAAATAACGGAAATGTTGGCCTTTCAGGCAAATTCATTATAACACATTATTGCGGACTGTACAATCTGCATCAGACAGGCTCTGTCTGTAATATCAGCCACTCCTGCTCCTTGGGATCCATGAGCGGCATGAGTTCTGTTCGCACTCTCTCGTGGTACTCGTTGAGAAGCTTTCTCGTATCGGGCGTCAGGTAAGCGGGGTCGATCAGGTTCCTGTCAAAAGGCACCAGAGTGAGCGGCTCGAACGCCAGGAAGCGTCCCCACTCATTTTTCGTGTGATCGACCACTTCCAGGATCGTCTCGATCCGGATCCCGTATTTTCCCTCGAGGTAAACGCCGGGCTCGTCCGAGACGATCATGCCGGGCTCGAAAGGCGTATCCTGTCTGCCCGGGAAAACTCTCCAGCGGATCGACGGAGGTGTCTCGTGGACGTTCAAAAAATATCCGATCCCGTGCCCGGTGCCGCATTTATAATCCAGTCCTTCTCTCCACATCGGCTCTCTGGCCAGGATGTCGAGATTCGCGCCGGTGCATCCGTCAAGGAAGACGGCTCCCATGAGCTGCAGATTGGATACCGCGGTCAGTGTGTAGTGCTTCTTCATCTCCTCGGTGACAGGTCCCAGCGCGATGGTCCGCGTGACGTCCGTCGTACCGGTCAGATACTGTCCTCCGGAATCCACCAGGAGCATTCCCTCCGGCGCGAGCTGCGCGTCGGAGACGCCGGGGACCGCTTCGTAGTGCATCATGGCCGCATTGGGGCCGTAAGCGGAGATTGTGGGGAAAGAGAGATCCATATAGTCGTCGATCTGCGCCCGCAGATTGTCGAGATACGCTGCGGCTCCGGACTCTGTCACAGGCTCCGCGCCCGGCTTTCCGACCGTCTCCGTGACCCACATGATGAACCTGCACAGCGCTGCGCTGTCACGCTTGTAGCAGGCGCGGATATTTGCCATCTCCACGGCGTTCTTGACGCTTTTGAACCCAACCAGGGGACTCGGTGCCCCGATCATCTCATAGCCGCCTTTGCTTCTTTCAAGGCCCTTTCTCGCCGCGAGATAGACGCTGTAGCTCACGCAGTCCGGGTCGCACAGAAGATCGCCTCTGTGGTCGTAGACCGCGAGAAACTCTTCCAGGTCATCGTAAGGAAGGATGGAAATCCGGTGCAGGGCCGCGTAGGACCTCAGTTCCTCCGTCACTTCCCCGTCCTGAATAAACAGATAGACGTTTCTGTCGTCCACAAGTATATGGGTGAGGGCGACAGGATTGCAGGTGACGTCCGCTCCGCGCATATTGAGGAGCCACATGATATTGTCCAGCTTGCTGTCAATATAGGTGTCCGCTCCCGCTTCCTGTACGGCGCTGCGCAGCCGTCCCAGTTTGTCCTCGATGTCCTCCCCCGTGTAATCCTCCTCCAGGAGCATCACCGGATGGCAGGGAAGCGCCGGCCTGTCGCTCCAGATCCCGTCCGCAAGGTCACGGCCAATCTTCAAAGAGCCCTTTTTGCTCTTCATGAGCTTCTCGTAGCCCCTGCCTTCCTTGCTGGGAACACAGCGCCCGTCAAATCCCAGTACCGATCCCTCCTCCATATTTTGGCGCAGGTACTCGGTGATCGTCGGAACGCCCGGTTCTCCCATTTTCATGAGCGTCACGCCGGAACCTTCCAGTTCCGCCGCCGCCTGGATAAAATATCGTCCGTCCGTCCACAGGCACGCTTCCTGCGCGCGGACGATCAGCGTCCCCGCAGATCCCGTGAAGCCGCTGAAAAACTCTCTTGTGTGGAAATAGTCTGCCGCATATTCCGAATTGTGGAAATCCGCAGTGGGGATCATATAAGCGTCGATCCCCTCTCTCTTCATTGCTGCCCGCAGCAGTTCGATTCTGTCTCTGTGTATACTGCCCATTACTGCCTCCTGACAGATTGTCAGCGGCCCGCAGAAGCGGACCGCCTGTTTATTTCGTTCAAGCCTTATCTGTAAGTCCCAGGAATCTGCGGACTTCTTCCTTCATCTGCGTTCTGTCGCAGACAATATCGTGAAGGATCGGCGCGTCCTTGAGCTCGCTCACCGCCTTGGGAACGGGCACGCCCGCCACTTCGCTGAGCTTGTCCGCCAGCTCCAGATCCGGGAGCGATGTATCTTTCCCCAGCGCCGCCATGACGCTTCCCTCAAACTTGAAGGGGCTCGCCGTGGAGTCGATGACCGCAGGGGTCGCGTCCGAAGTTTCGCTCAGATATCTTCTGTAAACGCTGCTGGCCACCGCCGTATGGGGGTCGATCACATATCCGTCGCCCATGTAAACCGTGCGGATCTCCCGCGCTGTCTGCTCCTCGTCCGCATAGCCGCTCACGAAGTCGCTCAGCTGCTGCATCATCTGCTCGGTGACCGTGTATTTTCCCTTTTCCTTCAGGTCTTTCATAAACGCCGCGCAGGCCTTCGGATCGTCTCCGCTGATGTGGTAGATCAGTCTCTCGAGGTTGCTCGAGATCAGGATATCCATGGACGGAGAACTTGTCAGGACAAACTCGCGGTTTCTGTTATATTCGCCGGTCGTAAAGAAATCGAACAGCACCTTGTTGGAATTGGAGGCGCAGATCAGCTTGCCGATCGGAAGCCCCATTCTCTTGGCGTAATACGCCGCAAGGATATTGCCGAAATTACCGGTAGGAACGACGAAGTTCACCGGATCTCCCTCGCGGATGACGCCGTCCTTAAGAAGTCTGGTATAGGCGTAGACATAGTAGACGATCTGAGGCGTCAGGCGTCCGATATTGATGGAGTTGGCCGACGAGAACTGCATGCCGTTCTGCGCCATCTCCTCCACCAGCGCCTTGTCCGTAAAGAGGTTCTTGACACTGGTCTGGGCGTCGTCAAAGTTGCCGTTAATGCCGATGACCCTTGTGTTGGCGCCTTTTGTCGTCACCATCTGTCTCTCCTGGATCGAGGACACGCCGTGCTTGGGATAAAAGACCATGATCTTTGTTCCCTCGACGCCCGCAAATCCCGCCAGAGCAGCTTTTCCGGTGTCTCCGCTGGTCGCTGTCAGGATCACGATCTCTCTGCCCGACCCGTTCTTGGCCGCTGCCGTCGTCATCAGATGGGGCAAAATAGAGAGCGCCATATCCTTAAAGGCGATCGTAGGTCCGTGGAAAAGCTCGAGGTACCAGGCGCTGCCTGATTTTCTCAAGGGGACGATCTCCTCTGTGTCGAATTTACTGTCATAAGCGCTGTCAATGCACTTTTTCAGCTCCTCCTCCGTGTAATCCGTGAGGAGCAGGCGCATGACTTCGTACGCCACGCCGCGGTAATCCATCTGTGCGAGCTGCGCCGGCGTCTTCTCAAGTTTGGGAACGGAAGTGGGCACGTAAAGGCCTCCGTCTTCCGGAAATCCTCTCAGGATCGCCTGCGAGGCTGTGATCGGGGTACTATCTGAACGGGTGCTTCTGTATAATATCTCCATCAGATTGCTCCTTTCTTCGTTATAAGGCACGACTTATGCTGTGACCTATGGGTGTTAGTGTATCACAAACGTTTGGTAATGGCAAAATGGAATGCGAAATGTTAGTATATACATGTATTTGATCAAGAGAAGCTTCCGTTACGCCGATTCGGCAAGAGGTCATCATGCGTATCATAAGTAAAACCATCGACATAAGCGTGCAGGATCAGCTCCTGCAGGCCTCCGCTCCTTTATCCGATTTCCTTGTGCTGGATATTGAAACTACCGGCCTGAGCGCCGAGAATAACGCGGTCTACCTGATCGGCTGCGCCTATTACCAGACAGACGGCTGGAACCTGATCCAGTGGATGGACAACACGGGAAACGAGGAAAAAGAAGTCCTCTCCTCTTTTCTTTTGTTTGCGTCCGGCTATAAGATCCTGCTCCATTACAACGGCGACCGGTTCGATATTCCTTTTCTCCGAAAGAGAATCGAATTTCACGGTCTTTCCGACGAGTCAGTTCCGGCCGCTACTCTGGATCTCTACAAGGTCATCACGCCCTTTAAGCGGATTCTGGGCCTCCCCGACTACAAACAGCAGACCATGGAAGCTCTTCTGGGTACCGGGCGCGTCGAACAGAAAAGCGGCGCCGACCTGATCAAGGTCTACAGGATGTTTATCGCCGATCCCGAGGCCGACCTCCTCGCGCAGCTCCTCATGCACAATGAAGCCGACGTGACGGGACTTCTCAGCCTCCTCCCGCTTCTCATTTACAGCGATCTCGACGCCGACCGCTTCCGGGTACGAAAAGCCCAGGCCAATTATTTCACCGACTACGACGGCTCCCGCAAGGAAGAGCTGTTCGTCTTCTTTAAACTTCAGCGGCCGCTGCCGGCGCCCGTATACGCTTCCGCCGACCACTGCTATGTCAAAATAGAGGGGGACGCCGGCGTACTCAAAGTCCCGCTCTATACGGAAGTCATGAAATACTTCTACGCAAACTACAAGGATTACTATTTTCTCCCCGAAGAAGATATGGCCGTCCACAAATATCTCGCGTCCTACGTGGAAAAGAGCCGCCGGATCCAGGCGAAACCGGAGACCTGCTACACCAGGAAGGCCGGTTCGTTCCTTCCCCAGTGGGATCTTTACAGGACTCCTTTTTTCAAGCGCTCGTACGCTGACGCGGAACTCTTCTTTGAGTTTTCGGACGACTGCAAGAAGGACCGTGAATTTCTGTCCGGCTATGCGGCCTATGTATTTTCGCATATAAAAAATAATAAATAAAATAGTATTATTCAGCGCCCCACGTGCTGAATAATAACAAATAAAGAGGTTGTCACAATCGTGACAACCTCTTCTCAATTTGTCCTATTATTCGAGTCAACGGCTTCTGCCGATCACTCTTCCTCTCCCTCGGGATGCTCGGCGATGTAAGCGTCTACATCAACAGAAGCTACATCAGCATCTTCGCGGGCGCGCTCTGCAGCGCGTTTCGCTCTCTCTTCCTCAATCAGAAGCTGCTTGACGCTGAGGCTGATCTTGTTGTTGGCTTCGTTGAAGTCAACGATCTTAGCTGTAACTTCCTGGCCGATCTTCAGAACGTCGGAAGGCTTTTCGATGTGCTCTCTGGCGATCTGGGAAACATGAAGCAGTGCATCGATACCGGGCTCAAGCTCTACGAATGCGCCGAAATCGGTCATTCTTGCAACTGTACCGGTAACCTTTGTGCCTACAGCATACTTCTCAGCTGCGCCTGCCCAAGGGTTTTCCTCAGGGAACTTCAAGGACAGAGCGATCTTGGTGCCCTGGATGTCCTTAACCAGAACGCGAAGCTTCTGGCCGACCTTGAAGACCTTCTTGGGATTCTCAACACGGCCCCAGCTCATCTCGGAGATGTGAAGCAGTCCGTCTGCTCCGCCCAGATCTACGAATGCGCCGAAGTCGGTGATATTCTTAACAGTACCCTCAACGATATCACCGGGCTGGATGGTAGCGAAGAGCTTCTCCTGCATCTCTTTGCGCTTTGCAACAAGGAGAACCTTGCGGTTGCCGATGTATCTGCGTCTGTTGGGGTTATATTCGGTGATCATGAACTCGATCTCCTGTCCGAGATACTTGTTCAGATCCTTCTCATAGGTATCGGATACCAGGCTTGCAGGGATGAATACTCTTACTTCATCGACTACTACACTGAGTCCGCCGGAAAGGACCTGTGTCACCTTTGCTTTGAGAACTTCCTTGTTGTTGTAAGCTTCTTCGATGCGCTTGTTGCCGCGGTCAGCTGCCAGTCTCTTGTAGGAAAGAAGGACCTGGCCGTCGCCGTCATTGACCTTGATGACCTTGACTTCAAGCTTGTCACCAACATGAAGCACTTCTGTGAGATCCACAGATGAATCATTCGTGTACTCGCTGCGTGTAAGAACGCCGTCAGACTTATAGCCGATGTTCAAAATGGCTTCGCCCGGCTTTACGTCGATGACTGAACCTTCAACTGCCTCCCCCGTATGAATTGTCTTAAAAGACTCGTTAAGCATTTGTTCAAAAGTCTGCTCTGACATGATTTTGAACCTCCTCTATGATATTCTTTGGGGTCGACGCCCCTGCGGTGATTCCTATGATCTGTTCATTTCCGGCAGGAGAAAGATTAAGGTCACGCCACGTTTGTATGAAATACGTGTT
>Ga0256404_1006215_pt1 | contig 20051 bp, 21 predicted proteins | sample RumenRJG_01DNA_FD_185990 | JGI IMG/M metagenome (GOLD analysis project Ga0256404, IMG submission 185990) | Bovine rumen microbial communities from Lethbridge, Alberta, Canada - RJG_01 | ecosystem: Host-associated > Mammals > Digestive system > Stomach > Rumen | place: Canada: Alberta | collected...
CAATCGTTATTTCAGCATGTCTTTTCATGTTGTTGATGTTCATGATGTCTTCCATTATTGCATTGTTCTTCAATGGAGGGTCAATCCCCTATATAGGAATAGTATTTGTAGTAATATTCTATTTCATTGCCCGTATGTTCTATTCATACCTCAGAAATGACGAGTTCTATAAGAATAACAGGCAGCATTCCAGCGACCAGCCTGGTGAGAAATATGTCATTAAAGGTCAAAGGGACGGCAAAAAGATATTTATCATTGTTTGGGTTATCGTTATTCTAATTCTGGCGGCCATATCATTATGGTTATATTCAGTCAATAGCGGTTTAGCTTAATTTTTTCTTTTTTTCTTTTTTGCTAAAAACTCATTCTGCCCTTTTTTTACGAATACTTTATATAAAATGGAAAATATAATTTATAGTAATCTAATAATATTCATTATTATCTAGATTAAAAACCGGTTTTTATTTATGGAGGAAAATGAATGTCAACAAAAGTTGTAGAAATTAAAACATTAAAAGTTGGAAAATATATTGTTTTAGGCGGAGAAGCTTGTAAGATTATCAGTTACACCACTTCATCCCCTGGTAAACACGGAGCTGCAAAAGCTAGAATCGAAGCTGTAGGTGTATTCGATAACCAAAAAAGAAGTCTCGTAAAACCTGTAGATAACAAAGTAGATATTCCTATCATCGACAAAAGATTAGGACAAGTTATCTCCATCCAAGGCGACAACGTTCAACTCATGGATATGGAAAACTACGATACCATTGACTTACCAATGCCTGAAGACTTAAAAGATGACATCGTTGAAGGTATTGAAGTTGAATACATTGTTGCATTAGGAAACATGAAAATAATGAGAACTAGAGGATCCGCTTAGGTTCTCTTATTTATTTTCCTTTTATTAGATTTGTTATGCTTTTAAATACTTATGAACCATGGAAATTTGCATTCTCTCAAGAACTTGAGAACTTAAAGGAAAATTCATTTGGAATAATCGGAGTTCCATTTGACAGCACTACTTCTTATCACTCCGGTGCACGCTTAGGGCCGATTGTAGTTCGTGAAGCTTCATTCGGTTTTGAAAAATATAATACTGTTTTTAATAAAGATTTGACAGCTGCCTTTTATGATTTTGGAGATGTCAATGTCATTCCAGGAAACTGTGAGGAGACTTGCAGCATCGTTGAGGAAACTGTAAACGAATTGATTGACCTGAACATTAAGCCGATAATAATTGGGGGAGAGCATTCCGCATCAATCGGCGCCATCAAGGCATTGTCTGAAAAATATGAAAAGCTGACCGTAATTCATCTTGATGCCCATAGGGACCTTGCATTTGAATTCATCGGTGAAAAATATTCTCATGCAACAGTCATGAGAAGGGCTCACGAATATGGAGTTAATCTTGTTCAGATAGGAATCAGATCATCTTCCAAGGAGGAAGAGGAATTCGTAAAGTCAACCTACAATATCCAGACATTCAAGAATAGGGATGTCCACAAGCATATGGATGCTATTGAGTATTATCTGGTAAATATTGACGGACCTATTTACATTTCAATAGACATGGATGTCGTTGACCCGGCTATCGCTCCGAATGTTGGAAATCCAACTCCTGGTGGACTTTTCATTTCTGAAGTTGAAACCATTCTTGAAACTTTATGCCACAAGAATGTTGTCGGTTTTGATGTTGTCGAAACAGCTAGTGACAGGCTGGGGGACAACACTGCAGTGGTGGCGGCAAAAATCATATATGACTTTTTGACCCTAATTGAATAATTATTATTTTCAATGCTGATTTGTATTACAGATTATTCTAATTCAGTTAAACAGTTAGATTTGTTACGAACAACTTTTATTTTAAAAAATATCATTTTTAACATTAAATTAACTTAAAAACGTTTATATTATTTTAATTTAGGTTTAACTAAATTTAACTTCTTTTTTTAGGTAAAACTAAGTTTTAAATCGTTAATTTTATATATAACATATTATTTATTATTATTTAGGGGTAAAATCATGGCAGATGAAAAAGAAGTGTGGTCTTTAAATCCAGTCGAGACCATTGCTTATAAAGGATTAAAACAGGCATTCATTGGAATGTTTATGGTTAAAGATCTTTTAGATTTAGATAATGACAAAGAATAACGTTTACTTTGTATTTTATTGCTATTTTTTCCCGGGGGGAATAATCTAACACTGGGCTTTAGATTATTCTCTTTGGTAAATTGAAAATTTTTAGATGAATTTAGTGCAATTTTTTTTAATATATAGATTTGATTCACTGATATTTTTTTCAAGTTTTATGCATAATTTTAAACTGATTCTTTTTTTGGCTGATAGTTAAATTTAATACTACTTTTTTTTAAAAATAATACTATCGGAAACTTAAGTTTTTTCTGATGAGGTGTTATATGTTGGACAATTTTTTCAAATTTAAGGAAAATGGAACTGATTTTAAAACAGAAATTCTTGCAGGTATCACCACATTCCTTGCTATGGCTTACATTTTGGGAGTAAACCCAGTTATTTTAGGTGATGGTGGAATGCCTGTTACCGGAGTGTTCTTTGCTACCGCAGTCGCTTCCGGTGTTGCATGTATAATTATGGGGCTAGTTGCTAAATACCCAGTCGGATTAGCTCCAGGTATGGGACTGAATGCATTGTTTACATATACTATTATCCTGGGAATGGGAAACACTTGGGAAACTGCACTTGCAGCAGTATTCATTTCAAGCATAATCTTTTTAATAATTACCATTTCCGGATTAAGGGAAGCTATCTTAAATGCCATTCCTCTTGACTTAAAACTTGGTATAGGTGCCGCTATCGGATTTTTCCTTGCATTTTTAGGACTTAAAGGTGCAGGAATCATTGTAGCTGATCCATCCACTTTTGTTTCAATGGGATCACTTATGGCTCCTCCAGCATTCCTTGCATTGCTAGGTATTATTATCACACTAGTATTATATGTAAAAAAAGTGCCTGCTGCTGTATTTTTAGGTTTAGTAATCACCGCTATTCTCGGTGTAATATTCACATCATTAGGATTTGGTGCAGGAGACATGTTAATGCCTGCTGTTCCAGCGCAATTCATTACCACTAGTTTTGATTTATCATTATTCGCTGGATTTACCAAAGGTTTCGGACAATTATTCTCAAATATTCCAAACTTGATAATGATGTTGTTCTCACTTGTATTCGTAACATTCTTCGATACAACAGGAACCTTGATGGCATTAGGTAGACAATGTGGATTCATCGATGAAGAAGGTCAAGCTGTCGGAATCGAAAACGCATTTTTAGCCGACGCAGTCGGTGGTATTGTTGGTGCAATATTTGGTACCAGTACTGTAACTGCATATGTTGAAAGTGCATCAGGTATCGGTATGGGTGGTAAAACTGGTTTAACCGCTGTTGTAACTGGTATCTTATTTATATTATCAATATTCTTTGCTCCATTGGTACTCGGATTATTCACTTCTCCTGTTACCTGTGCTGCATTAGTGATTGTTGGTATTTTGATGATCGCACAATTGAAAGAAGTTGAATGGGACAACTTAATTGTGGCAGCTTCAGTATTCATGACCATCGTGATGATGATTTTAACCTACTCCATTTCACTCGGTATCGCTTGGGGATTCGTTATTTACGCAATTGCAAGCTTAGCTAGTGGAAAAGCAAAAGAGTTAGGTTGGGGTATCTGGCTGATGGTTCTTGTATTTATAATATACCTCTTCTTCGGACTTTAGACTCAAATATTTGAGTCTAACTTTTTTCTTTTTTAATATCTAAATTTATCTATGTGTGAAAATAAGTTATGAAACACATATTAAAAGCTAATTTTCATATAAATTGTCAGTTTATCAAATTAGAAAAATTTTTGGAAATCCCAACTATCCTTCTTTCAACATCATAGATTGCTTACATTAATATATTAATGGTTAGCAATATGTAGTATATCGCCAGAAATAAATATGAAATGGCAAGAACTACCTGTTCGACAACCATATACTTCCTCCATATTTTAGAGGATTCTGAACAATATTTATCTTCAAATATCATTAAAACACCAATTAGTTTGTATAATTATTATCTGTGTTTTAGAATTAGTAATTTAGAACTAAAAATATTTATATTTAATTATTTTTTAAATTGGGTATTGTTTTTAGATTATAATAATGATTTGATAGTAAAATATTGCTTTTTATTCATAATCGGTGGAAAATAAGAAGATTTATATATGTGCAACTCAATAAAATTATTTGACATCTTTTGATGTTGGCGGCCATTCGGCCAATTAGTTTTGTTGAATAAGGGGTGTCAAAATTTGTTAAACAAATTTTCCTTATTCAATTTGAGTTCATTTTTTTAATAAAATTAGTCTTTATAATCTTTTTCTACTTTATCAAGATAATATTTGCCCTTATCTGTGATGCTGTAAAATCTGTATCTTTTATCTTCTTCGTTAAGACATTCCACTAGCTCCGCATCCTTGAGTGTTTTTAAATATTTTGATACATGATTGCTATTGTCATCAATATCCTTGCTGATTTTTGATGGTATCTTATCTTCTTTTTCAAGGGATTTTAGAACATTGATTCTTTTTTTGGAACGTGCTAGCAGGGATATGATACTCATATCGTCTTTTTTGCTCATGGTTAAAAATTTAATTTTGGCTATTTAATAGATATCTATATGATATTAGCATGCTAATAGCAATGTTTATATTATGTGTGTACCAAAGTTAATATTGCCGAAACGAGGTGGTACTATCAACAAGAAAACTATCGTGTTTATCATCATTTTAATCATAGTTGCATTGTTTCTGATTATGCCTTCAAGTTCCACATATGATTTTGAGGGACTCTTTACAATCGATCTTCCTCCTGGCCAACATTACTGGAATGTGGCTTGGTGCCATGAAGGTGGAGGATTAGGGTGCAAGAATGAATATTGGGAAAGGGATGCCGGTTGTGATATAAACGGTAAGGAAGTTGTTGTCTATTATTATAATGGGTCACTGCTTGAACCTGGTCAAACCGATGTCGGACAATATGCAGTCGACACCTTAAATAAATCATATATTTATCAGTTTTATCAAAGTGATGGGGATTTGATAGTGTTGAAAAATGACATTGGCATGCATGCGGTACCTCCATTTATGGTAGGTAAGATAAGTGATGATAGAAGTGAAGCTGTTTTTGTTGGTGGATGCAATCTCGATGATTTAAAAGAATATGCACGTTCCGTTGAATTTAAGTAGGTGATAAGATGTTAGTTCGTAATTTGGATTTTTTATCTATACCAAAGGAATTTTCTAAAGTAGAAGTTGATATCTATGATGGAAAATCAATTGTACTGGTTTATATTGAAAACAAAGGGTATTCATTAGTTTTAAAAGAAGGCGATGATATCGATTCAGTATTTTTGCTTAAGACTGATATTTTACCAAATAATATAAATGAACACTCAGACAGGGAAGATTTCATTAATGTAATTAAAATGCTTCTCGATAAAATTTACAGTGTATCAGATATAAAAGAATATGAAAAACAGCATCAGGAACATGTCTTTTTAAGGCTGATGGACATGTTGAACGATGGAAATGATGTTGAAATGATTTCAGAGGAAAATTCCAAAACTTACACTGATATAGAAAAGGGATTCATGAAATTGGAGATTGATATTATGGATAATAAGATCAATGCGCTTAACAGTTCCATTAGTGATGTTTCAAATAGCTTGAATTCCACTGTAAAGGATATTGAAAACAAGGATTGGGGAAGTAAAATTAAGAAAACTTTAGATCAAAATAATTGGTGATTGCATATGGTTAAATGTAATAATTGTGGAGCAGAGGTTGTTGGGTCTGACTTTTGTTTTAACTGCGGTGAAAAGGTGGAAAAATTTGATGGCTCATCAGATATCTGCCCAAAATGTGGAACAAAAAATAATAAGAACACAAATTTCTGTGTTGAATGTGGGCATAAATTGGACAATGGTGCTTCTGTCTCATTCGAGCAGCAAGAGTGGAATGCAAGACGTAATTTGATTATCGAAAGATATGACAGGCTGGCGGAAGAATTCGGAATTAAGGATGAGGACTATTTCTTAACCAGTGTTAAACGTTTTAATATGTTGGAAATATCCACTAGTAAGCATAATACAATAAACAAGTATCTTGGGGGATTTAATCCTAACAATTATATAGGTAATGAAACAATTATTGACGGATTTTTCATAATCAAGGAAAATAAGTTTGTTTTCATGGAAATTGATAATCGTGATTATGAAAAGGTCAATGCAGGTATAAACAATTTTTACTTTGATAAAATCGTTTCCATGAGAGTTACTAAGAGATTGGGTGACGAAAGTCGATATGAGGATATTACTAAAAGAGCATGGACTTCTCCTCATGATATTAGAAAAGACATTGAAAATAAAATTGAATCTCTAAAGGCAACTAGATTTAAAGATTTGGTCACTAATAATGACAGTGCAAACATGTTTGATAGGTTACTTATCAAATTAGTCGACAATACTTCATATGAAATCAGGCTTCCAAGCTTTGAATTAGGTCAAGACCTTGTGGAGCTATATGAAGCGCTAAAAGATAAACCTCAAACTGTTGTTGTTCAAAATCAAACTTCAGAACCAACAAAAGCACAGCAATTAAAAGAATTCCAGGAATTATTGGAGTCAGGTGCAATTACTCAGGATGAATTTGACCAGCTCAAGAAAGATTTATTGTTTAACTGAGGTGGTTTGATGGCAAAATGTTCTAGCTGCGGATTGGAAGTTGATGAAACTTTGGAGAATTGTCCGAACTGTGGAAATGATTTATTGAACTCAGAAGAGTCTAATGAAAATTCATCTGTGGAAAAAATCGAATGCAGCAACTGTGGCGCAGAATTGGATAAAAGTCTATCTTTCTGCCCAAGTTGCGGGTCAAAAGTAGAAAAGGAAGATGATGTATTGAGGTGTAAGGAATGTGGTTCTGAATTGCCTGAAAATACGTTGTTCTGTTCAGTTTGCGGAGCAAAAGTAGATACCATTAAAAAGGAGTCTGCAAAAACATGTCCAAATTGTGGAGCTCAGGTGGAAGAGGATACCACTTTCTGTGCGGAATGCGGAGCCAATGTTTTCACAGGTGAAAAAAACGACATTCAGCTGTCCCAACAGAGCCAGTCATTCACTGACAAATTAAATCTTAATGTTATCCTCAAGCCAACAGTTGTTGCAGTGGTCGTTTCAATCATCTTATCTTTAATTGGTCTGCTAATCGGTTTTTCATGGTTTTCATTTGTCATAGCAATCATATTAAGTGTCATCATATTCGGCGCAGCTATTGACAATGATGCAAATGCAATAGTATTTGGACTGATTGTAGGTTTGATTTTAGGACTATTGGAAACCCCATTGGTTGAGTTCATGTACGGTGCATTTGTTGCAGGTTTCTACGAGGGCTTTTTTGGAGGGCACCTGATTCTTATTGTAATTTTAGGAATTGTATTTGCATATGTTTCAAACATGTATCTCAAGGAGAACATACTCTCCATAACAGACAATTTCAAAGGGATGCTATAATCCATTTACAATATTCAAAGTGCATTTTTGTTTAATTTAACTTCAATTTTTTGAAGTTATATTCTTTTTTTATCCATTAACCATACCATTAAATATCATCGAAAACATATTTATTATATTAACTAAACTATGGAGCATATTGTTATGTATAAAAGAACTATTGACCTTTCAGGCCATATTATAGACTCATTGACATTGACTAGGACAATGGGCATAATCATGGACAAAGGAGGAGAATTTGATATATTGGAAATTGATGTTGGACGTAAGAAATCAGACACTAGTCATGCGAAGATTGAAGTTTCAGCGGATTCTCCCGAGTTGCTGGAATCCATTTTGGATGAACTTTCTGTGCTCGGTGCATCTATCGATGATATCAAAGAGGTAAATCTTGTTGCATCAACAAAGGATAAAGTTGCTCCTGAAGGTTTTTATTCATCATCCAATCATGCCACTCACATCTTCTACGATGGAAACTGGATACCTGTAGAGGAAATCGAAATGGACTGTTTGGTTGTTGTTGATGAAGATGAAAAAAGGGCATTTGTAAAGCCAATCTCCGATTTGAAAGCTGGGGACAAGGTTGTTGTAGGTCTTGACGGTGTAAAGGTAACTCCACCTCACAGATCAAGAGACGAACAGCAAGTGTTCGAGTTCATGAACAGTGAAGTGTCTTCCGAAAAGCCTTTGATGAACTTAATCAACGGTATTGCTGATGAGATGAAGGAAATCAAGGCAAAAGGAGGTAAGATTGGTATTGTTGGGGGTCCGGCTATTGTGCACACTGGATCTGGAAAATACCTTGCAGCACTTGTCAAGGAAGGATACATTGATGTAATCATGGCAGGAAATGCTCTTGCAACTCACGATATCGAATCAAACTTATTCGGAACCTCATTGGGAATTGAAGTGGAAACAGGTAAGATTGTAGCCCATGGTCACACTCACCACATGAGGGCAATCAACAGAATCAACAATTCAGGTTCCATAAGGGCTGCAGTTGAGGATGGAACCTTGACTGGCGGTATCATGTATGAATGTATTAAAAACGATGTTCCATATGTTCTTGCAGGTTCCATACGTGATGATGGTCCTTTGCCTGATGTAATGACTGACACAGCTGAGGCGCAAAAGGTAATGAGACATTACGCTCAGGAAGTGGATATGGTTATCATGATTGCAACCATGCTTCATTCCATTGCAACAGGTAACTTGCTTCCTTCAAGGGTAAAAAGTATATGTGTAGATATCAACCCATCTACTGTAACCAAATTGTCTGACAGGGGAAGCGCTCAAGTGGTCGGTATCGTTACTGATATCGGAACATTCTTGCCTCTTCTTTATAATGCTTTGCATGAGGAATGAAAATGAAGTTCACAGCTTACCTCTTGGATGTTCTAACAGATTCTGTTTATCCTGCTAGAATAACTGTCGCTGACGGTGTTTTTAAGGAGATAGTACCTATCCACGTTACAGAAGAAACTAAGATTGATGTGGAAGGATTGTTGCTTCCAGGGTTTATTGATTCTCACATTCACATTGAAAGCAGCATGCTCACACCTGCGCAATTCGCTAAGGTTGCTGTACGCCACGGTACTACTGCAGTTGTATGCGACCCCCATGAGATTGCAAATGTCAGCGGAATCCCAGGTATTGAATTCATGATTGAAAATGCAAAGACTGTTCCGTTTAATTTCTATTTTGCAGCGCCGTCCTGCGTTCCTGCAACATCATTTGAAACATCCGGCGCTATTTTAAACTCTGATGATATTGAATATCTGCTTAAAAAAGATGAGATTGTTGCATTGGCTGAAATGATGAATTTCCCAGGTGTCATCAATGGGGATGAGGAAGTATTGAGGAAATTGGAATTTGCAAGAAAATACAAAAAGCCTATTGACGGACATGCTCCACTTGTTTCCGGAAGAGATTTGGATAAATACTTGGAACAATATATCATCACTGACCATGAATGCAGTAATTTCCAAGAAGCTATTGAGAAAAAGCAGAAAGGTATGAAAATTATGGTTCGTGATGGATCATCTGCTAAAAATATGGAGGCATTATTGGATTTCCATGAAAGGTTGGATTACTTGAAAAATCAGGACAGTTTCGGAATCATACCTACTGATGTATTGGAGAGAAGGATTAGCTCACCTATGTTTGACTTCATAGTAAGTGACGACAAAAATCCTAATGACCTGCTTGAGGGTCATTTGAACCTCTCAGTCAAGAAGGCTGCCGACCTTGGAGTCGACATCTTGAAGGCTATAGAAATGGTGACAATCAATCCTGCAGCTCACTACAGCCTTGATGGTGGTGTTATTGTAACAGGTGCAAGGGCGGATTTCATCATTGTCGATAATTTAAAGGATTTGAATGTCTTAAAAACATACATAGCTGGAGAATGTGTATTTGATGGTGAAAATGTATTGTTCGATGTTGATGATGTTGAAGTCACAAACACAGTTAATGCAACTAAAAAGCAAGCCAGCGATTTTGATGTCTGCTTCGATGGTGATGAGTGTGAAGTTAATGTTATTGAATGCTTCAATGGTGAACTGCTGACCCAAAAGGCAACCGCAACACTCAAAACAAAGGACGGCAAGGTTCAGCCAGATATCTATCAGGACGTATTGAAGATTGCTGTTGTTGAAAGGTATGGTCATGGTAATGTTGCAAATGCATTCATCAAGGGATTCGGTCTTAAGAAAGGAGCTATTGCATCATCAACAGCACATGACTCACACAATATCATTGTTGTGGGCTATGATGCGGAAATGATGGCTGAAGCAGTAAACACAGTAATTGAAAATATGGGAGGAATTGCCGTTGTCAGCGAAGATTTCAGAGATTCTCTTGCTCTTCCGATTGCAGGGCTCATGACAAATGATGATGCAGAACTTGTAGCCAGTAAATTAACTGTATTGCAAAAGATGGCATCAGCATTAGGCTGTAAAATAGATGCTCCATTCATGACAATGGCGTTCATGGCATTGTTGGTAATTCCATCACTTAAAATATCTGATTTGGGATTGTTCGATGGTGATGCATTCGAATTTATTGATGTAATCAGAAGCTAAAGGTCATAACCTTTGCTTTTCAATTCTTTTTTTATTTCTCGCATAGCTTTTATATCTTCTTTTCGACCCACTTTAGTCACTACGCGATTAGCTTCCCTGAAACGGTTCAAGTATAACTCTTTTTGTTCGGCGCTGACCATATCAAAGCGTGTTAGATTGGATAAGGATTCAATGACGTAGCCGAATCCTCTGTTGACTGCTTGAGTGTTCTCATTTATCACCAAATCGACAACTTTGGATTTGATGACTATTGCCTCATCCTTCCTTTTGATTGGGTCACTTTGCTTTATCGCTTCAGTCAGACTGATGACCTCACATTTAAAATAAGCTTCAGCACATTTCAGGGTATTGTCCTCATTGAAATAGTCTTCAGGCAGGTTTCTGATTGTTGAAATCTGGAAAACTTCAGGATCATGTGTGATATTGACAATGAACTCCCTTTGGGAGATGATGTTGTCTAAAGTATGGCTTCCCTTAAAAATGCGAAGGATAATGATATTGTCAGCTGCACATATCACGCCTATTGGCGCAGCATTTGGATTGCCTTTTTCATCAACTGTGGTAATGATGGTTTCGTATTGCCTTCCCTGTTCCATTCCAATTTGTGACAGATTAATTTCCATAGTAATCAGTATTGTTAGTTATTTAATAAACATTTTTATATATTAATTAACAATATATAATTAGTATTATTTAATTTTAAGGAGTTTAATCATGAATTATAAGATGTATGATGAAATGATGGAACAACCAGATGCTTTAAGAAACACTTTTGAGTCTGAATTTCCAGCTATGGATGAGGCTTCAAAGGCAGTATCAGATGCTGATAAAGTTTATTTAGTTGGTTGCGGTAGTTCTATTTCAACTTGCTACAGTGTACGTGATGCAATCCGCATGTCCAGCACAAATTTAAACATTGAAGTTTATGCAGGTTATGAGTTCTGCTACAACAAGAAACTTGTTGAAGGTGAAAACTCTATTGCAATTTTCACATCCCAGTCAGGCGAAACTGCAGACACTTTGGCTGCGCTTAGAAAAGCTAATGAATATGGCATACCCACTGTTTCAATTTCAAATGAGCCTGAAAGTTCCATGATTAAAGAAGCTAAAACTCCTATTGCAACCAGAGGCGGAACTGAAACTGCCATTTTGGGTACCAAAACATACATCACCCAATTGGCTTGCCTTTATCAGATATTATTCGCAGCTAGTGATTATGAATATAAGACTGAACTGTTGGCAGAACTTGTTGATATGCCTAAGATGTTGGAAAAATTGTTAATTTCAACTGAAGAGGAAAACAAACAATTGGCACAGGAATTCAAGGATGAAGATATTTTTTACTGCTTGGGAAGTGGTCCAAACTTCGGTCTTGCATATAAATTGGCAATGACAATGCTTATGGAAGGTGCAATCAAGCATGCATGTCCTGAGTATTCCGCTGAGTTCAGACACGGTTTAATAGAAAGGGCAGAAAAGGATGTTCCAATTATAATTTTAAGGTCAGACTTCGAATCTGATGAAATCACAGACAAGGCCATTGAATTTTCCAAAAATCTAGAATTGAAATCAATAATCTATGAGCTGGAAGACTATGCTAATGTGGATAAGCTATTGTCCCCATTCATTTTAGTGATTCCTTTGGAATGGTTTGTATATTACCTGGCTCACTTCAACGGTGAAGATCCTGGTGCAACAAGACACATAGGAAAAGTCAGATATTAATTTTTTTTTAAAAAAAGAGATAAAAATGTAGAAAATTTATTCTACATTAATTTTATGTTTTGGTATGATAAGTTTTGGAATGGTTATTAAAACGATTCCGTTTGAGAATTTTGCAGTGATGTTTTCAAGGTCAAGGCTGTTTTCAAATCTAACAGTTTTAACACATCTGCCTGATTTAATTGCAGAAACAATAACTTCAGCTTCGTCTTCTTCATCAAACTCTTCGATGTAAGGTTTGAAAGTGGTTTCGATAGTAAGGTCATTGTCGCCTGCTTCGATAGATACGTCCTCTTTTTCAACACCAGGAACTGCTGCTTTGATGAAATAAGTGTCTTTGGTTTCTACAAGGTCAATGTCTAAGGTTTGAACTGTAGATTTTTTGTAATCAGAGTATCTTTGATCAGCATTTTTTTGCATGTTTTTAATGCTTTCTTTGAACTCATCAATGCTTTTGTATAAGTCGTTAATGACATTGTCAGCAATATTTTTGCTTTTTTCTTTTTTGTCTTCGAACTTTTCTTTAGTTTCTTCTTTTTTTTCATCAAATTTGGATTTTTCTTCATTTATTTTATCTTCGATTTTTTCTTCTTTTTCAGAAAATTCAGTGTCAATGGTTTCAGAATCTACCATATTTTTCACACTCCTTTCATGATGAATTGTTATAAGTATGTATTAGTTACTTTTTGTTAGTATATAAAGTTTTCTATTAAATTTACTAAAAGTTATTAAAAACTAGTACTATTGATATTTTATTTTATATATTTATGATGCTTTATTTTTTTCGAATTCCTAAATTATTTTATTGATGTTGTAAATAATCCTTGTTAATTCTTTAAAATTAGATTATATTTGTTTTAATTGTTTTTTGATATCTTGGTGATAATTGATGTTTTTCATAGAATATATCAAAATAAAAAGTGGAATTGTTGAGGTTAAATTGTGTGAATCAAAATTTATCAAATTGTAAAACAAAAAATTGTGGGGGATTCACTGATTCCCCAGTAGATAATGTTAAATCATGATTGTTGTTTCAATCACTAAGATCATAATCGTCAATCATCATGTAATTAAATTCCGGATGTTTGGCTGTAATCTCGCTTAAAATCTTCTCTTTAACAGATTCACGGTCTGCATCAAAGTCAACGATAATGTCAAAGGTGATTAAATTTTCCTCTTCATAAACAATGAACCCGTGTATCTCCAGGACTTCAGGGTATTTTGAAGCGATATGGTACAAATCATCACGGATATTGCTGTAGGTATCGTTACGAGCATAAATTCCAACAGTTAAAATGATTGAGAACTCCTTGAATATTTTTGCAGAAATCTTTCTTGATAACTTTTGGATATCGAGTGCGGTTAGACTGTCATCAATTTCAACATGAACGGAACCCTGCATATCTTCAGGACCATAATTGTGTAAACTTAAGTCATATGCGCCGTAAACACCTGGAACTTCAAGAATAGATGCCTTGATTTTGCGGGACAGTTCAGAATCAACCCTAGCACCAATCATGCTGTCCAAGGTTTCCCTCAACATGTCAATACTTGCTTTGATGATTACAATTGAAATTATGACTCCCAGTATTCCTTCAAGGGAGATGTGGAAGAATATTGAAATTATAGCTGCAACCAAAGTTGAAAGTGATAAAATTGCATCAAAAAACGCATCACTGCCTGAAGCAACAAGAGCCTGGGAGTTAATGTCTTCACCGACACGTTTCACGTATTGACCCAAAACAAATTTAACAACAACTGCAACTGCAATAATTACAAGAGAAACAGTGGTGTAATTTGTAACATCTGGTGTGAATATTTTTGGCCATGATTCCATAAATGCAGTAATGCCTGCCCATAATACGATAGCTGCAATGATTACGGATGAAAAATATTCAATACGACCATATCCGTAGGGGTGATCTTTATCAGGAGCTTTGCCTGCAAGTTTTGTCCCGATAATTGTAATGATGGATGACAATGCATCAGTTAAATTGTTGACTGCATCCAAAGTAATCGCAATGGAATTGGTAACAATGCCGACAAATGCCTTGAATGCAACCAATATGAGGTTGACAACAATGCCTATGATACTTGTTTTAACAATTTTATCCTGTCTTGACATGTTTAATAATTCTGACTTTTTATTAATTTAAATTTTATTAAAAATTTTTTTCTGTTAATATTTAATCTCTTCAGGATTTAATTGAAATTGACTTTAAATGTTTATCTGATTGTTTTTTGATGTGTGGTGTATGGCTTTAATAATTTTCAGTTGTTTGGTTAAAATATTGAAATTAAAATTTTTTCAATTAACAAAAAAAAGATATAAATGAGAGATAAACTCTCATTGTTTAATTTTTATATTTTCCAACCGTAACGTTAGAAGGAAAACAATTCCCATCAGGATGGTTGTTACTACCATTACGAATCCCATAGCTTCTTGAATAATAACATTTACAGCATTCATAACAGTGCTGTCCTGTGTAATATTATCAGTACCCGCTGATTGGAGATACTTAGCCGCATCATCAAAGAATTGTGCGTCGTTTGAATGTTCTGGAGCATACATATCGATTGCAGTACTGAGACCGCCCATAACTCCAAGAATTAGAATTATCCCAATAATTGCTGTACCCATTGATTCACCTAATGAGGTACCGGTTGAATTAACACCTGATGCGTTATTCTGACTTTCTGCAGGGATATTGGATAATGAAATATCAGTACATAAAGCCATGATGAAACCAAGTCCCGCACCTAATATGAGAAGTCCTGGCAGTAAAGTCCATATTGTTGTATCCAGTCTGAACTGATAGCTTAAAATTAGACATCCAATGATTGCTAGTATACATCCTATTGCCATGGTTGTCTTGTGACTCAATTTTCCAGCTAAAGTTGGAGCTAGCACTGCAAAAAGAAGCAAACCCATGGTTAATGGAAGGGTGGTCACACCAGTGTCGAATGCATTTAACTGTAATACACTTTGCAAGAACAGTGAAACTGCAAATAATGCTCCTCCCATTGCAAGGTAACTTAATAACAAAATTAAAGTTCCAACACGTAAGTTTCTATCTTTGAATAAGTCCATATCAAGTAATGGCACTTTTCCACTTCTTTTTCTTCTGACTTCAAATAATGCAAATGCTACTAGTGCAACTAATCCTACAATAAGTACGATTATGCTGGTGTTGAAGTCTTTGGATAATGATAAAATACCTAGAACTAATAAAACAAGACCTATAAATGAAATTATAGAACCAGTAATATCTAAATCACTTCTGGATTCTGTAGGTTTGAAATCAGGTATTCTGTTTCTCATTATTAAGACAATGAAAACGATAATTAATTCAGTTGCAAATCCATATCTCCAACTTAAAAATGTTGTCATGACTCCTCCGAAGAGAGGTCCGATTGCAGCTGCGACTGCACCCATTACACCCACGATTGCCAATGCGACTGTACGTTTTTCACCGGAGTAGGTTCCACTTATTATTGAAACGGTAGCAGGCATCATTAATGCACCAGCAACACCTTCAATTACTGCCCATCCGATAAATAGCATTGTTGCACTTGAACTTATTGATGCAGTGAATGTACCGACACCATAAAGTGCAGTACCGATTAAGAACAGTTTCTTTTTACCGACAATGTCTTGAAGCTTTGCACTTAGCAGCATGAATGCTGCGGTGATGAGAGTATAAAATGACATGGTTGACTGAATTGTACTCACATCAGTATTCAGATCTACAACGACCTGAGAAATACTAACATTCATGAATGTAGCGTCCAAAGCTATAATAAAGGAAGCAAGAGCCACTACTATTAGTGGAATCCAAGAGTTTTCCTTAATTGTTTCATTCATATTTATTTTTCCTCCAAATTATTTTCTTAAGTATATAATAATAACATGACTAACTTTTTTGATGTTTTATTTAGCGATATGTTAAAATTTATCATACAATTATTTTTTTTTCTTTTTGTTGTTTAATATAATTTGTGGAGATATTCAAAGAACAGTCAAAAAAGGATTTTTTGAAATTTGCTCTTATTTGGATGGTTTATATAAAATTTTCAATTCAACAATTGGATTTGGTGATTTGGATTAAGGATTGATTGTCAGTTTTTTATCCCTTATTAGAACTCCTCCACAAAAAGTATAAGAACAAATAAAGTATAACATATAACTAAATAAAATTTAATTTACTTATTTAAACAGCTGTTTTAAATGATCTTCTATGGATGTCAAGTCTGTGGAGGCAATTATTGACAATTGAAGATGATATTATGATAAGTAACGAAGAGAAAGAGAAAATCAAGAAAGATATAGTGGAGAAAATAAACTCTGTTTTAGAGAAAAACGGTGAATCCTTCAGATTGGACAATGTGAATGTTTTAAATAAAAAGGAAAGCGTTAAATTCATGGGAAACTATAGGGTTTATGACAGAAAAAATTATGACTCCGTCTCAAGAGAAATCAATTCATTCTTAAAGGAATATGGGGATGTTGACATAAAATCCAAAAAAATTAGGGACAGCGGTATGAAATTTACAACAGTGAGTTTCAATTTTGAATTATAATCTGTGAACCTGTTTAAATTTCAACTCACAAAAACAAGAATCCATAATATCATTAACTGTGTTGTGGAAACATGCACATGACTATTAGCTATTCAAAGCTATTATAAAAGTCTTTTAAATTTTTTTTATCTGTTTCGGATAAGTTGTGCCAGCGAATATTCTGAATGGTCCCTTCCAGTGCCATTAGTCTATTGATACAGGCACTTTCATCAATTTCTTTAATTTTTAGCCATGCTTCTTTACTGCCGATGTCGATTAATTCATCAGCGGTGTTTATTCCAACTTCATTCAACTGCTTTTCCAGTACTTTGCCAATATTAGGTAGTTTGGAGAGTTCGCCCATTTTCAACACCTTTAACATTTATCTTTTTGAGAATTTTAGCATTTTTAGGATTTAAATTTACTGTTTATGGAATTTTTTATTATAAATGTGCAAGAATGCCTGGAATTTTATAAGTTGTGGATGAATTGCAAAAAGTTGGTGTAGTAATGTTAATTAGGATTTCAAAAAAAGATAAATCAATTATCATATGATAATTGATTATCTAATCACTTTAATTTTTTTAGTCAAGGTTGTGGTTCCATAGGTTTTGGTTGACTTGAAGCTCACTTTGACAGTATATTTCTTGTTTGCTTTTAGGTTAATGGTGATTTTTGCCTGTCCTTTGCTGTTTGTTGTCCTGTAATAGGTTTTGCCTTTGATTTTAAACTTGACTTTAACGTGCTTTATTGCCTTTTTATTGGCATTTTTAAAAGTAACAATAAATTCCATTGAAAAAAAGATGAATTAATTTGATTTTATAAAATCAATTACAAGGTGATCCATCTCTTTATTTTCATGCCATTTATAAATGTCATATGTCTTATCTCCTTTTATAAACCAATAATAAACGGTTTGAGGATTATCTTCATTAAAAGATTTATAAAACTCGACTCCATCGACATTTAATTTGGAAACTTTCACCGTTTGATTGTGCTTTTTACAGAATGATTCATAATTTTTTATATATTTATCAACGTCAGTGTCATTATGTTCTTCTAAAAAAATTTTATGAGTGCCGTTGCTGATAGTTACATCACCAAGTTTGTTTGGAGCATCCTTATGGTAACCTTCAGGAACTATAAAGTCAGTGCCCCCCACTTTAACTACTTCTCCCCTAAGTGAGTTTCCAAAGCATAAAAATCCAACAACGCAAATGACTAAGATTATTAAAATAATCAAAATTGAACTTTTTTTCATGTACTCTCCTCTTTTTCATTGTTTTAAAGAACTGGTTTCCTTTTCAAATCACCTATTCTGTCAGATATTTCTTATTAACATTAAATTCTTGTCAGTCTCTCCTGAATAGGTCTCTTGTGTATACCTTATCCTCAACATCGCCAAGAATCTCTGAATCAAAGCGATTTGCAAGAATTACGTCGCTTTCGGACTTGAAGCGTTCGATGTCATTCACCACTTCTGACCTATAAAATTCGCTTCCATCTTCCAATGTTGGTTCATAGATGATAATTTGGATTCCTTCTGCTCTTATGCGTTTCATAACGTCCTGTATAGCAGATGCACGGAAATTGTCACTGTTGCTCTTCATTGTAAGCCTATAAACACCAACGGTTTTAGGATTTTTTGAAATTATCTGGTCGGCAATGAACTCCTTGCGCACGGAATTTGAATGAACGACAGCCTCTATCATGGTCTGTGGAACATCCTTATAGTTTGCCAGGAGCTGTTTTGTATCTTTAGGCAGGCAGTATCCACCGTATCCGAATGATGGATTGTTATAGTGGCTGCCGATACGGGGATCCATGCATACTCCGTCTATAATCATCTGAGTATCAAGGCCTTTTGTCTGTGCATATGTGTCAAGTTCATTGAAGTAGCTTACTCTAACCGCAAGGTAAGTATTGGCAAAAAGCTTGATTGCTTCAGCCTCTGTCAAATGAGTCAATAACACTGGAATTTCCTGCTCTGGACATTCGGTTCTTTTTTCTTCTTCCCTTGCACCTTCCAGAAGAAGGTCTGCAAACATCTGCCCTTCATCTTTTTGGTTGTCATCACATCCAACTACTATGCGGCTTGGATGGAGATTGTCATAAAGTGCCTTTGACTCACGAAGGAATTCCGGGCTGAATATGATATTTTTAACGCCATACTTTTCACGAACTGACTCTGTATACCCTACAGGAATTGTTGACTTGATGACCATTAAAACATCCGGATTAACTTTAAGTGTCCATTCTATTGCATCCTCAACAGCTGAGGTGTCAAAGAAATGATTGATATCATCGTAATTTGTCGGAGTGGCTATGATTACAAGCTCTGCATTTTTGTATGCTGATTCTTTATCTGTAGTTGTGTGAAGATTAAGTTCACGTTGTCCGTCACGGGCTTCATTGAAAAATCTTTCAATTTCATCATCCTGAATCGGGCTAATGAACTGGTTAAGTTTTTCCGCTTTGGATTCCGTTGTTGTAATTGCAGTAACTTCATGTTTTTGAGCTAGTAGAACCGCAAGTGAAAGCCCCACATATCCCACGCCAGCAACTGTGATTTTCATTTTAATTGTCTCCGAATATAATTGTTTGATTAATAGTAATCGTCGTCATCTTCGTCTTCTTGTTCGAAATTACGTTCAATCTTTTTGATTTTATCAATCTTTTTGTTTATCTCTTCAATTCCTTCGCCCTCAATAGCTGAGATGAAAATTGAGTTTTCTTCATCATCAATGTATTCCTTGAGATATTCAGTGTCCTCTATCAAGTCCATTTTGTTAAATAAGTAGATTACAGGAATTTCAGAGAATATTTTTTCAATCTGTTTTAATAGATTGTATTGATTTTCCAAGTGGAATCCGCAGGTTTCAGATGCATCGAAAATAAACAGGATTGCATCGGCTAAGTGTTCTAAAGCTACAATTGCGTTCATTTCAATGTCATTCATCTCTAAAACTGGCCTGTCAAGCAAACCTGGAGTATCAATAATCTGAATATGCTTCCAGTGTCTTTCTGTGTGTCCGATTTGAATACCTTTTGTGGTAAACGGATAATTTGCAACTTGCGGGTCTGCGCCACTGA
>Ga0256404_1006217_pt1 | contig 20048 bp, 19 predicted proteins | sample RumenRJG_01DNA_FD_185990 | JGI IMG/M metagenome (GOLD analysis project Ga0256404, IMG submission 185990) | Bovine rumen microbial communities from Lethbridge, Alberta, Canada - RJG_01 | ecosystem: Host-associated > Mammals > Digestive system > Stomach > Rumen | place: Canada: Alberta | collected...
GGCAGCCCAGGTACTCGTCCCCCAGGACGTCCTCATCGATCAGGAGTGTGACATCGTGTCCCTTGTCATTCATGAGTCCCATGATGCTGACGGCTCCCGGCTCGATGTCCAGGTATTTCAGCATATCCTCTTCCCCGGCAAAAGACAGACGGGCGGAGTTAATCTGTGAGGAGAGTTCCTTAGTCTTGAATTTCTTGTCTCCGGGCATCATGAGCAGGTAAAATCTGGTCTTCTGGCGATTACAGAGAAAGAGGTTCTTGCAGATCAGCACACCGAGTACGGCGTCGATCTCGTTGCAGGCCTCCATGTTATCGGCGCGTTCATGATCAGTGCGCAGATAAGGAATCTGCAGGTTGTCCAGATAGTCATAGGTTCGTATTTCCCGAGGGAGACGCCCTTCCGTGTCCTGCGGTCTGCCTTCATATAAAGTCATATTTGCTGCCTTTCTAATACTATGTCATTTTGCTAACCAAGTATAACACAAGTATCATGGATTTTTATGCTATTCTTTATAGTGGATATTTAGAAGCCTGTACACAACAGAGGACGGATAGTATGACCGGTAAAGAAGCAATAGATAAAAAACAGCAGCGAGGGCTTGCTATAGAAAGACGCCGCGCGCTCACGCAGGAGGAGCGGGATGAGAAGAGCAGAGCGATCTGTGACCTTCTCATTAAACTTATAAAAGATCCCCGGTACAGCGAGGTGAGAACTATTTTCTCCTACAGGGGGACCTGGGATGAAGTAAATGTCGACGCTTTTAATAACTGGGCCGAGGTACAGGGCTATCGCGTCGCCTATCCGATCTCTCTCCCTAAAGGCATAATGAAAGCGGCTGTACCGGCTCAGAAAGATGCCTGGCAACGCGCCGCCTATGGAATTCTTGAACCGGTTATGGAGAATTCGAAGATCCTTGAACTTGGGGATATTGACCTGGTCATTGTTCCCTGTGTCGCTTTTGATGAATACGGTAATCGCTGCGGACACGGAGCCGGCTATTATGACCGCTTTTTGATGAAGATGGCGCCGGAAGCCCTGATCATGGTGGCGTTCGAGGCGCAGAGATTAGAGAAACTCATTACGGAAGAGACTGACATTCCGGTCTCTACGATCGTGACAGAGACGGGTATTACCAGAATCACTTAAAGCTATATGAAAACGGATCCCATGGCATGCATGCCTTGGGATCCGCTTTTTTAGCTGTCAGGATTCCGGTTTTTCGTCCAACACGTCTTCGGGAATGCTCTTGTAGTTCATGATCGCGTACAGAAGGCACATGATCATGTCGTCCATCGGACCCGGAGCGAGGTCGACCGGAGATATTACATAAGCAAGAAGCGCGATGAGCGCGATGATCTTCATTTTCTTATCCATTTTGATTCTCCTTTCAAGCGATAAGGTAATGCGGCATTTTCCTTCCGCATTTCAACTTAATATACGTTTTGGAAAGGAGACTTCAATAATGGTCAGCAGCTTCAAATGTGATTTTTGTGTGTCTGATCCGTCTCAACAATTACGAGCAGTTTTGCTCCAGATACTCACATCTCCTTGAGCGTCACCATTTGATAAGCATGGTAAGCAAGCTGCACAGGAAGGGGAAGAACCGTGTCCGCTATTGTTTCGCCGAGGATACGCATGCGGAGCTTGCGCTTAAGCTCAGGATCAAGTTTTCTCTTTTTCATTTCTTCGGCACTGATCCTGGCGTTCTCTTCCTCTTTCTCGGCCATCATCTGCACGTTGTCAAAATTGAAACAGTTCAGGCGGCGGATGATCTCGCTGCGATCTCCGGTATAAGTGATGGCGCAGCCGGCGGAGGCTTTATAGACTGTCACTTCGCTTACGCCGGGGGCATGGGAAAAGGCAAATTTGAGAATTTTCGCCTGTTCTTCGGACAGCTTGCGGGTGCCGATCCGAATGCGCATCCTATGTGTTGTCTCTGTTTCAATACGGTAATTCATGGAGATCTCCTCTGTGGGAAATGACTGACTGTATCTTTCTTTTGTGCTAACGGTGCCGGATACTGCCATTATAGCAAATTTTGTGTCCCTGCAAAGTGTCCTTGCAGAGCCGGATGAGAGCAAGGTACAAAACAGAGGAGACATTTTTCGAAAAATGATATACTTTAGGAAGTATTTTAGTGATCTGCCGCAAGGAGGTGGAAGTGAAGCTATTCATGACAAGCAGCCCGATGGGGGCATATAGAAGCACGGAGGCACCGGCCTTTAAGGGACTTGATCCCGCGAACGGACTGGTGGAGGAACTGGTCTCTTACTGGCGAGAGGGATCGAGCTGCCTTCTCATCTCTGCCTTTCCGGAGGAATACTCTGTAAATGACCGCATGAGAGCGGATTTCGAGAGGATATTCAGGGAGACCGGCCTGTCCGTGAAATGTATGGATATCTGTGACAGGCGCAGTGGAACGGACATCGTTTCGAAACTGGGAAAGTATGACATGGTGATCTTGGGGGGCGGCCATGTACCGACAGAGAAAGCCTTTTTCGATGAAATTGGGCTGCGCAGCGCTCTGCAAAGCTGGGACGGAATCGTCATGGGAATCAGCGCAGGCAGCATGAACTGCGCTGACATAGTCTACGCGCAGCCGGAGATGCCGGGCGAAGCAGTCGATCCGTCTTATCAGAAGTTTATCAGGGGCCTGGGGCTCACGGATATTAACGTTCTGCCTCACTATCAGGCAGTGAAAGGAGATTATGTCGATGGACTCCGCCTTATGGAAGACATAACATATCCGGACAGTTTCGGAAGAACCTTCTATGCGATCGTAGACGGCAGTTATGTGCTGCAGACGGAGGACAGAAAGGAAATTCGCGGAGAAGCCTACCGGATCGCGGACGGGAAGTTCGAAAAAGTCTGTGATAATGGAGAAGTGCTGAAACTTTCATGTTGAAAGAACTATAGTAAACGCCGCCGGATGCCCGGCGGCGTTTCTCATTTCCAAAAGTTTGCTGAATATCTGCTCATCCCTTCAGCATTTTCTCAACTTGCTCTGCGGTCGCTGCTTCACATTCCGCAGTGATCTTCGTTCCCTCCGCAGTATAATCTGTCTGCAGGACGACAGCCCGTTCCATCAAAAAAGAGACGACGCTTCCACGGTCATAGGGGATGAGAAAGGTCCGGATGGTCCGCTTTGCGTGGAGAATATCGAAGATCGTCCTGCACAGGCACTCGATCGAACTGCTTTCCTTGGCGCAAAGGTAAAGATTTACATTAGTTATCCCGTCGACTGTCTGTTCTATAGCGCCTTTGACGGGATGCGCGGCAGGCGGATCGCACAGATCCGCTTTGTTGTAGACAGTGATCATGGGGACATGTCCTGCGCCGATCTCACCAATGATCTTTTTGGTGACATCGATATGCTTCCGGCAATGGGGGTCAGACCCGTCTACAACCTGCACGAGAAGATCCGCCTGTGTCACTTCCTCGAGAGTCGACTTAAAGGCCTCGACAAGAGAAGTGGGAAGCTTATGGATAAAGCCGACTGTGTCGGACAGCAGGAATTCCTGTCCTCTGGACACAGTGATGCGCCTCACAGTTGTATCCAGGGTAGCAAAAAGCATATTCGCTTCAAAGACCTGCCGCTTATCCGGTTCTCCTTCCGGAGGTGCGTCGGACGAGTACTGAGCGAGCATCGCATTCATGATCGTAGATTTGCCGGCATTGGTGTAGCCCACAAGGGATACAAGAGGGATTCCGGATCCCTGCCTCTTTTTGCGCTGCGTAGCGCGCTCTCGGCTGACGCCTTTGAGTTCCTTGGTCAGCTCGCTGAGCCGGTGGTCGATCGTGCGGCGGTCGATCTCCAGCTGGGTCTCACCTTCACCCTTGGCGGACATAGAACCTGAAGCACCGCCCTGGCGGTTCTGGGTCTCCCACATGCCGATCAGCCTGGGCTTTAAGTAGCGGAGTTTGGCGAGTTCTACCTGAAGACGCGCTTCCCGGGTCCTGGCTCTGCGCTCGAAAATCTCGAGGATCAGCGCTGTCCGGTCCATTACCGGCAGTTTCAGAAGCTTCTGCAGATTTCGGATCTGGGAGGGAGACAGTGTATCATTGAAGATGACCCGTTCCGCGCCGAACATTTCCGCACTGATACGGATCTCATCTGCTTTCCCTGCGCCCACATAGAGGCCGGTATTGATATGGGAGAGCGACTGTGTCACGGTATCCACAGGATTCATCTCACATGCCTTGGCAAGTTCAGCGAGTTCCTCCAGAGAATGCCGGAACTCATCTTCCGATATCGGCTTTTCCACATCTGTCTCGCGCACACCCACCAGGATCACGGGCTCTCTGCCGTCTCCGTCATACGATTTCCAAATTTCATTTGCACCAAAAAAGGCTGCCATGCAGTAAAAACCTCCTCCGCTGTTTACTGTATGACAGTCATTATAACACGTTCCGATTCTGTTTTTTGCCTGATAATTCTCTGTAAACCCTTTTTAGTCGCCGGAAGAAAGCTACGCACCGATGGCCATGAGCGCCAGTGCCGCGAGGAAGAGGATTCCGGGGACTTCGCGAAAGATGATAAGCGACAGGAAGGCGCTACAAATAAGATCCCGAGCCCGGCTCCAAGATAAAGAAATCCTGCCATCAGAGTGGACGGCAGAAACTGAAGCAGCAATTTGGAAAAGGGGGAGTTTAAGGCATAAAGCCCGGCAGCAAGAACCGCCAGGAATATGCCGTGTTTCATAGAGGGTTGCATACAGTCATCTCCAAAACAAATGATTTGATAACGAACAAAATGTTTGATACAATCTTAAAAGGCTGAAGCAGTTAATAACAAGAAACAGATTCGGAAATACGTTCGTTACTGAACAATTATGGCAATTTGTCCGGAGGTGCCGGTCATGGACAGAAGACAGCAGAAAACACGAGCCGCGATTTTTAAGGCTTTCAACAAACTTCTGGAGGAGAAGCATTTTAACAATATAACAGTGCAGGAGATCCTGGATGAGGCGAATGTCGGCAGAAGCACGTTCTATTCTCATTTCGAGACGAAAGACGCTCTGTTGAAGGAGATGTGCACAGATATTTTTGATCACATTTTCTCACATGAACTGCATTCGGAAACATCCCATGATTTTTCTTCTTCCGACCATGGACTGCGGGAGAAGATCACGCACCTGCTATACCACCTGAAGGACAACAGAGGAAATGTGCTGGGAGTCCTGTCCGGGGAAAGCGGGGATTTGTTCATGCGATACTTCAAAGAGTATCTGGTCACGATGTTTGAGCAATATCCGGACAGTATAAGGCGCGATGTCCCTAAGGGGTTTGCGCTGAACTATCTGACCGGGAGCCTTGCGGAAGCAGTGAGATGGTGGATCGGAAGCAAAATGGAGATGCCGCCTGAGAAACTGGCAGACAATTATCTGAAATTGATAGGCTATAGTAAATGAAGTGAAGTGACAGGAGACAGCAATGGATAAAGATCTTAATCAGAATACAGCAGAACAGACCACCGGTTTTTGCGGCGGCTGCCGCAGCAACTGCCCCCTCTCTGCCCCGAATTGTCCGACAGGCATGGAGAGAGCAGGCTGGAGCTCAGAAGAGATTGAGAAGGCGATGGCGGAGAGGGCAGGGCCCATCAAACGCCATATCTGATCCGCCGTTCGAAATATTGTCAGCGCTGATTCTCAGTCTTCTACAAAGTCTTTGCGGTAAGGGTTAAAGATATCGAGCAGAACGCCCGCTTCCAGACACACGCAGCCGTGGACGACGTCATTGGTCTTGAGCATTGTGTCGCCTTTTCTTACGACATTCTTTACGCCGTCGATCTCGAACTCGAAAGCGCCGCTCGCCACATAGGTGATCTGTGTGTGAGGGTGATGATGGAGGGATCCGACGGCGCCTTTCTCGAAGGTGTTCTCCACTACCATCAGATCATCGGAATAAGCCAGGACGCGGCGGGTAACTCCGCCTCCCATATCCTGCGGCTTGACGTCTTTGTAATATACCCATCTGTCGTTTTTCATAATTGTACCTCTGTCGGGAGTGCTGTATTACCGGCGCCGCCGCACTCTCTTTTTTGATCTGCCGGCGCCTCAGGTTTATGTTCTTTTTTATAGTACATAATCCTGAAGGTATGCCGCAATGGTAAATATTTAAGGTGTGAGGCTGTGCTTGATTTGTTGCCGGAATATAGCTACTATTATTCTGTATGAGTCTGTCCGCAAATGGTCAGATCAGAAACGAAACATTGTAAAACAGAGCGTGTAAAAGATAACTTATGAGAGGTGGGGCATGAGTATTTTGAAATTGAAACCGGCCTGCAAGGACTATCTGTGGGGCGGACACAGACTGGTTGATGAGTACAATGTAGAGTATGAAGGAGACATTCTGGCTGAGGCGTGGGAACTCTCCTGTCACCCCGACGGCCCGTCCATGATCATGAACGAACCTTACGAGGGGAAGTCTCTGCGGGATTATCTTGAAGCAGAAGGCATGGAAGTGCTTGGCACCCATTGCCGGAGATTCAGGGAATTCCCTATTTTGACCAAATTCATCGATGCGAAGGATAACCTGTCGATCCAGGTGCATCCCAGCAACGGATTCGCGCTGCAGAACGAAGGCCAGTACGGCAAAACAGAGATGTGGTACGTTCTCGATGCGGAGGAAGGCGCATTCCTGTACTACGGTTTCAAGCAGGAGATCACAAGGGAGGAATTCGCCAAGAGGATCGAGGAAAATACGCTGCTTGAGGTCCTCAACGCGGTTCCGGTGAAGAAGGGCGACGTTCTCTTTATCGAGTCCGGCACTCTTCACGCGATCGGCAAGGGGATCCTGATCGCGGAGATCCAGCAGAATTCCAATGTGACTTACCGCGTCTATGATTACGGCCGCGTCGGCAAGGACGGTAAGAAGCGCGACCTGCACATCGAGAAGGCCCTGGCAGTGACAAGCCGTGTCCCGATCATCAAGAGCGGCAGCGAGTATCCTCACGTGGCTGACTGCGATTACTTTACGGTCGACAAACTGAATCTGGACGGAAGGCTCACATACCGCATGCAGGGAACCGTAACAGGTGAATCTTTCCTGAGCATTCTGATCCTGGACGGCGAGGGCACGATCAGCTGTAAGGGCGAGTCGGTGTCCTACCGCAAGGGAGACAGCTTCTTTTTGGCAGCGGGCAGCGGCGACTGGCAGATCGAAGGGAAATGTGACGCTCTGCTCACCACGATCCGTGAAAAAGCCAGCCCGATCCGCGCGGGCGTCATTATCGGCAGTACCGAGACTCAGATCGGACTTGTAAATGATCATCAGCAGATCATCGCGATGCGCACCTTCCCTACAGACGTGGAGAAGGAGGCTTCGGAGTTCATTGACGTAGTGGCGCAGGCGACGCTGGATCTTCTGGAAGAACAGGGTATTCCTCTGGATCAGTGCATCGGTGTCGGTGCGGGCGTACCCGGAACCATCGACAGGCGCGAAGGAAAGGTCATCTATTCCAACAACCTGCGCTGGATGGACGTGGATCTGGTCGGGGAACTGGGCCGGGTCATCCCCTGCCCGGTGCGCATCGCGAACGACGCGGACTGCGCGGCTCTCGGTGAGGCAGTGGCAGGAGCCGGCAAGGACTACTCAGATGTCGTCATGTTCACCATCGGCGGCGGTGTCGGCGGCGGCATTATCCTGGGAGGCCAGGTCTTTGAGGGCGGCATCATGGGCGGCAGCGAAGTCGGCCATCAGGTCGTGCGCGTAAACGGAAGGCGCTGCACCTGCGGCAGGAAGGGCTGTCTTGAGGCGTATGTATCCGTTCCCGCGCTGAAGCGCTCGGCAGAGGAGGCCACAGGTCGTAAGCTGAAACTGGATGAGATCTTCCGGGGAGCTTCCAAAGGAAATATCGATCTGCAGGAAACTGTCCAGCAGTACCAGGAGATGCTGGGAACCGGCATTGTCAATATTGTGAACATGTTCCGTCCGCAGCTGATCCTGCTCGGCGGCGCTATGAGTGAATACGCCCAGACGATGACAGGGCCGATCCGCGAAATGATGGAGAGAGACTGCTTCGGCGGCGCCAACGGCATGATCCCGGAGATCGCGGCAGCAGAGCTCGGCAGCAATGCGGGCATGATCGGTGCGGCGAATCTGTAAAAGGCGGCAGTACCGGCGGAAAGGGACGGGATATGAAAAAGGTTTTCTTCTACGGGGATTCCAACACTTACGGCTATGATCCCTCATTCTACACGGGCGGAAGATATCCGAGGAAGGAACGCTGGACGACGATCCTGGCGAAAAGCCTGGACGGAGTGTGGGAGGTCGCCGAGGACGGGATGCCCGGCAGGATGATCCCGGGAGCAGGCAGAGGTACTTCTATGGTGCTGGACAGTTTGCGGGGTGAGATGCCGATGGACCTGTTCGCATTCATGCTCGGGACGAATGACCTGCTGAGCATGAGACATCCCGACGCTTCCGCAGTGGCCGCGAAAATGGACAACCTGATCAGCGGCGCGGGGAAAGCTCTGTCTGCGGAGATCCTGCTGATCGCGCCCCCGCAGATCCGGTTCACGGACCCGTCCTGTACGGAGCCGTTTGTGCAGGGAACCGAGATGTATGAACAGGAATGCCTGGAGCAGAGCGCTCTTTTGGCACGATACTACAGAGAGATCGCGGCTCGCCGCGGCGCATACTATGCGGATGCGTCGTCGTGGGACCTGAAACTCGCCTTTGACGGAGTGCATCTGTCGGTGGAAGGAAATATAGTGTTTGCAGCAGAATTGGCAAAGGTGATAAGGAGAATATAAAATGCGAGGTATGGAAGGCTATATGAGAGGTGTTAACCTCGGCGGCTGGCTCTCCCAATTTGATGCTCCGACCAGGGAGCACTTTGATACGTTCATTACGGAGGAAGACATCCGGCGCATCGCGGGAATGGGGCTCGACCACGTCCGCTTACCGGTGGATTACACCGTGATCGAGACAGAGGACGGTAAACCCATAGAGGAAGGATATCGGTATATCGATAACTGCGTGGAGTGGTGCAGGCGAAACGGCCTTCGAATGATCCTTGATATCCATAAGACATACGGCTATTCGTTTGACCCTTTGGACAAGGACGACAAGACGATCTTCTTTACGGATCCCGGCCGCCAAAAACGGTTCCTGGATATGTGGAGGACTATCGCGAAGCGTTACAGCACGGATACGGACATCGTGGCCTATGAACTTTTGAACGAGATCGTGGCAGTCGAGGTCAAAGATCTGTGGAACGGCATCGCGCTGCGGGCTGTAGAAGCTATCCGTGAGTTCGCGCCGGACACCTGGGTCATCTTTGGCGGAGTGTTCTACAACGCGGTTACTGCCGTGCCTCTTTTGGCCGACACGCCGGACCGGAAAGTCGCGTATACTTTCCACTGCTATGAACCCTTTATTTTCACACATCAGGGAGCATACTGGGTAGACGGAATGCCTCTGGACTTCCGCATCGGATATCCGAAGACGGTGGAAGAGTACCGCGAAGCGACCAAAATAGTGGATCCCTGCTGCACATACACGATCTTTAACGAGGACATCAGGCCGATAGGCACTGAATTCTTTGCCGGGCTGTTCGAGCCTGCCTTGAAGACTGCAGAAGAGAGAGACATTCCACTCTACTGCGGCGAGTACGGCGTCATTGACCGCGCGAACCGGGAAGATGCGGTGCGCTGGCTGACGGACATCCATGAGGTGTTTGAGAAGTATAAGATCGGCCGTGCGCTCTGGAACTACAAGGAAAAGGATTACGGCATCGCCGGTGAAGAGGCGCGCCCTTACCTGCAGGCGATCGCGGATAAACTGTGAACAGGCAGCAGCCCCGGACGGATATGACGAAATACTTAGTCTCAAGAGGTAAAAAACTATGATCAAACCCGTTGTCTTATTCATTATTGGTCTTGTATGCCTTATCAAGGGCGGCGACTGGTTCGTGGACGGCGCCAGCGCGCTGGCAAGAAAATTCAATCTGCCGGAGCTGCTGATCGGCGCGACAGTCGTTTCTATCGGAACTACGCTTCCGGAAGTCATGGTCTCCACCATGTCAGCGCTGTCCGGTCACGGCGAGATCGCGTACGGAAACGCGATCGGCTCTGTAATCTGCAACACAGCTCTGATTGCGGCGATCACCATCGCGGTACATCCCGGCCCCGCGGATCCCAAAACGCTGAGAGTGCCGGTGGCATTCTTCTACGTTGCGGCGGCGATCTACTGCATAGCGGCTTATGTGATGGGGCGCTTTACGAGGCCAATGGGTCTGATCATGCTGGCGGTATTCGTGTGCTACATGATCGTCAATGTCCGGTCCATGAAGAACAGCCCACAGCCTGAAGCCCCCGAAGACGACGGCGCGTCCGAAGAAGACATGTCAATGGGCAAAATTCTGATGTTCCTGGTGCTGGGAGCAGCCCTGATCGCAGTCGGCGCCAATCTCCTGGTGGAAAACGGAACACTGATCGCTCAGGCTTTGGGCGTTCCGGAATCAGTCATCGCGCTTACCTTCGTGGCGCTGGGAACCAGCCTCCCCGAACTCGTTACGGCGATCACCTCCCTGCTCAAGGGTCACGGGGCGCTCTCCCTCGGAAACGTCATCGGCGCCAATGTTTTCAACCTGGTGCTGGTAAGCGGTGTCTCTGTAACGCTCGCCCCCTTTGATGTTCCCAAGAGCGCTGTGTTCATGGGCCACAACGCCAGCCTGATCCTGGAGATCCCGGTCATGCTTCTTGTCATGACCATCCTGACGGTCCCCACCCTCATCCGCGGCAAACTGACCCGCGCCCAGGGCATCATACTGCTGGCGATCTACGCGGTGTTTTGCTTTATACAGTTTACAATGTAATAAAAAACCAGCACCCCGGAAAGAAAATAACGATCAATCGGAGGAGCTTGCTTATCCGAGTGATCGTTTTTTTCTTTCCGGGGTGGCCAAGGCGTGAAACGCCTCTGGCCAACCATAGTCCCGAACGCGTAGCGTTTGGGACGTGGGTGCTGGTTTTAAAGCGCCAGCGTCCGCGGTGCGGGTGCTGGTTTTCTGAAAGGAACCCTATGAACGAACTTCTGGAACTATACATTACTTTTGTCCAAATCGGCTGTGTCAATTTCGGCGGAGGGTATGCGATGCTTCCTCTTCTCGAGAGGGAACTCGTCGACAAACGGCACTGGACGACAATGGATGACCTGCGGGACTATTTTTCCATAGGGCAGTGTACGCCCGGCATCATCGCGCTTAACGTCTCCACTTTTATCGGAGAGAAAAAGGCCGGTGTGGCAGGAGCACTCTGCGCGACTGCAGGCTTTTTGACCGGTCCTATTATTATCATCCTGGTAATCGCCTCTTTTCTGTCGAATTTTGCGGACCTGCCGGTCGTACAGCATGCATTCGCCGGAATCCGCGTATGTGTCTGTGTTCTGATCCTGCAGGCGGTCATGCGCCTGTGGAAGAAATCGGTGGTTGACGCGTTCGCGCTGATTCTGTATCTGGTGATCTTCTCACTGAACGCCTTCTCAAGCGTTCTGCCCGTGAAGGTGCCGGCAGCGGTCCTTGTCATCTGTGCGGGCGTGATAGGCGTCCTGATGTCCATGAGAAATCGCAAAGCGGCATCCGGCACAGGGAAGGAGGCGGACAAATGACACTCCTTCGATTAATGTTTGAATTCTTCAAGACAGGACTTTTCTCCGTGGGCGGCGGCCTTGCGACTCTGCCTTTCCTGTATGAGATGTCGGACAAGACAGGCTGGTTCAGCCATGCGGACATCGCGGATATGATCGCGATCTCCGAGTCCACGCCCGGCGCGATCGGCATCAACATGTCCACCTACGCGGGCTTTAAGACCGCAGGCATTCCGGGCGGAATACTTGCTACACTGTCGCTTGCGGCACCTTCTGTGATCATTATCCTGATCATTGCCAAATTCCTGAACAAGTTCAGGGACAATCCGCATGTGGAAGGCGCTTTCTACGGTCTGCGTCCTGCTTCGATCGCTATGATCACAGCGGCGGGCCTCAACGTGGCCAAGATAGCATTGGTCAACATACCGGCGTTTGAAGCCAGCGGTAATGTGGCAGATTTGTTCCTGCCCAAGGCGATCATACTTGCGGTTTTGATCTTTGTGGGGCAGAAGAAGCTCAAATGGAGCCCGATCATCTTTTTGGCGATCGCGGCGGTTGTGGGAATTGTATTTAAGTTCTGAATGTGTTTGGTGGATCGAATGGTCGGAGATGTGTTTAGCTGCCGCGCTGCGGCAGCTTTTTTTTGATTGTGGCGGATGGTGTGCGAAAGCTTGTCTGGCACAGAATTCCATCGTCTTGCGGATGTCGTCAAAATGGATGGTGCGTGAAATGCCTGTCTGGCAGAAATCCTCCATCCACAAACGGCTTGTCGTTAAATCGGATGGTGCGTGAAAGCTTGTCCAGCACAAATCTTCCATCCACAAAGGGTTGTCGTCAAATTGGATGGTGTTTGATGAGACAAACTTTCCATCCATATCGGGACTTCATTCAAGGGCGATGGAGAGCAAACTTTAAAACGCCAAATCAGGCCCCATCCACATATGGCCTTCAGCCAAAAACGATGGAGCATATGCTCAAAAACACCCGAACAGGCCCCATCCACATATGGCCATTAGCCAAAAACGATGGAGCAGCTCAAACAGAAGCCGCTTAGCTCGCCCTAAAACCATGCAACCCAAACAAAAAAACAGATGTAACCCAAACTCAAACAAAAACAGGGCGGCTGCACGAATGTGCAGCCGCCCTGTTTAGTTCAATGAAAAGATCACGCATTCTGCTCTGTGAGGTCTCTGACAACTTCTGCCAGGTTGATGGCGTGGTCGGAGCAGCGCTCCATGTCGATGCAGAAGTCTGTGAAGAGGATTCCGCCCTTGGGGTCGCAGGCTTTCTTGGCCATGCGCTCGATGTGGGATGCCTCGATCTGCTCCTTGGTCTCGTCGACGAGGTCTTCCATGGCCTCTGCGTCAGCGAAGCGGTCCATGAGTTCCTGTTCGAAGACGATCAGGGAGACATTCATAGACTGCATTGTGATATTTGCCAGCATTTGGAGGTCGTCAAGGGCTTCCTGGTGCATGGAAGCTTTGCCGGTGCGCATCTGCTCCTCATACTCGACGATATTCTCGGCGTGGTCGGATATACGCTCGAGGTCGTCTACGACCTGAATATATCTGTAGAGCTTGTTCAGGTGTTTGGGAGAAAGGTCGAGGGAGCGGAGCTCCACGAGCTTTCCGAGGATAGCGCCGGTCAGATAGTCGACGGTCTCTTCGCCCTGAAGAGCCATCTGGCCCTTCCTGGCATCGTGTTCAAAGAAGCAGTCGATGGAATACTGCAGGTTGTCGATGGCGAAGTGAGCCATTCTGCAGATCTCGCGGTGCGCCTGGTCCATGGCGATGACCGCAGGGATCTGTGAAGTATTGTTGAGGTAAACGAGCCTCTGGTCCTCGCCTCTTCTGGTCTCTTCCTCGGAAGGGGGGATGAGCTTGCCGGCCAGTTTCACGATGAATTCCGACACGGGCGCAAGGACAAGAACCGCGATGATCGCGAAGCAAGTGTGCGTGTTCGCGATCTGTCTGGCGACATTGCCCGGCGACAGATTCTGTATGAAAGTCAGGATCTGCGGGAAGACTGTGATAAGGATCAGAATCAGTATAGCCCTGAAGGAGTTGAACAGAAGGTTCAGCACCGCGCAGCGCTTGCCGTTGCGGTTGGCTGTTAGGCCTGCCAGAAGGTTGGGCATGACAGAACCGACAGCCGCGCCGATGACCAGGTATACCGCGGTCTGGTAGCTGATGATGTTCTGCACTGCAAAGGCCTGGAAGATAACCGTTGCCGAAGACGAGCTCTGCAGCAGCGCCGTGAAGGCGATACCGAACAGAACAGTCAGGATCGGGTTCTCCAGCGATGTGAGAAGCGCGCGGAACGCGGCGGTCTCTGCGAGAGGCGCGATCGCGGACTTCATGAGGGTGATGCCCTGGAAGAGCATACCGAATCCAAGGATTACGGATCCGACTTCCTTGAGAGTCCTGTTCTTGAGGAACAGATTCATCACCGCGCCGAGGAAAAGGATCATGGGCGCGTAGGCGCCGATGTTGAAAGCGGTGATCTGGGCTGTGACGGTCGTTCCGATGTTGGCGCCCATGATGACGCCGATAGCCTGGCTCAGGGTCATCAGGCCGGATGTGACGAAGCCGATGACCATAACGTCCGTGGCAGAGGAGCTCTGCACGAAGATCGTGACGGCAATACCTGCCAGAATGGAAGTGACCTTATTCTTGGTCGCCTTTCCCAGAATGACCTTAAGGTTGTCGCCGCAGGCGTTCTTGAGGCCGCTCGACATGATCGTCATACCGTAGAGGAACAGGCCTACGCCGCCCAACAGTATGAAAATATCATAGATTGACATGGATTATCTCCTTTCAAATTGCGGATTGCAATTCCATTTTAATGTATGAAGGTCAAATTAGGGGGTGTTGCAATGTAAAATTTATGTAAAACCGATATTTAGTGGAGTATTGTATATATTTACGCTTGCTTGGGAAAAGTGACCGTAAATACAGAGCCGTTGCCGAGTTCACTTTCGACACTGACCTGCGCGCCGTGGACCATAGCGGCGTGTTTGACGATGGAGAGGCCCAGACCGGTGCCGCCCACTTCTTTGGAATGGCTCTTGTCGACCCGGTAGAAACGCTCGAAGATCCTGTCCAGATCTTTGGCGGGAATACCTATTCCGTTGTCCGCGACAGTAAGCTCTGCCTTGTCACGGTAGTCATGGACGGTCACAAGGACACGGCCTCCACTGTTGCTGTAATGAACAGCATTGCTGCACAGGTTATAGATGATGCTGTACAGGACCTGGGGCACGCCGTACATGACAGCACTCTCCCCCTCTACCTTCAGGGTCACGCCTGCGTCGGAGGCGGCGGTTGCCAGGCTCTCTGCAGCGTTGACCGCGATCCGGTAGAGATCCGTGAATTCCCTGGTCATTCCGGCACCTCCGCCATCGAGCTGCGACAGACCTATGATGTCCTCCACGAGTTTGGACATGCGCTGGGACTCCGCACGGATCTTTCCCGCGAAGAGACGGCGGGATTCTTCGGAGGAGACCATGCCGCTCTCAAGCAGTTCCGCGTAACCGGAAATGACATGCAGAGGGGTCTTGAGTTCGTGAGAGGCGTTGGCGGTAAATTCCTCGCGGATCAGAGAGGTCTTTTCCAGTTCTTCCCGGTCCCGGGCGATCTGCCTGTGCTGATCATCAAGACGCCGAAGGAGCGGAAGAATCTCCTCATATGCTTCCCGGTTGGCGTTTTCAAGAGGCGAGTCCAGATTCAGTTCGTTGATTGGCTGGACAATTCGCTCTGAGAGGCGGGAGGCTATAAGAAGAGAGATCGTAAGGAGCACCGGGATGCTCATGGCCAGGGGCAGCATGAAATGAAGAAACAGAGTCCAGATCGTCGCCTGTGTGATCGAGAGACGAAGGACTGTTCCGTCGGGAAGCCTCTGCGCTGTGTACAGCTGCCTCTCGAAGAGGGTGGAGGAATAGCGGCTGCTCTCTCCGTAGCCGCTTTCGAGCGCCTCGCGGATCTCCTCCCTCTCCAGATGGTTGAGCATGTAGTGGGAGTCCGCCTCATTGTCGTACAGAATGGTTCCGTCGGAAGTGATCCAGGTGATGCGGAAGTCCGTGTCCCCCAGCCGGTCAAAATAGTCCTGCCCGTTGAGGGTCACAGCCTGAGAGACCAGTTTGGTCTCCCCCCGAAGCTGCTCGAGCTGTTCATCTGTGAAGTGATCGTACAGAAATACCGCAGTTAGGCCGAATGATACGGTCAGAGTGGCGAGAAGAACGAACCAGATGGAACGGAATATTTTGCCGCGCATAAAGAGTTACCTGTTCTTCCTATTATTATCCGAGCCTGTAGCCGACGCCGCGCACAGTGCGGATCGCCTCGCCGCTCTCGCCGAGTTTGGTGCGCAGAGTGCCGACATGCACGTCCACAGTCCTTGTCTCGCCGGAATAATCCTGATCCCAGACAGAGGACAGGAGCTGGTCGCGGGTAAACACCTGGCCGATGTGTTCCAAAAGGAGCTTGAGGAGGTCATATTCCTTGAGGGTGAGGGAGATTTCGCGCCCGTCCACAAGGACCACATGCCTGGACTGAACCATGGTGATCGCTCCGTAGGAGAGATAGTTCTTGTGTTCATTCATAGATGTGCGGCGCAGAACGGCCCTGATCCGGGAGACCATCTCCATCATGCCGAAGGGCTTGCACAGATAATCGTCGGCGCCCAGATCGAGGCCGATAACTCTGTCATACTCGCTTCCCTTGGCGGTAGCCATGATGATCGGAAGAGAGACCGTCATAGGTGTGGACCGGAGCTTTTTGAGGATTGAGATGCCGTCCTCGTCGGGCAGCATGATGTCCAAAAGGACCAGCTCGGGGCGGCCTGTCTGCATTTCTTTCCAAAAATCAGTGCTGTCGGCAAAGCCTTTCGCTTCAAAGCCGGCTATGGTCAGTGTATAGATCATCAGATCCCGGATACTGTTGTCGTCTTCCACGCAATAAATCATCGTGTTCTCCTTTAAAAAATGTGATCTGCTCTGTATTATAACATGCCGCGTGGGCTGAGTATATTTATGAAGAAAAAAGACCGTTTTCGTATTACAATAAATACATATTTGGAAGAACAGAAGGAGCGGACCGGATACTCTATGAAGAATAAAAGAAAAGACAATTCAGGACCGAACAGAATAGAGAAAGGACAGGGGACTGCGCCCGAGTCTGCCGATAAAGCGCAGCTGCGTCTGCGCAGGATGCGGGGCCGGATCGGACGTCTTCGCAGAAACAGCGTTGCAGGTGTTGTGACGGCTGCAGTGCTCCTCACCGCTGTTTTCGCAGGGGTCAGAGTCACCTCGGATAACGAGCAGGCAATCCGTCTTTCGCTGGGTCAGCGCAACTATGTGGTGGCGGGAGAGGAAGGCCCGCAGTATTTTGAAACGGAATATGAGGACTCCGCGGAACTGCGGACGGACAGCGCGGAACTTGCGAAAAGGATCCAGAGAGAAGGGATCGTTTTGCTGCGCAACGCCGATGACGTGCTTCCGCTGCGCAAAGGGGCGATGATCAGTGTTTTCGGGAAGGGCGCGGTGGATCCTGTTTACTGCGAGGGGACAGCGGCGGCCTCTTCCGTGAATTTGAAGGACGCGCTGGAAGCGGAAAAGATCCGCGTCAATGAGAAACTGTGGAATTTCACGCAGAGAGGGGGACGGAATTCCTTCTCGGGGAGCGTGGAGAAGAGCATGGAGGAGTATTCTGAGGCAGCTGTGGTCGTGATCAGCAGGCAGGCAAGCCAGTCAGACCTTTATGAACCCGCCTACGCGGAAGCGGAAGAAGGGGAGACACCGGCAGTGACAGGGGCGAAAGCCCTGCAGCTGACGGAGGAAGAAAGGGAACTGCTCAGCTATGTGAAGGAGCGCTTTGAGCAGGTGATCGTGGTGCTCAACACCGACAATCCCCTGGAAATGGGATTTGTGGAGGAATACGGGGTAGACGGATGCCTCTGGACCGGCGCGCTTGGCGTAAACGGGATGACAGCCGTAGCGGAAGTGCTCAGCGGAAGCGTCAATCCTTCCGGGGGACTTCCGGATACCTTTGTATATAACAGCCTGAATGCTCCGGCGGCAGCCAATCTCGGGGATTACCGGATCAGGAACAGCAATGTGAAGTTCGGCGACAGATTTCTGGTATACGCCGAAGGGATCTATGTCGGGTACCGCTATTATGAGACCCGATATGAAGACACTGTTCTCGGGACGTCTTCGCGAAGCGCCTTTGATTACGACCGGGAAGTCGCCTATCCGTTCGGATACGGTCTGTCCTACACAGACTTCGAACTGCAGGACATGGTGATGGAACAGGGAAAGAAGGGATATGAGGTCTCGGTGAATGTTCTCAATACGGGAGACCGGGCAGGCAGGGAGATCGTACAGTTTTATATTCAGAAGCCCTATTCCCAGTATGCGGAGAAGAACGGAATGGAAATTCCTTCCGTGGAACTTGCGGCCTTTGTCAAGACGAAGGAACTCGAGCCGGGAGAATCCGCAAGGGTCAAAATAGTGCTGGACGAAGAAGCGTTCAAGTCTTTCGACGCGGCCGGCCGGGGGACCTATATCATTGACGGCGGGACTTATTTGGTGACAGCGGCCCAGGATGCTCACCGAGCGGTCAACAACATACTCATGTATAAGATGAAGGGCGGATCCGAGGCGTTCAGCGGCAGCGGAGACGGGGGACTTGTGGAGACGGTGGATCTCGTCAGGGACAACGGCACCTTTGCGGTATCGTCACAGACCGGCGAGGGGATCGGCCGTGTGTTCAGGGAAGCGGATCCCTCGGCCTATGATTCGGATTACCGGCAGTTCACAAGGAGCCTGTGGGGAAGTTCATGGCCTGTGACATGGAACGGAGGCTCCTATTCGGCGCCCGCGTCTTTCCAGGAACTGCTGAAAGTAAGCAGCAAGGAGGACAGCAAAGCGGAGGCACCGGTCTATAATAAAGCCCACGGAGAGAAAAACGCCGGCCTTGCGGCGCTTCGGGAGACAGCCTTTGATGATTACCGGTGGGGAGCTTTGCTGGACCAGCTGACCTGGAGGGAGACCTACTCTCTCGTCCGAAAGGGGGGAGGCGTTGTAAACGAGGTGATCTCCTGTATTTCGCCCCAGGCCCTGATCTTCGAGGGGAAAACCGAATATCCGTCAGCCACGGTCCTTGCGTCGACCTGGAATACAGAACTGATCCTGCAGATGGGGAAAATGATCGGAGAGGAGGCTCTCCACGCGGGAGTCACTTTCTGGCAGATACCTTTCCTCAACCTTCACCGGACAGCCATGGGAGGCGGAAACGGCAGCAGTTTTTCGGAGGACAGTTACCTTACCGGAAGCATGGCTGCCGCAATATGCCGCGGACTTGGCGGAAAGGGTGTGATACCTGTCCTTGGGAGGATGGTCCTGGCGGACCAGGAGAGCAACTATACCGGTGTGGCGGTAATGGCGGGTGAGCAGGCGCTCAGAGAACTGTATCTGCGTCCCTTTGAGATCGCGCTGCGGGACGGAGGCCCCGGAATGAAAGCCGTCATGGCCGGCATGAACCGCGTGGGGCCCAGATGGTGCGGCGGACACAGCGGTCTTTTGACAAAGGTCCTGCGGGATGAGTGGGGCTTTGCAGGGATCGTAATGACGGACTGGATCAGCGGAGGTACAGATGAATACGCGGACATCCTTGAAGGACTGGAGGCGGGAACGGATCTGTGGCAGAACACTTCCAGCAGCAACTATAAGCTGCGGGGAGGACAATTGACATACGGCGTGCGGTCGCGCTTCAGGACAGCTGCGGGAAGAATCCTGCAGACGATTTCCAGAAGCAACGCGATGAACGGGATCGGAACAAAGACGACGCTGGAGTATAAGTCCCCTCTGTGGAAGACGCTTCGCGCGGTTCTGGCAGGGGTCGTCATTGTAATCAGCGCGGCGCTTCTCTGGTTCGCTTTTGTCCAAAGCAGAAGAGCAGGCCGCCTCAGGGCGAAGATAGATCAGGAGAAGAGAGAAAACAGCAGAAACAGAAGAAAATGATATAAAAAATGAGGTGCTGTGAAGGTCAGCGGTCAACCGCGTACCTTCATAGCACCTCTTTTTTGCGCATGCGGGAAAGACTGAACGGATCATTCCATGCTGCCGGGGCCAAAGAACCTTCCGCGGAAGGGAAGGAGCGCCTGCAGAAGGAGCTGGCCCAGACCCATGCAGGAGATCAGCTCGCCGATACCTACAGTCAGCATGAACAGCGGAATGCCGCCGGGGATGTGATAGGCGTAGGTCAGGACAAACGGGATGATCAGCGCGTTGGATACAATGGGAGGGATCGCGCACAGGAAGCGGTTGGACCGAAGCGCGCAGGATCCCAAGGCCCCGAGCAGTGTCGCGAGGGTTCCGAAAATAACATCAGGAAGCACACATCCGGTCAGGATATTGCTGAGAAGACAGCCGAGCGTCAGACCCGGGATCGCGGCGG